>Ga0172368_10003217_pt1 | contig 20057 bp, 2 predicted proteins | sample Lak11m_FD_114540 | JGI IMG/M metagenome (GOLD analysis project Ga0172368, IMG submission 114540) | Freshwater microbial communities from Kabuno Bay, South-Kivu, Congo - kab_022012_11m | ecosystem: Environmental > Aquatic > Freshwater > Lake | place: Democratic Republic of the Congo: South-Kivu...
CGCCCGATCTGTGTCCAGCGAAAAGTGCAAACCTGCCCGATCAGGCTGAAACAACAGGGAATTCGAACGTTGTGTCCCGCGGTAAGCCGATCCCCGGAGGGGGCGATGGACTTCCGCGCGGCGGGCTGACATTGCATCGGTCCGGGAGCGTGTCATGCGCGTGTGCATCGTCGAAGACCACCGGATGCTCCTGGACAACCTGCGCCTGCTGCTGACGGGCGAGCCGGGCGTCGAGGTGGCGGGGGCGCATGCCAGCGCCGAGGACGCGCTCGCCGAGACGCGCTTCGAGGCCGTGGACGTGCTGCTGGCGGACATCGACCTGCCCGGGATGAGCGGCGTGGAACTCATCCGCAGGGTCAAGGAGGCTCACCCGCAGGTCAACTGCATGGCGTACACGATCTTCGAGGACCGCGCGACGGTGTTCGCGGCCATCAAGGCGGGGGCGTGCGGGTACCTGCTCAAGGGCTGCAGCCCGCGCGAGCTGCTGGAGTCGCTGCGGGAGCTGCACGAGGGCGGGGCGCCCATGTCGCCTCGCATCGCGCGCAAGGTCATCCTGGACATCCAGGAGCCGGCCGCCGGCCAGACCGAGGGCCCCGCGCTGAGCGCCCGGGAGGTCGACATCCTGCGCCAGATCGAGCGGGGCCAGTCCTACAAGGAGATCGCGGCCTCGCTGGGCATCAGCCGCCACACGGTCCACAGCCACATCAAGAACATCTACGAGAAGGTACACGCCCGCGACCGCCAGGAGGCGCTGCGCCGGGCGCGCAACCTGGGCGCCCTGTAGCGCGCCCCGTGGCGCCTGCCGCCGCCGAGCCGGCATACGATCGCTTCCAAAGATCGACAGCGCATGCTCGGCTGTCAGACTGGCAGTTCTTCCTACACGACCGGCATCTGTCCGACACCGGACACACCCCGCGGAATCCCCCTCCCGGGCGATTTGCCGCACAGGTCGCCGGGGCTATACGCGCGCCTCAGTTGCGGTGCAGACACGACCCGCGTTAGAACGGGCGCCACTCGACAGACGGCAGGACCCCCTGCCGACCGCTGGACGCCAGGTCCTCGCCGACCCCCGGAGGGTTTTCGCATGATGCGCCACGCCGGATACCTCCTTCCCGCCGTCCTGTGTTCCTTCGTCGCCTGCCACGAGCCGACTCCGCCGGCGCCGGAGACGCCCGTCTACGACTCGCACGGTCACGCCCTCTTCACGAACGGAGGGTTCGAGGCCGGCGACATGTCGGGCTGGACGGTCACGCCGTACACGAACCCGCAGGTCCTGGCCGTCGTGCCGCCCAACACGTGGGCGGACCTGCGCCTGTCGAGCGGGACCGAGATCCTGACCTCCGCGCAGCAGGCGACGAGCGCCAACAGCAACGGCGTGCCGGCCGGGCTGACGACGAGCGAAACCCTGCGCTTCCCGAAGTTCGGGTCGTGGGCGGGCGTCGTCAACCAACTGGGCAACAACAACAGGGCCAACGCCATCAGCCAGACCGTGACGGCCACCGCGGCGGACGTCGATCCCGCAGACGGCAAAATCCACGTGCGCTTCGCCCTGGCTCCCGTCCTGCAGAACCCCGGCCACGCCCCCGCGGAGCAGCCGTACTTCTGGGCGCAGGTCGACAACGTCACGAAGTCCACGACGCTCTTCCACACGTTCAACTTCGCGAACCAGGCCGGCGTCCCGTGGCAGACCCGCGGCAGCGGCAGCAGCTCGATCCAGTACACCGACTGGCAGATCCAGGATGTCGCCCCCGGCAACGCTCAGCTCGCCGTCGGCGACCAGGTGAAGGTCACGGTCCTCGCGTCCGGGTGTCAGCCCAGCGGCCACTGGGGCGAGGTCTACGTCGATGCCTTCGGATTCTTCCTGCCCGGTCTCTCGGTCGCCGGCTCCGGACCGCAGCTCGCCAACAACAACAGCGAGTTCGACTACAACTTCCTCGTGAAGAACGGCGGCGTCGGCGCCGCCAGCAACGTGGTCTTCACCGAGAACATCCCCGCCAACTCCGCGTACGTCTCCTACGACGCGCCGGGCTGGAGCTGCAGCACGACCCCGTCGTCGGGCACCGTCACGAAGGTCACCTGCACGCTCGGCTCGCTCAACCCCACCGCGAGTTCGATCGTCACCGTGCGCCTGCGGGCGACCGCCACGGGCACCATCAGCAACGGCAACTACACCATCGAGGCGACGGGCTACTCGCCGCTCATCGGGCCCCTCTTCACGACGAACGTGACCGCGTCGGCGACCTACGCCGACCTCGGCATCACCATGACCGACGGCAAGGCCGCCGTCGCCTGGGGACAGGCCGTCAGCTACACCATCGTCGTCACGAACGCCGGTCCGTCGGCCGTGACCGGCGCGACCGTGCAGGACACGTTCCCGGGCCAGCTCCAGTCGGTCTCGTGGAGCTGCAGCGCCACGGGCAGCGGCTCGTGTGCCGCGGGCACCGGCAGCGGAAACATCAGCACCACCGTGAGCCTTCCGTCGGGCCAGAGCGCGACGTTCACGGTGAACGCCACCCTCCAGAGCGGTTCGGGCAGCGGCACTCTCGCCAACACCGCCACCGTCGCGACGCCCAGCGGCACGACCGATCCCAACTCGAACGACAACACCGCCTACGACGCCGACAGCATCGGGACGCTGGTGCACCTCACCGTCAACCGCACCGGCGCAGGCACAGTGGTGAGCAGCCCGGCCGCGGTCAACTGCGACAGCTCCTGCTCCGGCCAGACCGTCGACTTCGTCTCGGGCCAGGTCGTCAGCCTCACCGCCACCGCCGACAGCGGCCAGAGCTTCCTCGGCTGGTCGGGCGGCACCTGCTCGGGCACGACGAATCCGTGCACGTTCACGATCAGCGGCGACACCACGGTCGCGGCGGATTTCTCGAGTCCCTCCAAGAGCATCGCCTCCTCCGTCAGCGGCGGCCACGGCACGCTCTCGTGCCCGACCACCGCGGCCCCCGGCTCCTCGCCGCAATGCACGGTTTCGCCCGACAACGGATACGAACTCGCCACGCTCGTGGACAACGGCACGAACGTCGCGTCGCAGGTGTCGGCCGGGGTCTACACCATCGTGGCGATCTCCGTGGACCACACGCTCGTGGCCACTTTCGCCAAGTCCCGCGGAACGGCCTGCGGCGGGAACACCGAGTGCAACTCGGGTTTCTGCGCCGACGGCGTCTGCTGCGACGGAGCCTGCTCCGGCCAGTGCGAGGCGTGCAACGAGGCCGGCAGCGCCGGCACCTGTTCCGCGGTGACCGGTGCGCCGCGCAGCTCGCGCACCGCCTGCACCTCCGACAGCTCGACCTGCGGCGGCGCGTGCGACGGCACCCTGCGCACGGCATGCACCTATCCGGGCGCCTCGACGCAGTGCCGCGCCGCCTCCTGCTCGGGCGGGACGGCCACCGATCCGACGCAGTGCGCCGGAACCGGAAGCTGTGCAGGAGCGGTCACGAGGAGCTGCGGCAGCTTCGCCTGCGGCGCCACCGACTGCAAGTCGACCTGCGGCGGCGACGGCGACTGCGCTTCCACCGCCTGGTGCGACTCCGGGACGTGCGTGCCCAAGAAGGCCCCGGCCAGCGCCTGCACCGCGGACAACCAGTGCGGCACGGCCCATTGCGTCGACGGCGTCTGCTGCGACAGCGCGTGCTCCGGCCAGTGCCAGGCGTGCGACGTTTCCGGCAGCGTGGGCACGTGCTCGCCGGCGACGGGCGCGCCCCACGGCACACGCACCGCGTGTGCCAGCGACAACTCCTCGTGCGCCGGCGCCTGTGATGGCACCAACACTTCCGCGTGCGCCTATCCGGGCGCCTCGACGGCATGCCGCAGCGCGTCATGCCAGGCTGGGACTGAAACGCTGGCCGCTTCGTGTGCGGGAACGGGATCGTGCCCCGCCGTGCAGCAGAACGCCTGCGGAACGTACGCGTGCGGCGCCACGGCCTGCCGTACCGGATGCGCGGGCGACACCGAATGCGCCGCCACCGCCTGGTGCGACTCGGGCGTTTGCGCGCCGAAGAAAATCCCCGGCGCCGTCTGCACCGCGGCGAATCAGTGCGCCAGCGGCTTCTGCACCGACGGCGTCTGCTGCGACAAGGCCTGCAACGGCCAGTGCGAGGCGTGCGCGGAGACGGGCAGCGCCGGCACGTGCAAGTCCGTGACGGGCGCCCCGCGCGGCCAGCGCACCGCCTGCGACTCCGACGGCTCGTCGTGCGCAGGCGCCTGCGACGGCACGAACGCCGCCGCGTGCGCGTATCCGGGCGTTTCCACGCAGTGCCGGGCGCCTTCGTGCGCCGCGGGCACCGCCACCGACGAGACGAAGTGCGCAGGCACCGGGAACTGCGCCGCGGCCGTGACGCGCAACTGCGGCCATTTCGCCTGCGGCGCCACGGACTGCAGGACGACGTGCTCTTCGGACTCGGACTGCGCGGCGACGGCCTGGTGCTCGGCCGGCACGTGCGTCGCGAAGAAGATCCCCGGAGACGCGTGCGGGGCCGCCAACCAGTGCGCCAGCGGCTTCTGCACGGACGGCGTCTGCTGCAACGCGGCCTGCGCCGGCCAGTGCCAGGCATGCGACGTGGCGGGCAGCGTCGGCACGTGCTCCCCTGTGCTGGGCGCGCCGCACGGAGCGCGCACCGCCTGCGTCAGCGACGGATCCTCCTGCGGAGGCGCATGCGACGGCGCCAACATCGTCGCGTGCGCGCTTCCCGCCGGCGAAACCCTGTGCCGCGCCGCCTCCTGCACCGACGGTACCCAGACGCTCGCCGCGCACTGCGCCGGCAACGGAGCGTGCCCCGCCGTGCAGCGCGGCGACTGCGGCGCCTACTCCTGCGGCACCGTCGCCTGCAACACCCAGTGCGACGCCGACGAGGACTGCGCCAACGGATACTTCTGTGAAGAGAATATATGCAAACCCCAGCATCCGGACGGCACGGCATGCACCGCGGACAACACGTGCGCCTCGGGCAACTGCGTGGACGGCTTCTGCTGCAACACCACGTGCCGCGGCCAGTGCGAGGCGTGCGATCTGGCGGGCCAGCAGGGTACCTGTCTCGCCGCGACGGGCGCGCCGCACGGGACGGTGCGCGACGCCTGCGTCGGCGACGGTTCGTCGTGCAGCGGCGCCTGCGACGGCACGCTGCGCGACGCGTGCGTCTACGCCGGCGCGACCACCTCGTGCCGCGCGCCGACTTGCGCCGCGGGCCTCGCGACGGCGGCGGCGCAGTGCGACGGCAGCGGGCGATGCCCCGCGGCCGTGACCGCGCGCTGCGCACCCTGGGGATGCGGAGCCACCGCGTGCCGCACCCACTGCACCACTTCGTCCGAGTGCGACGCGAGCGCGTTCTGCGCCGGCGGACTGTGCCTGACCAGGTACCCGGACGGCACCGAGTGCCAGGGCGACATCCAGTGCGACCACGGCCACTGCACCGACGGCGTGTGCTGCAACCGCGCCTGCGCCGGACAGTGCGAGGCCTGCAACGTCGCGGGCAGCGCGGGCACGTGCACGGCCGTCGCCGGCGCTCCCCGCGGCGCGCGCCCCGCCTGCGGCGCGGACGGATCCGTCTGCGGCGGCACGTGCGACGGGATCGATGGCGCCTCGTGCGCCTACCCGGGCGCGACGACGGCCTGCCGCGATGCCTCCTGCGCCGGCGGCAGCGAGACGCTCGCAGCGAAGTGCACGGGCCTGGGCGCGTGCGGCGCTCTGCAGCAACGCTCCTGCGGAGCCTACGCGTGCGGCGCGGCCGCGTGCGAGACCGAGTGCACGAGCGACGCGCAGTGCGCCGCCGGCCGCCACTGCCAGGACGGAGCGTGCGAGACGCGCCGCGAGCCGGGCGCCGCCTGCACCGCGTCCAACCAGTGCGCCTCGGGCCACTGCACGGACGGCGTCTGCTGCGACCGCGCCTGCGACGGCCAGTGCGAGGCGTGCGACACGGCCGCCTCGAAGGGCACCTGCACCGCGGTGACGGGCGCGCCGCACGGGGCTCGCGCGGCGTGCCTCGGCGACGGTTCCGCCTGCTCGGGCGCGTGCGACGGCACGACCGCTGCCGCCTGCGAGTATCCCGACTCGGGCACGGGCTGCCGCGCCGCCTCCTGCACGAACGGCTCGGAAACGCTCGCAGCCTCGTGCGCCGGCACGGGCATGTGCCCGGCAGCCCAGACGCAGAGCTGCGGCGGCTACGCCTGCGGCGCGGCGGCCTGCCGCACCGCGTGCGAGGCCGACTCCGACTGCGCCTCCGGCAGCTTCTGCGCCGGGGACGGAACCTGCTCGGGCAAGAAGACGCCGGGAGAGACCTGCGGCGCCGACGGCGAGTGCGCCTCGGGCCACTGCACCGACGGCGTCTGCTGCGACGTCGCGTGCCAGGGCCAGTGCCAGGCGTGCGACGCGGAGGGATCGGTCGGCACGTGCACGACGGTGACGGGCGCCCCGCACGGTTCGCGACGCGCCTGCACGAGCGACGGCTCGGTCTGCGCGGGCGCCTGCGACGGCGAGAACGCGCTGGCGTGCGCGTTCCCCGGCGCCGCGACGAGCTGCCGCGAGCCCTCGTGCGCCGAGGGTGTCGCGACGCTCGCGGCCGCATGCGACGGCGCGGGAACCTGTCCCGGGGTCCAGACCCAGGAGTGCGGCCGGTTCGTCTGCGGCGCCACGGTGTGCAACGGCGACTGCACGGTGGACGCCGACTGCGCCGCGGACAGCTTCTGCTCGGGCGGCGTGTGCCGGCGCCGCATCCCGGACGGCGTCGTGTGCGGCGCCGACGCGCAGTGCGCCTCGGGCCACTGCGTGGACGGCCTGTGCTGCAACACCGCGTGCGACGGCCAGTGCGAGGCCTGCGACGAGCCCGGCCATGCCGGCACCTGCAGCGCGATCGCCGGCGCGCCGCACGGCGCCCGCACCTCCTGCGCCACCGACGCATCGGCGTGCGCGGGCGTCTGCGACGGCCTCCACGGCGCCGCCTGCACCTATCCCGGCGAGGAGACGAGCTGCCGCTCGGCCGGTTGCACGGACGGCGTCGCGACGCTGGCGGCGGCCTGCAACCACACCGGATCCTGCCCTGCGGAGCAGACCCAGAGCTGCGAGGCGTACGCCTGCGGCGGCACGGCCTGCCTGGGCGACTGCCGCACCGACGCCGACTGCGCCGCCGGGAACTTCTGCTCGGCGGGCGTCTGCCGGCGCAAGCTCGCGGACGCGACCACGTGCGCTTCCAGCGCGCAGTGCGAGTCGGGCCACTGCGTGGACGGGCTCTGCTGCGACACGGCGTGCGGCGGCGCCTGCGAGGCGTGCGACACGGCGGGCCACCCGGGCCGCTGCAGCCCGGTGCGCGGCGCGCCGCACGGCGCACGCCCGGCCTGTGCGTCCGACGGCACGCAGTGCGGCGGCGCGTGCGACGGCGTGCATGCGGCCGCGTGCACCTATCCTGCCGCCGAAGTCGCCTGCCGCCCCGGTTCGTGCACGGGCGGGACGGCGACGCTGGGTGCCTCGTGCAACGGCGCCGGCCGCTGCCCTGCCCTGCAGACCCAGGGCTGCGGGCGCTTCGCATGCGGCCCCGAAGGGTGCCGCGGCGACTGCGCGCGCGACGAGGACTGCGCCGCCGGGTCGTTCTGCGCCGGCGGCCTGTGCCGGCTCAAGGGGCCCAACGGCGTCCAGTGCGCCGGCGCCAACCAGTGCGCCAGCGGCCAGTGCGTGGACGGCCACTGCTGCGAGCGCGCCTGCCGCGGCCAGTGCGAGGCGTGCGACGTCGCCGGGCGCCTGGGCACGTGCCAGCCGGTGTTCGGCCCGCCGCACGGGACGCGCACCCCGTGCGTGGACGATCTGTCCGCCTGCGGCGGCTCGTGCGACGGCACGCACGCAGACACCTGCGCCTACCCGGGCAGCGAGGCCCAGTGCCGTCCGGCGCGCTGCGCCGGGGGCGTCGCCACCGCGTCCGCGGACTGCAACGGCTCCGGGCGCTGCCCCGACGTCGTGTCGCAGCAGTGCGGCACGTTCGGGTGCGAGGACACGCAGTGCCGCACCGCCTGCAAGGAGGACAAGGACTGCGCCACGGGGGCGTACTGCCTCGCCGGGGTGTGCTACCCGTCGGGCGACACCTCCACCTGGCAGGCCCGCGGCACGGGCTGCGCCTCGACCGGAGGCGGGTCCGCATGGGCGCTGGCGGCGCTCGCCGCGGCCGCCCTCTTCCTGAGACTGCGTCGCAGGACGGCGCTCTTCGCCGCGGCGGCGCTGGCGGCTGCGCCCGCGTCGGCCGAAACCGTGAGCACGGCGTTCGACGTGGAGCGTTTCCAGCCCGGATCGGGCTCCGAGGACATCCTCGGGGTGCACTCGGCGCTGGTGCCCGTGGGGCTGGGCTGGAGCGCGTCGCTCTACGCGAGCTACGCCGACCGGCCGCTGCGGCTCATCGCGACGGACAAGTCGGGCACGGAAATCCCCATCGTGGGCAGCATGACCACGGGCTACCTGCTGGCGTCGGTGGGGTTCCTGGACCGGTTCGAGTTCGGGCTCGCAGTCCCCATCGCCCTGCACCAGAGCTTCACCGGCGTTTCCGCCATCGACCCGAGCCTGGGACTGCCCTCGGCCGGCGGCGGCCTGTCCGACCTGCGCGTCGGGCTCAAGGCGCGCCTCGTCGAGATCGACCGGCTGCACCTGGCGGCGTCGATTCCGGTCACCATTCCGACCGGCAAGGGCCTGAATTTCCTGGGGAATTCTTCGCTGACCGCGACCCCCGAGATCGAGGCGGAATGGGTGGCGGACTCCGGGACGCGCCTGGCCGGCAACCTCGGGATGCTGCTGCGCGGCTCGCACAAGCTGTTCGACCTGAGCGTGGGCAACGCTCTGACCTACGGGGTCGGCGGCGTCATGCCTTTCGCGGTGTCGGATCAGAAGCTGGAGGCGATGGCGACGCTCGTCGGCGAGGCCGGGTTCGAGGACACGGGCTCGGCGGAGCTGCCCTTGGAGTTGATGCTGGCGGTGCGCTGGAAGCTGCCGGCAGGGCTCGCGCTGACGGTGGGCGGGGGGCCGGGCCTCACGAACGGTTTCGGCACGCCCCGCTACCGCGTTTTCGGAGGGCTGTCGTGGATTCCGGCCAGGTCCGTCACGGAGCCGCTGCAGGCGCGCGACGTCGAGGCGGAGGTGACGGCGGGCGAAGAGGTGGCCGTGGAAGTGCTTCCTTCGGGGGAGGACGCGGTTCCGGGCGTGCGCGTGGCCACGGTGGCGCCGCCGAGGACGGGCGCGGTGGGCATCGGCCCGGACGGCCGGGTGCGCTACCGGGCAGCCATGACATTCGCCGGCACCGAGTCGTTCCGCTATGCGATCGCGGATCCGCGCGATCGCACCGCCTCCGCCGTCATGACGGTGCACGTGAAGCCGGCTCCTCCGCCCGAACCGAAGCCCGAGCCGGTGCCGGTGCCCGAACCGCAGACTCCCGCGGAGTGTCCCGCGGCGCCGCCGCCGCAGGAGTGCCCCGCGGTCGCGGAAGGCCCCGAGAAACCGGCCGATCCGTGCTCCAAGTGCGGCACGCACGAGCCTGCGCAGTGCCCCGACCTGGACGACGACGAGGACGGAGTCGCCAACAAGGCCGACAGGTGCCCGAAGGACGCGGGGCTCGCGTCGAACGAGGGCTGCCCGCTGCCGGACCGGGACAAGGACGGCGTCGCGGACGTGCGCGACGACTGCCCGGACGAGGCCGGTCCCGAGGACAACAACGGATGCCCGACGAAGGACCGCGACATCGACGGCATCGCGGACCGCATGGACAACTGCCCCGACATGCCCGGGCCCGCCTCCAACGCGGGCTGCCCTGTCGAGCAGAAGCAGCAGGTGCGCATCGAGCGCGAGAAGGTGACGCGCTTCGTCACCCGGCTGCGGCTGCTCGCGGCGGTGAACTTCGACACCGGCGAGGCGACCATCCAGAAGGAGTCGTACCCGCTGCTGCAGAACGTGGTGGACGTGCTCAAGAGCCACAAGGACATGCAGCACCTGCGCATCGAGGGCCACACCGACAACCGCGGCGGCGTGACGGCGAACCGCAAGCTCTCGGACGCGCGCGCCAAGTCGGTGGAGAAGTGGCTGAAGAAGCACGGCATGAGGGTCGCGCGCGTCGTGACGGCGGGGTACGGGCAGGACCGTCCGCTCGACGATCGGACGAACGAGCAGGCCCTGGCGAAGAACCGAAGGGTCGAGATCACGGTGCTGGACGAGGCGGTGGAGAAGTAGTCGCGGCGGTGCCCGGCAGGGCTTCCGCCCTGCCGAGGCGCCCGGAAAAGGAACACATCCCATGGCGACGAGGCTTGTGCAGGCGGTTCCCGAGGCTTGTCGGACCACCCCCGGCGTCCGTCCCGGCCTCCGCCCGGAGAAATTTCCGATGAAGACCGTTCACATCCGTATCGCGACCGCCCTCTGCGTCATCGCCGCCTGTTCGCGCGCACCCGCGCCCGAGGAGGCGGCCGAGCTGGGCAGCGTCCGGCAGGCCTCGACCCAGGCCATCACGTTCAAGTTCGACTCGTTCGCCGGAACCTCCGGCACGCTCATCCAGTACAACGGCAACGCGACCGTTTCCGGCACGAGCGCGCGGCTGACGTCCAATGGGGGCGGCCAGGCCGGCAGCATGTTCTGCCTGCAGAAGGTGTCGCTGCAGAACGACCGGTCGTTCAGCACGTACTTCAAGATGCGCATGGACAGCCCCGGCGGCGGAGGGGCCGACGGCATCACGTTCGTGATACAGCCGAACTCGAACACAGCGGGATCCATGGGCGGTGGCATCGGGTACGAGGGCATCGCAAACAGCCTCGGCGTCGAGTTCGACAGCTACAACAACAGCACCTACCCCTACAGCGACCCGGACAACCACCACCTCGGCCTGCACACCGGTGGTGACATGACCGGACACATCGGCGGGGCCGTGAGCTGTCCAGCCAGCATCTGCTCGGGCTATGTGTGGTCGGACGGTGCGACGTACAACGTTTGGATGGACTACGACGGCATCGGGAACACGCTGGAGGTCCGCGTCGCACGCAACTCGAACACGCGGCCCGCGAGCGCTCTGCTCACCCGGACCATCGACCTGTCGGGCATCTTCGGCGTCAGCGAGGTCTACGCCGGCTTCACCGCCGCCACCGGCGGGTCGTGGGAAAACCACTGGATCGACCAGTGGTACTTCAACAACGACTACATTTCCGGCAGCATCGACCCGGCCAACAACACCTACACGCAGGCGCCGACCTCGGTCACCGTCGCGGCGAGCCCGACGAGCAACACCACGACGAGCACGATCACGGCGACCGTCCGCGACTCCAACAACGCCGTCGTGCCGAACACCGCGGTCACCTTCAGCACCAACTACGGCACGCTCAACCCCACCTCGGGCACGACGAACTCCAGCGGCCAGGTCACCTCGACGCTCAGCTACGCCTCCGCGGGCAACGTGACCGCGACCGTGCAGGCCACCGCGACCGGCGGCGCGTACGGCACCGCGACGGTGGGCATGCTGGGCGGGCAGACCATCGCGGTTTCGGCGGGATCGGGCGGCAGCGTCTCGCCCGGCACGACCGTCGTCGCCTACAACGGCTCGCAGACGTTCACAATCACGCCGAACACCGGCTACCACGTCAACGTGGTGACGGTGGACGGCGCGTCGCAGGGCGCGATCACGAGCTACACTTTCAACAACGTCACGGCGGGACACACGATCACGGCGACGTTCGCCATCGACACGTTCACGATCACGCCCACGGCCGGGGCGCACGGCAGCATCTCCCCGGCCACCGCGCAGACCGTGAACTACGGCAGCAACCTCGCGTTCACGATCACGCCGGCGACCAACTATCTCGTCGACGACGTGCTCGTGGACGGCAGCTCCGTCGGGCCGCAGACCAGCTACACCTTCACGGCCGTCGCCGCGGCGCACACCATCGCGGCGTCGTTCAAGCTCGCCGATCAGCCTCCGACGCTGACCGTGAGCAGCGGCACCGCCGCTTTCACGCAGGGCGGGGCGGCCGTGCCCGTCGACCCGACTCTGACGCTCACCGACCCCGACGGACCCAATCTCACGGGCGCGCGCGTCTCCATCTCGGGCGGATTCGTCGCCGCCGAGGACAGGCTCGTCTTCACGACGATGAGCGGCATCTCCGGCTCGTACAGCACGAGCACGGGAGTGATGACGCTGACGGGGTCGGCCGCGGCCGCGGACTACCAGGCCGCGCTGCGCACGGTCGCGTACGACAACATCGCCACCGGTCCCGCGACGGCCGGAAGCCGCACCTTCACGTTCTCCATCGGGTCGACGAGTCTGTACAACCCCGACAATGCGCACTACTACGAGTACGTCGCCGCACCGGCCATCACGTGGACGAACGCGAACACCGCCGCGTCGGGGCGCTCCTACTACGGGCTGCAGGGCTATCTCGTCACGGTGACGAGCGCCGCCGAGAACACGTTCATCAAGAGCAAGCTCGCCGGCATCGGCTGGATGGGGGCATCGACGCCGGTCTTCACCATTCCGCGAACGTGGTCGTGGGTGGCGGGACCCGAGGCCGGCACGGCGTTCTTCACGCAGGACACGGCGGATCAGACGGCGCCAGGCGGCTCGTACTGCTCCAGCGGCATCCGCGGCGTCGCGATTTCCGGCCGCTACAACGCCTGGGCGAACTGCGAGCCCAACAACTGGGGCGGCATCGAAAACTACGCGCATTTCTACACCGCGGGGACGTGGAACGACTACGCCGGCGACGACAACACGATCCAAGGCTACGTGGTCGAGTACGGCGACATGCCGGGCGACCCGACGCTGCAGCTCTCAGGCAGCCGCAGCGCGACCGTCACGGTACCTACCCCAACCATCACGGCGAGCGCGGGCGCGAACGGAAGCATCTCGCCCTCCGGCGCGCAGACGGTGACCTACGCCGGTTCGAAGTCGTTCACGATCACGCCCTCGGCGCACTACCACGTCGCGGACGTCCTCGTGGACGGCAGCTCCGTGGGCGCGCAGACGAGCTACAACTTCACCAACGTCAAGGCGGACCACACCATCGCCGCCAGCTTCGCCGTCGACACGTACACGATCACGGCCTCGGCGGGATCGAACGGCTCCATCTCGCCGTCGGGCGCTCAGACCGTGGACTACGGATCTAGCCAAGCCTTCACGATCACTCCGGCCGCGAACTACCACGTCGCCGACGTGCTGGTCGACGGCAGCTCGGTGGGCGCCGTCACCAGCCACACGTTCACGAACGTCGCCGCCGCGCACAGCATCTCCGCCACGTTCGCCATCGACACGTTCACGGTCACCGCTTCGGCAGGGTCCAACGGCGGCATCTCCCCGACGGGCGCGCAGACGGTGAACTACGGCGGCAACATCACTTTCACGATCACGCCGGATTCGGGCTACCACGTCGGCGACGTCCTCGTCGACGGCAGCTCCGTCGGAGCGGTCACGAGCCACACGTTCACGAACGTCGTCGCGACGCACACCATCTCGGCGACGTTCGCCCCGGACACGCACAACATCACCGCGTCCGCAGGGTCGAACGGCGCCGTCTCTCCGAGCGGCACGACGGCCGTGAACCACGGGACCTCGCAGAGCTACACGATCGCTCCCGCCGCGCACTACCACGTCGCCGACGTGCTCGTGGACGGAAGTTCCGTGGGCGCCCAGACCGGCTACACGTTCACGAACGTCGCCGGCGCGCACACGATCTCCGCCACGTTCGCTATCGACCAGTTCACGATCGCGGCATCCGCCGGCACCGGCGGCAGCATCACGCCGTCGGGCTCGGTGTCCGTCGACTACGGCACGTCGAAGAGCTTCACCGTCGCCGCCGCGCCCGGCTACCACATCGCCGACGTCCTCGTGGACGGCGTTTCGCAGGGCGCCGTCGCGAGCTTCACGTTCACGACCGTCACGGCCGGCCACGCCGTCGCAGCCTCGTTCGCACCCGGCACGGCCACGTCGCAGGACATCTGCTACCAGGGCGGCCCGCTGCTGCCCAACTTTACATTGAATGGAAACGCGACGCTCAACGGCGCCGACCTGCTGGTGACGCGGTCCAGCGGCAATCAGAAGTCCTCGCTCATGTACAACGCGCCGCTCGCGTCCTCGGGCGACGTGCACGTGCAGATGCAGCTCAAGATCTCCGCCAACGGCGGCGGCGGCGCCGACGGCATGGCGTTCGTCATGCACCGCGATCCCCGCGGCGTGAACGCCCTCGGCGACGCCGGCTACGGCATCGCGTACGGGTGGAACAACTGCTCGGGCTGCAACGCGTCCGGGACGAACGTCGGCATCGCGCCCAGCGTCGTCGTCGAGATGGACACCTACCAGAACGGCTTCGACGCGAGTTCCAACCATGTCTCGATCACGAAGGACGGCAACCCGACGAGTCATCTGGCGACGGGGACGCCGTCGTTCAGCATGAAGAGCGGCGCGCCCTACTACGTGTGGGTGGACTACACCGCGGCGACCACCACCTTGGAGGTCTTCGTCTCGCAGACCTCCACGAAGCCGGGCTCGGCGCTGATCTCCTACAACCAGATAGACCTCGCGACCTACTTCGGCGGCCAGCCGTTCTACATCGGCTTCTCGGGGTCGACCGGCGGGTCGTGGTCGCAGCACGAGATTCTCGGCCTGCTCGCCTCGGACGCGGCGGCGCCCACGTGCTGCTCGTCGTCGGCCGACTGCGCGGGCAACCCGCACGGATCGGTGTGCGACCCCGTCAAGCACGTGTGCGGCCAGTGCCAGCCCTCCGACGTTTCCGGCTGCACCGGTCCGGGCGCGCACGGCTGCGACATCTCGGGCGCGAACAACACGTGCATCCCGCTGTGCGCGGGCAGCTACGGCGCGGGCGCCGGCTCGTGCGCGAGCACCGCCGCGCCGGTGTGCCTGACCGCGGGCTCGTCCGCCGGGTCGTGCGTGTCGTGCAACGGCAACTACGGGTCCGGCGCCGCCAACGCCTGCGGAGCGGGCGCACCCAACTGCAACTACTCCAGCGGCTACTGCTCGTTCTGCTCGTCGACCGCGGACTGCGGCGGCATGGCGTGCAACACGTCGACGGGCGTGTGCCAGGCCTGCAACGGCAACAGCGGCTCGGGTGCGGCGAACGCGTGCCCGGCCGCGAATCCGTTCTGCAGCGCCGGCGGCTGCTACGCCCAGTGCCAGCAGGATTCCGACTGCGGCACCGGCAACTACTGTGGCACGGACGGCGCCTGCCATCCGCAGACGCCCATCGGAGAGCCGGTGCCGGGCGGATGCTCCGCGGCCACCGCCCACACGTGCACCGTCGGGGCGTGCGATCCCGCCGACGACAAGTGCGGCTTCCTCAACGGCGACGGCACGTGCTCGGGCAATGCCCAGTGCCGCGCCGGCGTCTGCTACGCCAGCGGCCCCGAGGCGGGCAAGTGCGGGCCCTGCTCGCTCGACACGCAGTGCGACGGCGCGACGCCCGCGTGCAAGGCGGAAACCGGTCTGTGCGTGCAGTGTACGTCCGCCAGCCACGCGGCCTGCACGGGCGAGACGTTCTTCTGCACCGAGGCGACGAACACCTGCACCGTGCCCCCGACGCGGTCCATCTCGACCAGCTCCGGCGGCAATGGGACGCTCGCCTGCCCTTCGACGCCGAACACCGGCAGCTCCCCTTCGTGCACCGTCTCGCCGGATCCCGGCTACGTGCTCGAGACCTTGGTCGACAACGGCGCCGACGTCACGGCGCAGATCGCCGCGGGCACGTACACCATCGCCGCCATCTCGGCCGATCACACGGTCTCGGCGACTTTCGCGAAGGGCTACGGAACCGCGTGCGCCGGCGACTCCGAGTGCCACGGCGCACACTGCACCGACGGCGTGTGCTGCGACAGGGCATGCGGCGGGCAGTGCGAGGCATGCAACGAGACCGGAAACGCCGGCACTTGCACGACCGTTTCGGGCGCGCCCCGCGGAGCGCGCACGGACTGCGACGGCGACGGCTCGGCCTGCGACGGGGCGTGCGACGGCGCCGACGCCGCCGCCTGCGCGTATCCCTCGGCCTCGACGCAGTGCCGCGCCGCCTCGTGCTCTTCCGGCACCGCAACGGCGTCCGCGCAGTGCGGCGGCACCGGCTCGTGCCCCGCCGTGCAGATGAGCGAGTGCGGCCTGTTCGCGTGCGGAGCGACCGCGTGCAACGCCACCTGCCTCGTCGACGGCGACTGCCACTCGAGCGCCTACTGTGCGGGCGGCGTGTGCGTGCTGAAGAAGGTGCCGGGCGCGACGTGCGCCGGCGACAACCAGTGCGGCACCGGACACTGCGCCGACGGCGTCTGCTGCGACACGGCGTGCGACGGCCAGTGCGAGGCGTGCAATCTGTCCGAGTCGGCCGGCACCTGCACGCCGGTCGCCGGAGCGCCGCACGGCAGCCGCGCCGCGTGCGCGAGCGACGGCTCGGTGTGCGCGGGCGCCTGCGACGGCACGACTACCGCCATTTGTACGTATCCCGACGCTTCGACGCAGTGCCGTGCGCCGTCGTGCCTCGCGGGCACGGAGACCGTCGCGGCCTCGTGCGCCGGCGGCGGCTCGTGCCCGGCCATGGTGCAGCACGCGTGCGGCACGTACGCCTGCGGCGCGACCGCCTGCAAGGCCACGTGCACTGCGGACGCCGACTGCGCCGCGGGCAACTGGTGCAGCGCCGGCCAGTGCGTCGCGAAGAAGACGCCCGGGACCGCGTGTACCGCGAATCTTCAGTGCGCGGGCGGCAACTGCGTGGACGGAGTTTGCTGCAACAGCGCCTGCAGCGGCCAGTGCGAGGCCTGCAACGCGACCGGCTCGGTCGGCACTTGCACGGCCGTCGCCGGCCAGCCCCGCGGCGGGCGCGCCGCCTGCGTCGCCGACGGCTCGTCGTGCGGCGGAACCTGCGACGGCACGCTGCGCACCGCCTGCGCTTATCCCGGTGCGTCATCCGCATGCCGCAGTGCGTCATGCACGGCCGGCGTCGCCACCGCGGCCGCATCGTGCGAGGGCACAGGCAAGTGCCCCGACGTTCAGACGACTGCCTGCGCGCCGTTCGCCTGCGGTGCGACGGCCTGCAACACCGGCTGCACCACGGGAGCCGAGTGCTCGGGCGACGCGTTCTGCACGGGCGGCCAGTGCGCGACGAAGTTCGCGGACGGCGCCGTCTGCACGGGCGACGGGCAGTGCCTGCACGGTCGTTGCGTGGACGGCGTTTGCTGCAACACGGGATGCAGCGGCCAGTGCCAGGCGTGTGACGTGATCGGCCTCGTCGGCACCTGCACGCCGGTCGCCGGCACTCCGCACGGCAAGCGCGGGGCGTGCGCCAGCGACGGGTCGACGTGCGCCGGGCAGTGCGACGGATCCAACGGTGCGACCTGCGCCTACCCCGGTGCCGCGACCACGTGCCGCACCGCGTCATGCTCGGCGGGCGCCGAAACGCACGCGGCGTCGTGCGCGGGCACCGGCTCGTGCCCGGCGGTGCAGCGCCAGTCCTGCGGCACCTTTGCGTGCGGCGCCACGACGTGTGAATCCTCGTGTACGACCGACGCGCAGTGCGCCAACGGCAGCTACTGCGACGCCGGCGCATGCGTGGAGCGCAAGAGCGCGGCCACGGCGTGCACCGCGTCGAACCAGTGCACCTCCGGCAACTGCGTGGACGGCGTGTGCTGCAATCGCGCGTGCGACGGGCAGTGCGAGGCGTGCGACGTCGCGGACCACGTCGGCAGTTGCACGGCGGTTTCGGGTGCTCCGCACGGATCGCGGCGCGCGTGTACCAGCGACGGCGGCGCCTGCGGCGGCACGTGCGACGGGACGAACGGCGCTGCATGCGCGTATCCGGATGCGACGGTCTCGTGCCGCGAGGCGTCCTGCACCGCCGGCACCGCGACCTTGGCCGTGGCGTGCGCGGGCACCGGCAAGTGCCCGACCGTGCAGACCCAGAGCTGCGGCACGTTCACCTGCGGCGACACGGCGTGCCGCACCGGCTGCCAGCTCGACACGCAATGTGCGGAGGGCGCCTACTGCAACGGCACCGGCTGCGTCGAGAAGAAGATCGCCGGCGGCGCGTGTGACGGCGACCACGAGTGCTCCGCGGGCCACTGCACCGACGGCACGTGCTGCGACCAGGCCTGCCAGGGCCAGTGCCAGGCGTGCGACGTGGCCGGGCACGAGGGCGTATGCACGAACGTGACCGGCGCGCCTCACGGCGATCGCGCGGCGTGCGACACCGACGGCTCGGCCTGCGGCGGCGCGTGCGGCGGCGACAACCCGCTGGCGTGCGCGTTCCCCGGCGCTGCCGTTGCCTGCCGCGCGCCTTCGTGCGCCGACGGCGCGGCGACGCTCGCCGCGACCTGCGACGGCGCCGGCGCGTGCCCGGCCGTGCAGACGCAGCAGTGCGGCGCGTACGCGTGCGGAGAGACCGCGTGCGCCGGCGACTGCACCTCGGACGCGCACTGCGCCGCTGGCAGCTTCTGCTCGGGCGGCGTGTGCCGCGAGAAGTTCGCAGACGGCGCGACGTGCGCCAGCGCCGGCCAGTGCGGCTCGGGCCACTGCGTGGACGGCCTGTGCTGCGACACCGCGTGCCAGGGCCAGTGCGAGGCCTGCAGCGAGCCGGAACACGCCGGAACTTGCGTACCCGTCTCGGGTGCTCCGCGCGGGGCGCGCTCGGCGTGCGCCGGCGACGGCTCGGCGTGCGCCGGCACCTGCGACGGCACCAACGCCGCCGCCTGCGCGTACCCCGGCGATGAGACGATCTGCCGCCCGCCCTCGTGCGGCGACGGCACCGCGACGCTGCAGGCCACGTGCAGCCACTCGGGCGCCTGCCCGGCCGCTCAGACCCAGGGCTGCGGCCGCTACGCCTGCGGCGAGTCGGCGTGCCTGGGCGACTGCCGCGCCGACGCGGACTGCGCCTCCGGCCACTTCTGCTCGGCCGGCATGTGCCGGCGCCAGCTCGGGAACGGGACGTCGTGCGCGGCGAACGACCAGTGCGACTCGGGCTTCTGCGTGGACGGGCTGTGCTGCGACACGCCGTGCGACGACCCGTGCCAAGCCTGCGACGTGACGGGCCACGCGGGCGCCTGCAACCCGGTGGTCGGCCGTCCGCACGGGGCGCGCCCCGCGTGCTCGGCCGACGGCTCCGTCTGCAGCGGATTCTGCAACGGCGTCAGCGAGTTCTGCACGTATCCCGGCCCCGACACGATCTGCCGCGCCGGAGCGTGCAGCGCGGGCACCGCCACGCTGGTCGCGGCCTGCGACTCCGCCGGCCACTGCCCGGCCGTGCAGACCGAGTCCTGCGGCCGCTACGCGTGCGGCGTCGTGCAGTGCCTGGGCGACTGCTCGCGCGACGCCGACTGCGCCGCCGGGTCGTTCTGCGCCGGCGGCGTGTGCCGTCCGAAGATGGCCAACGGCGACGTTTGCAGCGGCGGCAACCAGTGCGCCAGCGGGCAGTGCACCGACGGCTACTGCTGCGACAAGGCGTGCCTGGGCCAGTGCGAGGCGTGCGACGTGCGCGAGCACGCCGGAACCTGCCTCGCGGTCGTGGGAGCGCCCCACGGCGCGCGCGAGCCGTGCGAGGCCGACGGGTCGGCGTGCGGCGGCGCGTGCGACGGTACCAGCGCGTTCGCCTGTTCATACCCCTTCACCGAGGTCCAGTGCCGGGCGCCGCGCTGCGCGAACGGCGCGGCCTCGCCGGCGGGCGTGTGCAACGGGACCGGCCGGTGCCCGGAGCCGATCCTCGAGCAGTGCGGCGTCTACGCCTGCGGCGAGAGCGCTTGCCTCGCCTCGTGCGAGTCGGAGAGCGACTGCGCCAAGGGTTTCTACTGCCTGAACGGCGAGTGCAAAGCCGCGAGCGACGACACCGTGTGGACGGCGCGCGGCTCGGGGTGCAGCGCTTCGACCGCCGGCGCGTCGGGATGGGCGTTCGCGATGCTGGTCGCGGCGGCGCTGTGGCTGCGCCGGCGCCGCGCGGCGCTGCTGGCCGCGCTCGCGCTGGCGGCCGCTCCCGCGTCCGCCGAAACCGTCAGCACGGCTTTCGACACCGAGCGCTTCGCGCCCGGCGCCGGCGCCGGGCGAACCTCGGCTGGAGCGCGGCGATCTACGCCAGCTACG
>Ga0172368_10003218_pt1 | contig 20056 bp, 19 predicted proteins | sample Lak11m_FD_114540 | JGI IMG/M metagenome (GOLD analysis project Ga0172368, IMG submission 114540) | Freshwater microbial communities from Kabuno Bay, South-Kivu, Congo - kab_022012_11m | ecosystem: Environmental > Aquatic > Freshwater > Lake | place: Democratic Republic of the Congo: South-Kivu...
ATCGACCTGCTGGTGCAGGCTACCGAGGACCTGGCACAGGATTTTCCCGATATGCGTATCCTCATCTGGGGCGACGGCCCGCAACGCAATGCCTTGATCGCGCTGGCGCGGCGCCTGCGCCTGCCGTGCGTGCAGTTCGTGGGCGAAACCCGCGACCCGGCGCGCGCCTACGCCGCCATGGACGTATTCTGCAGCCCCTCGCGCTGGGAAGGCTGCCCGTATGCCGTGCTGGAGGCGATGGCGTGCGGTCTGCCGGTGGTCGCCTCCGACGTGGCCGGGCACAGCGATCTGATCGAGGACGGCGAAAGCGGTGTGCTCTGCGAATCCGAGTTGCCCGGCCCGCTGGCCGGCGCCCTCCGCGTCCCCCTCGCCGATGAAGATGTCCGCGCCGCTTTCGGCGCCGCCGCCCGCCGGCGCGTCGAGGCGTTCACCATCGAGCGGATGGTGGAGGCCACGGCAGTGGTGTATCGGGAAGTGATGGAGAACAACAAGTAACCATCACGAACCTGCTATAGCCTTTGTCTTACGGTTCTTCCAACCGATACAAAAAGGTCGTATGCCGGCGTGTATCCTGCACCACGAAGCTGTCAGTCGCGTCCGCCACGCGTTCGCCGGAAAAGAGCTCGGTTACCCGCAGCATCCGGGGCAGGCGGACGGTGATCGGATCGGAAAAGGGCGTCAGGTGCAGGGCGAACAGGCTGCGATTGGCGAAGGTCACGTTATCTGCCGCTACCCAGATGTGGCAGCCCGCGCTTTGCGCGATGGCGCGAAAGATGGCAGCGTGATTCAGCGGCGCCGCAAGATAGATCGAACGCCAGTGGTCGAATTCTCGCACCGCCATCGCCGGCGCGCCTGTTTTCCGCCACACGCCCAGCACGCGGCACGCCGGGTCGTCCACTTCGATACACGGGCTGACCACGGCGCCCGTGCCGAGGGTGGTGGCCACCTCGCACCCCGCCAGCAGCGGATCGTCGTAGTTGTCGAGATCGATGGTCAGCGGCAACCGATTTTCCCGCAGGCGCAATTGCATGCCGGTCAGTGCGCTGGCGTGTTTGATGGAAACGTCATCGTCCGTCACCATACCCGGATAACCGACGAAAATCAGCGTGCGTCCTTCCGACTTCAACGACTCGATCCACTGCCGCTCTTCCGCGCTGAGATATGTGGCGTTGTAGAAATACAGCACTTTGTAGCGACGCAGCTCTTCGCGTCCGAGATGGTCGCTGAGCCACCAGTCGATGGGGAGTCCCGCGCGATACAGGTTGGCGGTAGCCCGGTCGCATTGCAAGTCGGTCCACTCCGGGTAGCGCATCGGATCCTGCATGCGGGCGAATCGCCCGTAGGCAGGGCTTTTACCGCTGATAATACCCGCCGCCTCCGTCGCGCTCGACATATCCCAGTCCACTGCCTGCCGAATGATCTGACCCTGCAAGGCAAAATCCTGGCAGAGCTCCGGGCTGTCGTACCAGCCGCCGCTCATGTCGAAATTCCACCAGGCGGCGCCGTGAATGAGATGATGGGCGAACTCTCGCCGATAAACCGAAACGGATTCCGCCGCATCCTTCAACGGCCAGAGGTTGAGCAGATCCTGCGGCTGCGCGTCATACTTATCGAGGCGCGACACATTTTTGATCAGATGCGTGCGCACATCCACCTCATTGAACGCCAGCTTGCCGGCCGCCTGCAGACTTTCCGTAGGAAGCATGAAGCTGCCCGGTCCGCCCGGTTCACGATTGTCATAACTGGTAATGCCGGTGATGAAATCGATATCCGGCGATGCCAGCAGCTTTTTTAGTGCCAGGTGCGCATTGTTCACTACCGGGTTGGTTAAGCCTGTCTGCCAGAGAAGATACGAGGAGAATGCGCCGGTCAGGCGCCGCCCGCCCGTAGCCTCTTTGACGGCACGGCAAAAGGAGAGAAGCGTCTCCGCGCACAAATCGGAAAGATACAGATCGTAATCGATGGCCGCCTGGTCCAGTTGAGGATTGCGCACCAGGTGGGTGCTGCGGCGTCGCACCGGCTCTGACGGCACCGTCACGCTTGTGATGCCCGTTGACGGGTCGTGCCATGCTGCGCGCAACCCCGCGTCATCCCGGTATTTTGCTTGCAACCAGGCGCGGAATGCGGCCAGCGCGGGCGCACTGTAATCCGGCACCCGTCCTTCCTGCGCGCCCCAGTAGACCCATTCTTCCGTCCCGGCGCAACTCAACATATAGCCGAGCACGCGGTCGCCGAACGGACTGTTTTCGATATGCTCGATGAGTCGGCACAACCATCCGGCGGTAAACCGGCGCCAGGGCATCGACGCCATGGAAGGCTGCGCCCATCTGCTGTCCACCTTATTCGTCTGGCGGTCGGTGATCTCGCTGTCGGCAAAGCGGACCACTTCGTCCGGGTGCTGATCCGTCCACCAGCGCGGGGCGCCGATGCCGATGCGCGGCACGATCCAGACGTCCGGCGCCAGTCCGGCGAGCGTTGCCAGCTTGTCGTCCAGCGCCTGGAAATCGAAATAAATATCATCCTCCTCCGCGCCCGCTACCGGCGGTTTCGGCTGGCAGGAGGTGTAAAAGAGGAAGACGCGTATCCCGGCGTCCGCCATCTGGCGAAGATATTCAATCTCGAAACGTCCGGAATGGTAGGCCATCCCGGGGATAATCTGTCCATCGACCGCAATCGCGGTCCGACCCTGATGCGGAACGATGTTGACGGTGGTGCGCATGGCGCCGCGTTCTCCTCATAACGATAGGGTTGCCGACAAGGGGATAATATTGTGCCGCCGCCGCAAAAACTCCTGCCGGTGAAAGGTGCTCTTTTTCGAGGAAATGTATGCCGTCAGCTTCGAGGATCTCGACGCCATCACCGAGCACCACTGGCCGGTTGCGAAAGAGGACGTCTATCCAGTGCTCGGCCTGCAACAAGGCATGGACTGATGACTCCTGAGCTGTCGGATGTCCTCTGGATGGAAGGCGCGCTGGCGGGTATGCTGGTCTACCTGCGGGAGCATCACCGGATGCGTGAGTATGAAGTGCAGCCGTTCGAGCTCACCCTGCCAGTCGCAACTGCCGGCGGGCCTGCCGAGGTGTATCTGCGGTGCCCGGCGTTTCGCGTAGAGTAACCGCGGCACGCGTTCAATCGTTCGTCACAATCGGCACACCGGTCACGGCGGGGCCGGAGATCATGCGGCGTCTCCACACCACGCGCAACTGGCAGCCGAGAATGTTTTCCAGGTGTTTGAGGGTGATGTTGCCGATGCTCAACGGATCGGGATTATGCGTGGCCATGCAAAACCGGGCAAAGCCGAATGGGGCGTAGCCTCGGGTCACTTTCAGCGCGTTCAGGGACACGAAAGCGCCGCAGCAGGGGATGATGGTCAGCAGGTTTTTGAAGCCGTCGGTGCGCGCCAGGTTGATCGCGTCCTCCAGCCATCCCGAATCTATCGACCGCCGGCAATTCGGACAGCACACGGTATGCAACAGGGCGCTGTCGGTGGGGGGGATGTAGCGCACCCCCGCGTGCACCTCGATGGTCTTCGAGCTGCCCTGCTTGTCGCGCGCCGCCCACAGTTGCATGGCTTTGAATTGCGCCGAGGGGTTCGGCACATAGGTTGGATCGACCGGAATAATGAGTCCCCATTCTTCGATCATCGCTTGCCTCCTCCTGGAGTGCAGTATGCACTCGAGTTGTCTCTCAACCAGTTATACGGAAATAACGGGCAAGGCGTTTCATCACTGTAAAGATTCGCCACTGTCCATATCGAAATACTGGTGCAACGGGCAGTCGAGAACCTGTTCGAGCTGCCGGATCACCCTGGTGTCCATCTCGCATCCCAGCGAGCGGAAGGAAATGATGAAGCCGGTCAGGGGTTGTTTCTCCTGCCCGCAGATGGCATTGACGCTGAGATTGCTGCCGCAGCAGGGCATCTCGAGCATACGGGAAACATGCGCGAAGGTCGTCTGCGCCTCGATCACCTCGGCGAACCAGTAGGGGTCGATGGGAACCCGGCACGATGGGCACGGCAATTCGCGCCATCCCCGGTCCAGATCGTCGCCGACAGTCAACTTCAAGTCCTGCAGCATATCGAGATAATTGAGCATGCCTGACCAGGCGCCGGTTACCGCGGGAAACTGTATACTTTTTCGACCATCTCCTGGAATCACACGAATAATCATCCGTATGCCCCCCTCCATGAGCATTCCGAAGTGATTATACAGGATTAGACGCTTGTAAACAGGACATTTCCAACCTAGCGTGTTAGCACTATGTTAACAGACGATGAACAGGAGATGAAATTGTTACCGGAGAGGGAGATATCGCCCGCGCACCCGTAAAGGGATGCGGCTACAGGCGGTTTATAAACATCTGGACTAACTGATAACTGTAGCGGGTTGTCACGTTGTATTCAGCTTTTCAGGTATAGCGCCCAGTCCGGTGGTTGAGTAGGCAAGAAAGCTGTTCGATTCTTTCCGCAGTTCTCGCGCCGTATCGAAACCACCGCGGGATCCGGTTTTCGTTAACAGGCGCTATAAGAGCGGTGGTTTCGATACGGCTCGGTGGTTATGGAAAGATGCGGGAAGGCTTGCCTGCCTACTCAACCACCGGACAGAGAGCATATTCATCAATTCAAGGTGCATTGTGACAGCCAGCTATAGATAACCGATATCGACTCACCACTCACTCCGTCAGCTTTGCCGGCCATTCCGCCAGGTATACGCCGTGCTCCGGGCCGGGCCAGCCGGCGTTGAAGATCACGCCGCTGCCGTCGGGGAGGACGAAGGGGTAGGGGAAAGGCTCAGAATTCTTCCCGACGGAGACGGTGGTGGGATAGGAGCAGATGACATGCTCGTTCCATCCCTGCCGCAATCCCTCGATGCTGACGGCATAGAGCTTATCGAAGCCCGGCCCGCCGGCGCAGACGATGTATTTCGAGTCGGGCGTAATCTGCATATGCCCGCCCCAGCGGCCTGCCGGATATGGTGCGGCATAATCCTCGCCCGTGCGCCAATCCAGCGCGCTCAGCCACCACCCGAGGGCGAAATGGTTGAACTCTTCCGCGCGGGGCAGCACCGTCATGGGCTCGGGGTTTAGATAGCTGACGATGCGGCGGCCGTCGGGCGTCCACACGTAGTGGTCGCGGCAGCCCCACATGTCTACCGGGCGCAAGGCGCGCTCATCCAGCTTCAGTGGCTCATGGAAGCGGCCGTCCAGCGTGGCGAGATGGATTGCCTGCTCGACGGGCCGGGACGGGCTGGGCCAGCGATCATACGTGAACAACTCCGGATCAGTCGGGCAACCCTGCATGTGATTGCAGTAATAGCCGTCCGCTTTCAGGATGAGCCGCGGCGACTCGCCAGGCGTCAGCAGGTATATCTGCGATTGCACCGGCTCGGTATATGGCTGGCCGCGGAACAGGGAGACCAGCGCGCGGCGGCCATCGCCGAGGAAATAAATACTGCTGAAACGCCAATCGCCCCAGCTCAACGATGCCAGCTCGGTTTCGGTCTGCAGATCCCAGAGGACGGTGCGCGCATCCCCGGCGAGGAGCAGGGCAAGGTTAGTCGCATCGAAAACCTGCATCATCCGATATCCGGCAGGGAAGGGATTGCGCATCTGGCCTGTCGTCAGATCGAGCAAGCCGTGTGTTTTACCCTCGAGTCCGGCGTAGAATGGCCCGGTACGCAGCAGCACCTCGCGCCCGCCGTTCAGAAAGCAGCAGCACTGCTGATACAGCGTCTGCCAGACATCTTCGACCGGACATTCGTCTCCCCGCCGGAACAGGCGCAGCACGCGGACGCCGGTGTCGGGATCGGTCCAGCCGTCGAAAACCTGTGCGGCTCGTTCGAAGAGGGAAAGGGTGGCGCTGCGATGCGGTTCATCGGCACGTTGCGGTGTTTGATTCATGATGCTCCCCAGGGAGGGACGGATTTGTCGTGACCAAGGCAGGAGTATAGCACCAGTTCTGTGATGGCGCTAGATGTTTGGAAGAATTTTGGGAAAAGATAGGTGAAGTATCCTGGATTCGCATTCTATTACCGGTTCTATCCAGGCAGCGATCCGGGAGCCGCTTAGATCACCCCGTCCTCGCCGATCGCTTTGTCGGCAAAGAAATTGTCCTGCAGGATAGAGGGCATCGACACTTCGAGGATCAAGGCAGGACCGTCCAGGCTGGTGAAGGAGTGGCCGGCGCCGGGGGGCATGGCCAGCACGTCGCCTTCCTTCATCTCCCGTTCTTCCTCGTTCACGCGCATGCGGATGCGGCCTTTCACCATAAAGAAGGTCTCGTGCTTGATACGGTGATAATGATAGGGGCAGGTCTGATTCTCGAGCACGATGAGGAACTTGCCGCAGTATCCAAGCTCCGCCTCGTTGGCGATCCAGTATTCCGTCTCGCCGATTTCGCGGAAACGGTGCAGGCCGAAATGCAGCGGAAGCGGCGCGACGGGGGGCATGGTGACGCCCCAGGCGCGCAGGTGGCCGGCGATCTCCGCGAGAACTTGCTCGCGCTCGGGGCCTTGGAGTTCGACGGTGTCGTATTTACCCATAAGCGTCCTCTATTTCGATGGGGTGAGGTCGAAAACATATTCCCTGGCAGACAGGATGAACCGCAACGGCAGGAACGCAAAGAGCATCCAGAGTGTGAAGATCACCAGCAGCATGAACGTCAGCATCGGCCCGAACAGCAGGTTAAAATCTGACTGGCTTGACGCGGTCTGCCATACCGAATCCAACATCAGCGGCCCAACACCATACACGATCAGCCAGTTGCAGGCGATCCCATAAAGCGGAAACCAGCGTAGAAACCGGCTCGGACGATAGATTGATCGGATAGCGATTAATGGAATGAGCAGCAGCAGAAACGTAATCACGTCCTCACGCATGAGTTGGGCTGATATTGCTTTCCTTATAAAATGGAAACCGTTGCATAACATCGCCGCCTGCACGATATATAAAATGGCGATTAGGTGGATCGCGATCGGTATTTTGGGATGCCTTTTTTCCGTTTGCTCGTGCATCGGATGTTCTCCATGTAACCGGCACTCTCGAGTTTCACGCAAAGGACGCAAAGGATCAATTGTTTCTCGCAAAGGCGCAAAGACGCAAAGAAGGCATTATGAGAACGGGCACTTGACCGTCACGTTTACCGGCGTTTCGTTCAGCGTGAGCGCTTCCACGCCGGGGAGGTATTTACAGGCTTCGCGCAGGACATCGCCGAGGTGGCCGTAGGCCATCGCGGTGTGGTGGATGAAGGGACCTTCCATCAGCAGGCGTTCCCAGCGCGGCCAGTTGTCGACTTTCATCCAGACATAGTTGTTGCGCGTATAGGGGCCGTCCATGCTCTCGCCTTCGCCGATGGCCAGTTGATAATTGCCGTGGTCGCCATCGAAGCGGGCGACGGTCAGCGGGCCGCCGCGCAGCGGGAAATGCGGCATGCCGGAGAGCGGGCTGGGCAGGATCCAGTGGTGGCCGACTTCTACGCGGGCATCCGGGACTTTCATAGACAGTGGCGCGCCGGCGTGCCAGAGCAGCACCCCGTGCTCATCCTCCGGGTGGCGGATCGTCACGTCAGCGAGGAACACCGGGTCGCCATACGCCGCGCGGTGCAGCAGGATATTGCTGATCGCCCCGTGGATGTCCGACTCGATAGAGACGGGCACGGTGTCGGCGACCATGCTGTTCGCGAAGAAGCAATAGGCGCCGATCTCCTCGACCAGTGAATCGAAATCCTGCACCGCCAGCCCGTCTAATCCATTGTCGGCGACGACGGCCAGCATCTGGTCGCGCACGGCGAGAATGCGCGCGATGGTCGCGTCGTCCAGATCGACGAAGTCCATCTCCCCGCGCAGGCACGCTACCTCGTTGGCGTAGGCGGCGGCATTGGCAACAGCACGGTCCTTCGCATGGCGGATGAACTGTACCAGGTCAATGGGCAGCACCTCAACCTGAAAGCGTTCGAGCAATTCGCTCTCGTTGACGATGGTCGTCCAGAAGAAGTCGATGCGCTGACCGATATGCCCGATGCGGATGCCTTTGCGGAAAGCGGAAGCCACGTTCGCGGCGCGCAGGAAGCAGTCCACCCCTTCGCGCAGCGGCGCGTCGTCGATGCGGCAGTTCTCGATATAGGTGAAGGGCATGCCCAGCTTGTGCAGCACCTTGCTGGTAGCAAAGAGTCCGCACAGCGAATCGCGCAGTCGCGTGCCATCCTTCAGCGGCGCCTCATCGCGCGGCCCCCACAGGAGGGTGGGGACATTCAGCTTGCGCGCGATCATCCCCGCCGCACCCTCGGTGCCAAAGTTGCAGTGTGGCAGGAAGAGGGCGTCGATATCCTGCTTTTTCAGGTACTCGACTGCCGGATCTACATGCGCCTGCTCGCGCACCATGCCATCCGGGATGACGCCGTCCAGATCGACGTAGCGCACCCCCCAGGCCGTCAGCCGTTCCTGCAGTTCCCGCTTGATGCGCAGGGCATCCTCATGGGAGAAAACGAACTTGCCGATAGGCGCGAGACCGAGCAGTGGAGTCTGGGACATAGCGATACCTCGTTCCCATGATACCGTATTTTCTGCCGATTTGGGGAGTGGGGGACGTGGGCGGAACTATGTTGAAACATATCGCCGGGTCCGGTGGTCTCGATACGGCGCGTGAGCTGTGAGGGGTTTTCGAAAAGCTCACCTGCCTACTCGACCACCGGACCGGGCATTTCCTGAGCAACCCGATGTAAGCTATATGTCGGCTTTTCCTGGGTAGAAAGGCAAGACTTGCCGACAAGATTGGTTTTGGGCGGGACGCACATCAATAATCGGTCCGATTATCGATGTGCTCCTTGCATAAACCAAATTAGCACTGTTCATGGGTATGTCTCTGAGCCGGGACAGTTCCAATAGCTCTTGCTCTTGCTCTCTTCTCTTGCTCTTGCTCTCGGCAGCCTTTCGCCGCTCTGCAAGCCTGGTTGTAGCAAGGCATCACGATGCACCTGGTGGAAAAGAGGCTTGCAGAGCGGCGAGAAGCTGCCGAGAGCAAGAGCAAGAGAAGAGAGCAAGAGCAAGAAAGTAAAATAAAACGGCGGAAGGGTGATCGCTCAATCCTTCCGCCGTACCAATACCATAACTCAAAACTCAAAATTCAAAACTCAAAACTATCTCACACTTCTTCCGTTTCCACCATCTCGCGCAGACGGGCGAGGGCTTTGTGCTGGAGGCGGGAAACGTGCATCTGCGAGATTTCCAATTCGCGCGCCACGTCGGTTTGCGACCAGCCTTTGAAGAAGCGCAGGATGATGATCTTGCGTTCCCGCGGGGTCAGGCGACCAATGGCGTCTTCCAGACGCGAGCGCAGGCCGTATTCCTCGAAGGCCGTATCCTCTTTGCCGACGTAGTCTTCGAGACGGGAGCGCGATTCGTCGTCGTCATCGCCCAGCTCGTTGTCCAGCGAGATCAGCTCATACAGGTGGCCGAGTTCCATGCCCTCCAGCGTTTCTTCCAGGCTGGCGTTGATCTGGTCGGCAACCTCCTGCACGGTCGGCGCGCGGTTCAGCTTCAGGGTGAGCTGCTCGACGGCCTTGTTGGCGGATAGGTTCACTTCCTGCAGCCGCCGCGGCACTTTAATAGCCCAACCGCGGTCGCGGAAGTGGCGTTTAATTTCCCCGACGATAGTCGGGGTGGCAAAGGTCGCGAAGCGGATACCGCGTTCGGGATCGAAGCGGTCGATGGCGTGCATCAACCCGATAGTACCCACACCGATGAGATCGTCCAGCGGTTCACCGCGATTGGCGAATTTCTTCGCCAGGAACCGCACGAGATTCATATGATTCATCACGAGCTGTTCGCGGATCATCGGACTGCGCGATCGGTAATAGCGGAGGAACAGGTCCTCGTCATGCCGATCGTCCGTATGCGCCGCCACGGGTGTCGGTCCGGCTGCCGGCAGATCTTCCTCTTCCTCTGCCACCGCTTCCGTTTCGGCCCCCGCCTCGTCTTCGATGACTGGCGTCTCGATCTCGTCGTCGTGTTGGGTCTCGGTTAATTCTTCTTGCTGTTGCACGGTATCCTCTTCATGACGCGGCCGCTGTTCCTGAGGTTCCGCGACCATGGCAAACAACATCAACGCTCCCCCCTCCGTGGTGCCAGTGTCCCGCCGGCCCGCCGGATATTCCGGCGCACCGTGAAACGGACATGGCTGTTATGCCGATTCATTCTCCAGGACGCGCAGGCGTTTCATCATGCGCACCTGGGTCCCACTACCCGGAATACTGTCGAAATGTACGTTATCCATTAGCGACTCGATTAAGAGCATCCCCAGACCGCGCTCAGTGAGCACCGCGGTGCCGTGACGGTGCTGGCGGGCGGCGGTAGAGGGATCAAACCCTTCACCGGGGTCCTTTACGGTAATTTCCAGTCCCTCGTCGGTCAGGTCGCAGCAGACGATGATCTCCTGGGCGCCGGGTCCCGGCGGGCACCCATGCTCGATGGCATTGGTGCAAGCCTCGCCGACCGCGACCTTGATGTCTTCGATGGCGTCGATGTCATATGACATGCGACACGCCACCGCCGACACCGCGAGTCGGGCCACCGCGACGAATTCCGGGCGATTCGGCAGATGCAACTCTACGTGGCACCCACTACTGGTTTCCATCAGGATTCGTTCCCCTCTTGCTGAAATTTGTCCGTCGCTTCCTGCTCGGTCGCATCAATCGAAAAAACGTTGATCAGCCGGGTAATTTCTAATAACCGGCGAATACGCGGCGTTGGTGCGACCAGACGTAAATCTCCGCCTTGCTCCCGTACGCGCTTGAGCGTGCCGACCAGCACGCCCAGCGCGGTGCTGTCAAGATATTCCGTGCCTTGCAGATTGACGACAAGGTGGTAATACCCCTGCGCGAGCAGTTCTAACATCGCTTCCTTCGCCTGCGGCGAGGTATACATGTCCATTTCGCCGCTCAGTGTGACAATCGCGGTATGCGCGTCCACACATTTCTTGCAAACTTCGAGATTGATGGCGTTACCCACGATCCATCCTCCCTTTATAACACCGGTCTTCGCCGGGATATTTCATCAACGCATATTCACGCGCAGAGTAAGACTCTCTTTACCATCTGCGCGATTCCGCAACACTGATGAGCGGAAGAGACCCCAGTGTAGCACCTTCCGGCGAAAATAGTGTTGGAACACTCACGCACCGTTCCGTCAATGGACGGAAATTACCCCCGCTGCATGTATATCATACGACATTTATCGTATTTCGGGCAGTGCCCCGGTGAGAATGGTCATTTCAGCCTGCCGCGGTTCGGTGATCGCCGGTGAAGTGAGAAAAACATTCGCGCGCCATCGAGTGGAAAGGCCGCGCTTCACTCCATCTCCACGCGACGGCTCAATTCAGCGGCGTGCTCCGCGGCGGTGACGCGCGCGCCTTCGACGGCAGTGGCCAGGTCGCTGCGCATCTCGGCCAACCGCTCCTTAGCGGCCTGCGTCACCTGCTGCGTGGTCTCATCGACATATTCCTTCAGTTCATCCAGCTTGTTGACGATGTCGTCCCGCAGTTCTTTACCCGGCTTGGGCGCATACAGCAGGGACAGCGTGGCGCCGATTGCGATGCCGACCAGCAGGCCGGCGGCAAGACTGCCCCACGAATCTGACCGCTCGGGGGTTTCAGCCATGGTTCGCCTCCTTCTCGGATGTCTCGGATGCAGGGGAAGGTTCCCGGCGTTCCCCGCCGAAAATACGGCGGGCTCCTGCGAGAATACCACCCATCGCCGTTGCCGGTTGCAGCAACGACAGCACTTTTTCAATATGATCCACGGCATGGCGCATTCGCTCCACACTGTCCTGCATGCGTACGAGCATGCGGCCGGCATGCTGCAGGGTCAGCGTGCCTTCCGCGATCAGCGTCGCCAGATCCTTGCGGGTTTGCTCCAGCCGGTCCATCAGCACCAGTAATCGCAATCCCGCCACGATGAACAGGACGGCCGCGATGCTGGCCAGGATGTAAAAGATCGTTTGTATGACCATCGTCGATCCGGTGCGATCACGGTTTCAGGTCAATATTTTGCCGCGACGGCGCCGATCGTCTGAACCCGGGCAGTGCCATTGCTGCAGCGTCGTCTGAACCAGGTCAGGATCGGCCAACACCGTTACTTCGCATGTAGTCTACCTGAAAACTCCGTCGCTGGCAAAACCAACTCCGGTTGCCTGTATAACGAGAATGCGCTATCCGGGGGGTTACACCTGCACGACGCGTTTCGGATTCAGTACGGCATCGAGGGCTGCAATAGCGCATCCCTCGGCATCACGCGCTTGCCGCAGTAACTCGGCGCATTCTCGCCGTTGGGCGAGTGGCGGGGCAGGCGCGGGGAATGGCCAGATGCTGCACAATGCCTGCAGTGCAGCCGCCGCCTCGCCGAACGCGACGGCGGATTCGGCGAAGGTCGAGTCCTGCGTGGACAGGAACGCGTGCGCGTGCCGGCGACATTCGGCATAGACGAGGTGATTAACGGATAACGCGTCCGAACTGAGCGCCATCTCCTCTTCGCACATGGCCGCGATCCAGACCGCCCAGGCTTCGCCGCCGAAGGTCCATTGCGCGTCACGCTCGTTGGGCCAGCGATACCAGTTGAGGGCGCCGCGCAGCGCCAGGTCGCGCGCGGCAGCGGGATCCGGAGCCTCGTGCGGAGCGGGGAAGAGCGCCCACACTTTGCCGGTATGCTTCCCCAGGCAGGCGCAGGATACGCGCCCGCCCACGCGGTCCGCCGCCGGCCCCTGCACCAGATATTCGCCCCGGTCGGCATCGTATCCGCAGGCCAGGTAGAACTCCGGCAGTATCAGGTCCCACAGGATGGCGGGACGTCCCGCGTCAATGCTCTCCATCGTGCGCAGCCAGATCAACTCGCGCATTTCATCCGGGCTGCGCATGTCGTGGGTGGCGCACAGCCGCCGCAGGGTGAGCATCTGGCGCAGCGGGAAGAGGATGGCCCCCCAATCCCACGCGGTGGGCCCGCTGGGACACAGGGTGCGCTCGATGTTGAGAATAAATGCGTGGCCGGAATAGCCAAACAGATCGGTCAATGTCAATGAATCATCCCAGGTGTGGACCGCGCCGTATAGACACCCCATCATCGAGGTGGCAACCGGTGGGGTCTGCACCTGGGACAGCAGGTGTTCCATGTGCGTTACCTCCATTGCAGAATACCGCCCGTGCAACACGTACGGACTATATCAATTCGCGCCGGGCAAGAGGATGTCCTGCAACGATTGCGGGAAACGCCATATTTCTACCGGGAGCTGTGAGGGACTGTCCCGGCCCCCGGTCACCAGTGCGCGCTTCCGGTTTCGTGCTCGTTATTGTAACCTTCGGAACTGTCCCCGCGCATAGGAAGAATCACCAATCCACAGGACGGGGACAGCCCCAATAGCGCTCAAAAGTCACCTGTTACCGATAACCGTTGAGCATGAAAAGTCACCGTAGATCAAGGCGAAATTAGACTTTTGAACGGTATTGAACCTGTACCGGTATTCCTCGATAATACGCCTGGTCGTTTGGCGACGAGCGAAAGCTGACAGAACCAGGCGGCAGATCTCGGTCGCTGGTGTCTGTTTAGGTATTGATCGCTAATCGCCTCACCACCGATACACCATTGCCCCGTGCTCTTCGTTCATGATGACCAGGCTATGCCCGTCTGGCGATAGATAGAAGTCGTTCACGGTGCTGAGGCGGTGCAATTCCGTCAGGGGCAGGCGGGTGCACAGCCGTCCTGGTTGTTCGAAAATGCAGAGCGCTTTCCCCGAAAGTTTTTCGCAACCATACAGCACGGCGAAACGGCCGTCGTCGCTGGCAATGGCGTCATCCAGCCACAGACGGCAGGTCGCCGTCGACCACGTCGCGCCGGTGCGGCGATCGATAATCCTGGGCGGGCTGACGCGCTTTGGGTATTCTTCCGCCGCGTGGCTGCCCCGATCCATCTCCTGGGAGACGACACACCGCGCGTTGCCGCGATATTGACCAACGGAATACGGAAACGGATGGGCCAGGGGATGCTGTCCAGCCGCATCGATCAATATGTCGGTCAGGTTACCCTTGATGAAGTCGGAAGTGAGCATGCTGCCGTCCGGCAGCACGGACAAATCCCGGTTGACCATGCACGCGAATTTGCGCGTGATGCGAATGCGGTCGTCGGACACCGCCAGCGTGAAATACTCCAGGTTGTCGTATTGTCCGTTGCCTTCCTTGAACGCCCCGATGAGGGCCGACCCGTCCGGCGAAAATTCCAGGCGGTACCGGAACGAATCGTCCGACTCCGGCAAGCGCGAGGCGCAGGCTCCCCTGGCGACGATCCGTCCTTCCCTGATTTCGAGCACCCGCGCTTCCGGGAAGGTCGAGACGCATGCCAGCACCCGTCCGTCATTGTCGACATACAGAACCAGGTCCGCAAACACGTCGTAGACGGGATCGGTCACGGGGAAGCTGACCGTCGAAACCAGCTTGCCGTCGCGCCAAGTGCTGATGGTGACCGCGTTGTTGAAGATGAGCAGCCCGGCGAGGAGGTGCCCGTCGGGCGAGATCGCCTGTGTCGCCGCCACCTGCACATGCAGTCGCATGTCGGCCCGCCAGCGGATGCGGCCGTCCCACCCAAGCAGCGCCGGGTCGATGTAATTTTCGCCATGTTTCAGCCACACCACGACGCCGGCCTGCGAGACCAGCGGAGGCCGCGCATACAGGCGCGACGCGGCCACGGAGCCGGCCAGGCGCAGGGTGCCGTGAAAGAGCCAGAACCAGCTCCCGGCAAGCATTGCCAGCACGACCACCGCGAAAAGCAGGCGTCGGCGCAGACGGTTGGACTGATAGGCTGGAGCGTTCATGACATCCACCTGACGGACAGTCCACTCACCACCGGTACATCCGCACCCCATGCTCCATATGCATGAGCGCGAGGCTGTGCCCGTCGGGCGAGAGCAGGTAGCCGTAGCTGTTTTCGCTCAACATGCGCAGGCCGGACGCGGGCACGCGCGCGCGGAACCGGCCCGGGCGCGCGTAGATGGTGAGCGTGCGCTTTCTCCTCCAGATCGGTTCGAGCAGCTGGTGTGGCGGGCGTGGATAGTGATCGAGCACGGCAAACCGTCCGTCATCGCTGACGAGTCCCCCTTCGACGATCTGGCGGTTGGGCACCCGCCAGGAGGCATGGGTATAGCGATCGACGATTTTCGGCGGATAGACCTTCAGCGGAGTCTCTCCGACGTAATCCGCGGGATCGCGCCAGTCCAGCGCCTGGGTGACCACCCACCGCTGCTTGCCGGTCCAGCCGATCGGATATATTTCCAGAAACGGCAGCTTGCGCTTGCCCGTATTGTCAACCACTTCGTCCCACATGGTCAATATTTTTCCGTCCGGAAGATAGGTGAAGTCCGTAACGACCGGCTGCGCCCACTGGCGCCTGACAAGGATGCGGTCGCCATGCACCGCCAGCGTCAGGTGCTCGAAATTCGCGATTTTACCGTCCCCAGCTCCAAACATGCCATTGAGCGCCGATCCGTCCGGAGTAAATTCCATGACATAACGAGAATCGAGCGGGCGCAGCGTCGAGGTGAAGGCGCCGCGGGCGATGATGCGCCCGTCCCGGATGAGCAGCAGGCGCGCATTGGGATAGTAGGAGACGCACGCGAGTATGCGGCCGGCGTTGTCGACGCGCAGCGCCACCTCCGACAACACGTTATAGACTGTGGGGTTGGAGATGAATAAGCGGAGCGGCGGCGCGACCGGCTTGCCGTCGCGCCAGGCGTCGATGTGCACGGTGGTGTCATCGATATACAGGCAGGCGATAACGCACCCGTCGGGAGAGATTGCCTGCGCATGCGTGACGTTCTCCGGCAGCCGCATGTCGGCAGACCAGTGGATGCGACCGTCCCACCCCAGCAGCATCGGGTCTGCGGTGTCACTGCCCGCGTGCCGCAGCCAGACCACTGTGCCGGCATCCGACACCAGCGGCTTCTCGAGGGTAAATGCGATCCGGCTCGCGGGAATGGCCGCGATGAGGCGCATGGTGCGGCGGGAAAGGCAGAGCCAGCCGCCCGCGAGCAGTGCCAGTATGATGAGAAAGGTGAACAGGCGCCTGGGCATGCGGCCCGGCGATCGGGCGCCGTCTGGTTTATCCTGCCAAACCATCGCATCCTCCTTACTGACCTATCTTACAACCCCCGTTTCCAAAAGCCAAGGAGGAGCTGTGAGGGACTGTCCCGGCCCCCGGTAACCAGCGCTTACTTTCGATTTAACGCTCGTTCTCGTAACCTTCGGGACTATCCCCACGCATAAGAAGAGTCACCAAACACAAGAACGGGGACAGCACCAATACCGTTCAATTTTTAATTTTCGATTTGGGATTTTCGATTCCCCGTCGAGTGCACCAGTCCTATCATACTGCAGACAGGTAGGGTTACCAGAGAACAGGCAATCGAAAATTTAAAAAATCTAAAATCTAAAATTGGGTTGAGGAGCATCATTACTGATACAGGTCCGGTCCGAGGGAGACGGCGACGCCGCGGGAAAGCTCGTCCACCGGCAGCGCGCCGCTGAACACCCGCTCATTCACCAGATTCAGCACGTCCAGCCAGCGGCAGGCGAGGTAGACCGCGGCATTCGGCGGTTGCCCGGTCAGCCCGTGGCGGTCGCAAAGGGACTGCCCGCGGGTGGCGTCGTCATGGCGCGCGATTTCCACATACATCTGCTGCGCGGCGCCGTATTCGGGCGTCATCGCCAGCGCCACCGCCAGCGGATCGTTGACGATGCAGCCTTCGAGGCCGCTTTGCGCGCGGTGAAACTCCTCGTAAAAACGCAGCATATCGCCCCACCAGCGCTGCGTGGGCATGTCGTGACCGGCGAGGATGTCCACCGCCTGCCGGGTCAGCACCATGCGCCGGGTGACATTCAGACCCACCATGCGGAGGGGGATGCCGCTCTGCAGCACCATCTGCGCCGCCTCGGGATCGCACCAGAAGTTGAACTCGGCAACCGGCGTCACGTTGCCGTCCCCGTCCGGCTCGCCTCCCATCAGCACAATCTCCGCCACCTGTTGCCGCAGCAGGGGCCGGTCGAGCGCCAGGGCGATGGCCAGGTTGGTCAGCGGCCCCAGGCAGATGAGGGTGACCGGTTCGTCGGCAGCCGCGGACATCCGCAGCATGGCATGCGGCGCCTCCAGCGGTTCGTCCTCCAACTCGATCACGTGGGCGAATTCGGCGTACCCCAGCCCTTCTTCGCCGTGCGTCTCTCTCGCAACCCGCAGCGGGCGCAGCAGCGGCCTGTCGGCGCCGGGATGCACCGGAATTTTGTCGCCCACCCCCAGCCGGGTGAACAACTCTCGCGCATTTCGCGTGGCGCGGTCCACGGTGGTGTTGCCGTAGGTGGTGGTGACGGCGGCGATCTCCATCTCCGGCGACCGCGCCGCCAGCGCCAGCGCCACGCTGTCGTCAATGCCCGGGTCGGTGTCGATGATGACGCGCATGGGAACCAATATTAACCGTTGCGCAAGAACATCCTGTGCCGATACGATGACACTTTCCCTTCGGGACTGGAGAAGTGGTATTTGCCACCAATGCCCGGCACAGCGCTATTTCGTATTACCCGTCATCTCGCGCAGCCGTTCCTGCGCCAGTTGGTGCCAGTGGGATTCCGGGTAGCGCTCGATGAACAGGCGCAGCAGGCGCTCGGCGTCGGCAGGATCGTGCAGATAGCGCAGGTCGAGCTGCGCGGTGCGCAGCACCGCGGTCTGCGCTTCCTCCCGCTCCGGATACTGGTCGATAATAAGGTTGAAGGCCTGTGCCGCTTCGCGGAAATGGCCCAGTGCTTCCAGCGTAGAGGCCAGGCTGATCTGCTCGCGCGGCGGCAGGATCGTTTCGGGGTAGGTGTGCAGCACATTCAGGTAGCTGATGGCGGCGCGGTCCCGCAGGTTGGCGGCCAGAAACAGCCGCACCGCCTTCAGGTACAAATCGCGGCTCTTCTCATGCTCGCGCTGCACCATCAGCAGGCCGGCCATCGCCTCGATAATCTCCGGATCGTTCGGGTGTTCGCGCAGCAGGCTGCGCAGCTCCTGCAGCGAGCGCTCGCGCGGTTTGGCGCCGGACACGGCTTTGGTCGAATCCTCCAGCACGAACTCCCGCCGTCCCTCCTGCGCCACGCGCATCACCATCGCCATCAGCGCCCCCAACCCCAGCCCGCCGATATGCGCCCAGTGGGCGACCATGCTGGTCGAACCGTGCAGCTCGGTCAAGCCCGCGAGCAGCTCGCGCGAGGCAAACAGCACCGCGTAGGCCCACAGCGGCATCCACAGCAGCACCGGGATGGGCAGGGGGATGGGGATCATCGGAAAGCCGATCAGCGGAATAGTCAGCACGCGCACCTTGAAATAGCGGAATGCCGCCAGGCCGGTGATGCCCGAGATAGCGCCGGATGCGCCGATGAGCGGTATGCCCAGGCTGTCTGGCATGAAGATGCGGCCGATTACCCCGTAGAGCGTGGTCGCACACACCAGGCTGGCCAGGTAGAGCAGCAGAAACACCGTGCTGCCGATGCCCGCCTCCAGCACCGTGCCCACCAGCCAGAGGATGAGCAGGTTCCCCGACACATGCAGCAGCTCGGTATGCAGGAAGGCGGAGGTGAACAGCGTGAGGATGCTGGGGTGATTGATCGTAAAGCCCCAGTGTTGGGCGATGGTGTAGATATCGTATTCGCTCTTTCCCAGTGTGGAGAGGTAAATAAAAAGGTTGAGGAAGCAAAGGCTATACGTGACGTAGGGCACCTTCCGCAGCGTGCGGTCGGTTTTGAAGGGGATCGCAGAGATGTCCAGTCCGGCAAAGAGCATGGGCCTCTTTCGTTCCGTCAGGCTCGTGGGTGCGCGCGGGCGTAGACGTCGCGCAGCCGCTGAGAGGAGACATGCGTATAGACTTCCGTGGTGGCCAGCGAGACGTGACCGAGCAACTGCTGCACGGTGCGCAGGTCGGCGCCGTGGTTCACCAGGTGGGTGGCGAAGGTATGGCGCAGGGCGTGCGGGCTGATGCCCCGCCGCGCGCAGGTCAGCATGATATATTTATGCAGCATGCGCGCGATGCTGCGTCCGGTCAGCCGCGTGCCGAAGCGATTGAGGAACAGTGCCCTGTCATCCGGCGGTTTATCCCGATCAATCGGGGTCTGCGCCTGCTGCAACAGCGCGGGCCGTCCGCCCGTCAGGTATGCCTGCACCGCGCTCACCGCTTCCTCGCCCAGCAGTACCACCCGTTCCTTCCGCCCCTTCCCGATTACCCGCAGCGCATACAAACCCGCGGTCGCATCGGCGGCAGCCAGGTCGCCGGTGTTCAGCGATACCAGTTCGGATACGCGCATGCCCGAGGCATACAGCGTCTCCAGGATCGCCCGGTCGCGCAATCCCGGCGCGGTGGCCTGGTCCGGCGTGCGCAGCAGATCGGCCAGTTCGTCTTCCTCCAGGTAATGCGGCAGCCGTTCCGGCAGCCTGGGCGCACGCAGCCCCAGCGTGGGATCGTCCTCGCGCAGCCGGCGCGCCTGCAGGAAGCCGAACATCCCGCGCAGGGAAGACAGCTTGCGCGCCACTGTCGCCCGCGCGGCGCCCGCCCCCATCTGCTCGGCCAGGTAACGGCGGACGTCCAGCGTCGTTACCTCCGTCCAGCACGTCCGCCCTCGTGCCTCGGCAAACCGCACGAAGCTCACCAGGTCCTCCGTATAGCTCTTCACCGTAAGCGGCGAAGCGCGCCGAACCGCGGACAGGTAATCCAGATAGGTATCGAGCCAGGTCTGTAATGTGGCGGTAATCAATGCGGTGACCTCATCATGCAGGCTCGTTATTATGGTAGTATAACAGGTGACGGCATATCTTGCGAGTAGTCTGCCGCACCGCTGTCCGTTTTGCACGGCTATCTGTTACAATAGCACTCAGGTTGTAACTGCAGGATGAGTTTACTCCGATTCTCCCATCCGCAATATCTGCTGCTGCTCCCGGTGGCGTGGGTTTACACCTGGTGGGTGCTGCGCGGCAGCCTGGCGGAGCTGGGGCGGGCGCGCGGGCGGCTGGCGG
>Ga0172368_10003219_pt1 | contig 20056 bp, 20 predicted proteins | sample Lak11m_FD_114540 | JGI IMG/M metagenome (GOLD analysis project Ga0172368, IMG submission 114540) | Freshwater microbial communities from Kabuno Bay, South-Kivu, Congo - kab_022012_11m | ecosystem: Environmental > Aquatic > Freshwater > Lake | place: Democratic Republic of the Congo: South-Kivu...
AGGAGGGACACTGGCACATCCAGGGGAAAAAATTCAAATCGATAAATGACATTTTACGTCAAATACCACCACGTTTTATGAAGTTAGGGTGCTATCAAAAATCAACGTTGGGACAGTAGTGAGACGCAAACGTAACTGATTTATCTTTCAATGCCACGTTTGATGCCGTTTTGACAATCGCTGTAAGCGTGACGGTGGACAAACCATCTGAACCAACCTGCGGACTGCTTGTCAGCAGATCCACAAAACCGGCCTTTTCAACTGTCACAGGCGGTGTCGTTCCATCGCCTGTCGTTCCGTCTCCTGTGGTCCCGCCCGCGGCGGCGCCGCCGGTGTCGCCGACTCCGCAGGAGATCAGGACTGTTAGCAGGCAGGCCGCAAGAAAACATATAATGCCGTTGCGAAGATATCTTTGTTTCATCTTCTAACTCCTCGCTATATGATGGTTCAACTTGCTACCCCTTTATTGCCCATCCTTTATAATCCGCGGGGTGATGAAAACCAGCAGCTCCCGGGTGTCCTTCTTTTTCACCTCGTACTTGAACAGCCAGCCGAGGACGGGGATCTTCGAGAGGAACGGAACCCCGGACATGCCGGCGATTTCTATCGTTTTAAATACGCCGCCCACGACGATGGTGTCGCCGTCTTTTACGACGATCTTGGAAGTCACACCGCTGGTGTTGATCGCCGGGTTCCCGAGGACGGAGAGGGATTCATCCACATCCTTGTTCGTGGCGTCGATCGCCATGGATATCCTGTTTTTATCCGGGGTAATCTTGGGCGTCACGACCAGACGCAGATCCGCGTCCTCGTACCGGACGGTGGCCGGGCTTTCAGTCGTGGCCGGGGTCACCACGGGCACCTTCTTGCCTTGCCAGATCGTGGCCTTTTCGTTTTCCAGCGTCGTCACCTTGGGTGTGGAGATGACCCGGCCGTCGCCCGCCAACTCCATGGCGGAGAGCTTGGCATCCAGGACGAATTTGGCCGAACCCATAATGAGACCCAGGCCGGGCGCCAGTGCCTCGGCGCCGGCAATGGCGGGGAAATTCACGGCTATATTGCTGTTCGTGATGCCGATCCCTGTGGGCAGGGTGGTCAACGTACCAGAGGGGGAGTTGCCGATGAGGAACCCCAGGTCGCGCCCGCCCCAGGTATCGCGATAACCGTAGCCCCAGCGGATGCCCAACTCCTGGGCGAAGTTCGTGCTTACCTCGACTATCTTCGCCTCGATGGCGATCTGCTTGAGCTTCCCCTCTTCCGCGCCCAGTTTCTGCTCGCGCAACTTCCGCTCGTCCTCGGCCTTGCGTTGCGCCTCTTCGGCGGCCAGGCGTTCGGTTTCTTCTTTTTTCCTCTTCTCCAGGGTGAATATGGTGATGACGCTGCCGTCCTGCCGCTTATCGAGTCCCTTGAGGGACAAGATCGTGTCGAGTGCCTGCTCCCAGAAGACATCCTTGAGGTGAACGGTCAGGGTCCCCTTGACATCGTCCCCGGAAACGATGCTGACATTGCCCTGCTCCGACAGCAGGCGGAAGATCGCCTTGATATCGGCATCCTGGACATCAAGGAAGATCCGGGGACCGCCGTAGACCTTTTCCGCGGCCTTCGCCGGCGTTTCCGCGGACGGCAGCAAGCTCTCCGGCGCCGGAGCGGCTGCAGCCACGGTGGTCACATTGAATTCGATCAGGACATTCGTCCCTTCCTGCCGGACGCTGTAGGGGACCTTCTGCTTCAGATCGATCTGCGCCAGAACCCATGTCTTACCTTCGGCGGTCCTCTGGGTAGGCGTCACCTGGATCACGTTGGCGAGGGTCGCGTCCTTGAGGGCGCGGCGCAGCCCTTCGGGAACGAAGAGGTCCTCCATGCGCACGAGAACCGCGTTGCCGGGCTGATTCTCGACCGTCACGGCAGAGAACTTAGATGCCGTCAGGATTACTCTCTCCTTGCCCGGCAGTTTCTCGAAGGCCACGTTTTCCAGATATCCGGCGCCGGCCGCCGGTCCGGCCGCATCCGGCGACGCGGACAGCGCGTCCCATACCGGGGGGCAGGACATCATTATGATCGCCGTTAAAAAAACAAGCCCTGTCCGTCTTATTGCCCGTTTCATGGTCTCCCCTCTTGTCAATCTCTGTGAAGCATAATGTTGATTCGCCTGAGCGGCGCCTTTTGTCCCTTTTTCGGCGGGGGGCCGGCCGGTTCCTCGACGATCACGCGATCCGGAAGAATGGTCGCGACCTTTCCCCCGTTCAGGCTGATATAGGTCCCCACAAAAAGGGGATAGTATTTCTTTTTGGCCGCATCCTCCACGATCGCCGACGCCGTTTCCTTTTCCCGGTCGCCGGCGATCCCGACAAGGCGAAACTTCCAGATATCCGCCTGCTGGAGAGGCGAGACGGCCGTCTCCGTCAGGGACGACTTTTTCTTGTTCATTTCCTCCTGCTTTCTTTTCAGGAGGGCCAGTTCCATGTCGATGAAGGGTCGAAATGGATCCGGCTTCCCGGCTGCGTTATAGATGTAGGCGGCCGGGAGGGCAGCGGCGGGAATCGTTTTCGCCGCCGGGGCAGCGGGAGAAACGGTTTTTATCCCCGGCGCGGCGGCAGGAGGAACAGCCTTCGCCTCCCCGGCCCAGGAAACACCCCCTCCTGTTCCGCCGACAAGCAGGAGGATCGCGACGCCGCCTATCAAATTCGCAAAGAAATCTCTTCTCATCATTTCTTTTCCACAAACATGTATGTCTTCACGGTGCAGGATGTCTTGACAACCCGGCCCTTGCCTTTTATCTCCTGGGCATCGCCCATGTTTATATCCTCGATATTGATGATCCGGGGGATCCGGGCCACTTTCTCGAAGAAGGAAAGCGTTTGATGGAATCCTCCGATCAGTTGCACCCGGACGGAGATATCATCGTAAAATTTCTCCGGCTCGGCCGGCTTCGCTGGTTGTCCCTTGGCCGCGGCCGGGGGAGGAGTCGCCGGCTTCGTCTCCGGCGGCTTGGGAGGCGGGGGGGGAACCGGCTCAAACAGGAGGAAATGCATACCCGCGGCCCGACCGGACTGGGCGACGGAGGCGAGAAGACCGGGGATCTCTTTCGCGTTGGGAAGTTTCAGGAGCGCCACCTTGAAGGCCTCCTTGAGCTCGTTGATCTCCCGGATAAACTTGTCGATCTGCGCCACCGCTCGTTCCTTCTCCACGACCTGCTGATTGAGCGTCTCCAGCTTGCCGCTGAGGGTCGCCCCCTTGGCAAGGGCGTCCTGAAGGAAGAGCATGTAGTACAGATAACCGAGAAGGATGTAAGCACCGCAGATGATCAACGCCTTGTTCCGCGGAGAGAGTTTCTTGAGATCATCCAGTGTCAATGCCATTGCTTACGACCCCTTTTTCACGACACACGTCAGGACGAACTGCTGGAGTTTCACGCCGGAGAAGTCCTTTTCTTTGGAAACGACCAGATCGACGGACTGAACAAAGCTGGCCCTTTCCATGTTTCTCATAAACCGGGCCAGGACGCCGTTGTCCCTGGCCACCCCCTCGATGCGCAAATTCTTTCCTGTTTCGGCTACCTTGTCCAGCCAGAGGTCCTTGGCGGGAACGAGCATGTTGAGCTCATCCATCACGCGAAGGGGAAAGAACCGGTTGACTTCCAGGGTATTGATCACGGCCAGTTTCTGTTCCAGTTCCTTTTTGTCCTTCTTGAAGCCCTCTATATCACCAACTTTTTTATCTAAGACAACGAGTTTGGCCTCGGCCTCCTTGATCTTTTTCTCCAGATCGCTGATCGTCATACTGATATAGAGGTGGCCGGCCAGGAGTATCAGGACAAACAGCAACAGAGAGCCGGAGATGATAATGATCTGGCGCTTGACATTCTCCTTCTTTTCCTTTTCCCGATATGGAAGAAGATTGATTTTGATCATTTTTCACCTGTCTTCCGCAAGGCAAGCCCCACACTGATTGTGGCCATGGGGCCGATTCGATCCGCCTCTTCCTTATCCATGACGTTTTTGGCAAACTGCAGCTTTTGGAAAGGATTGATAATCTGCGCCTCGATGCTCAGACGGTGGGAGAGGTCTTCGGCGATGCCGGGGATCATCACCCCGCCGCCGGAAAGGAAAATCTTCTTGATATTTTCCGCGCCGAACGTGGTGCGGAAATAGTCCACCGACCGCTCGATCTCGGAGCAGAGCGGGTCGGCATCGACGATCAGCCCTTCCCGAAAGAGCTTTCTGGCTTGTTCGTCATCCCCTAACCCTTCGATCTTCGCCCTTTCCGCCTCCTCGAAGGAAAGCCCCGTTTTTGCAGCAATCGATTCGGTAATGGAATTACTGCCGATGGTGAAATCCCGGCTGAAGATGGAAGTAGCGCCCTTCACCACATTGAGATTGGTCATGCTCGCCCCGATGTTGATCAGGACGGCCACATCGTTCTCCTCGAAATCGTAATTTTCCTCGTACATGGTTTCAAGGGCGAAGGAATCGACATCCATGATAACCGGGACGAGGCCGGCATCCTGGATGGCCTCCGTAAAGCCGTCAACGATGTCCTTTTTTGCCGCTACCAGAAGAACGTCCATCTGGCTGGGGCTGTAGGGATTCTCGCCCAGGATCTGAAAATCGTAGTAGACCGTATCCATGTTGTCGAAGGGGAGATATTTCCCCCCCTCATCCCGGATGAGGTCCCGCAGCTCCTCCTCATCCATCTGGGCAAAGGTGACCTTCTTGATTACGACGGAGGACCCGGATATGGAGGTGGCGACCTTCTTCCGCTTGCAGCCTGATTTTTTGTGGAGTTCTTTTATGGTTGTGGTCAGGACGTCCGGCTCCGCCACGGCGCCGTCGACGATCGTTCCCCTGGCCAGGGGGATCATGGAAAAACGGCTGAGGATGCGGCCCTTGGTGGTTTCCTCTACCTCGGTAAGCTTGATGAAACTCGACCCGATGTCGAGCCCGGCAAGTTGTTTCCCCCCCGAAAACAAGCCTCTGATGTCGAACATTAGGTCACCATCCTGAGGTAAGGGTTTCGATCCCGGCTGCGGCCACTGCAGCGGAATCCCTATTGCGCCGTTCGGTAAACCAAATCCCCTTTTTTCACCATGCCGAGTTCGCTTCTGGCCACCGTCTCGATATAAGACAGGTTGTCCCTGAGAAGCGTGATGTTTTTTTTCAGGGCGATGTTTTCGAGAGTGATCTCATGATTGCCCTTCTTGAGAGATGTCAATTTCGCCTTCATCCGGTAGTTGTCGATGAGGCCCCTGTCTCCGAATGTGATCAGGGCCCCCATGAATATGACAAGGGCAATGAGATATCTTCCTATCTTCATCTCTCCGATCCCCCGTAAAACGTAAAGGCGCCGGATATGTACTGCGTAACTCTATATACAAAAAAAATGTGCAGTGCAAGCCGAATTTTTGACAACAGATGAATTTTGTGAAGATTTTTTAAGTGATTTAACTCGTATGGCCGAACCCGCCGGCGCCTCTCTCCGTAAGAGACAAAACACCGCAGGCGGCCCAGAGCACGCGACAGACGCGGTGCACAACCATCTGGGCGACGCGGTCCCCCCTCCGGACGATAAAGGATGCCCGGCCGTGATTGATCAGGATGAGTTTGATCTCCCCCCGGTAGTCCGCGTCGATCGTGCCGGGGGAATTGACCAGCGTCACGCCATGCCGGGCAGCCAGCCCGCTCCGGGGCCTTATCTCGGCCTCGTAACCCTCGGGCAGCTCTATCGCAACGCCGGTTGGGATCACCTCCCTTTCCCCGGGAAGTATCGCAACCTCACTCCCAACCGCCGCCAGGAGATCCATCCCCGCCGCCTGATCAGTCATATAGCGGGGCAGCGGCAGGTCTTCCGTTCCCGGCATCCTCCTGATGAACACCTCTATTTTCTCAATCATGGCCGGGAACAATTAAAACAGTTAAGATCTTTAAAAAATTGAAAATCATGTCCCGGAAGCGCGCATTGTAGATTTTTCGGAACGAAAAATGTACAGCGCGCGGAGGGAGCATGATTTTCAAAGGTCCAACAGACAGGGACCGGAACCGTCTTATCGGCCGCCGTCGGTCCCCAGCGCTTCCTTCCGGCTGAGGCGGATCTTGCCCTGCTTGTCCACCTCCAGCACCTTGACCATCACCTCATCCCCCTCGCCGAGGATGTCGGTGACCTTGTTCACCCGCTCCCTGGCAAGCTGGGATATGTGCAGGAGACCTTCCGTGCCGGGGAGGATCTCGACGAAAGCGCCGAAATCGACAATCTTCTTGACCGTGCCTTTGTAGATCTTGCCCACCTCGGCGTCCTCGGTGAGCCACTTCACCATGGCTACGGCCCGGGCGGCGGCATCCGCATCGCTGGAGGCGATTGTAACCGTGCCGTCATCTTCCACGTTGATCTCGACGCCTGTCTCCGCCACGATCTGGCGGATGTTCTTGCCGCCGGAGCCGATCACGTCGCGCACCTTGTCCGGTCTTACCTTGACCGTAGTGATCCGCGGGGCATAGATCGAGATGTCCTGCCGCGGCTGCTCGGCGGTCTCGCGCAGTTTGCCGATGATGAAGAGCCTCCCCTCCCGGGCCTGATCCAGCGCCTTCCTTAGAATGTCGCCGGTCAGGTTGTCGATCTTGATGTCCATCTGCAGGGAGGTAACGCCCTTTTCAGTCCCGCAGACCTTGAAGTCCATGTCGCCGGCGTGGTCCTCATCGCCGAGGATGTCGGAGAGGATGACCACCTGGTCGCCCTCCTTCAGGAGCCCCATGGCAATCCCGGCGACCGTATCCCGAACCGGCACCCCGGCATCCATCAGGGCAAGGCTTCCGCCGCAGACGGTGGCCATCGAAGAGGAGCCGTTGGACGACAGGATCTCGGAAACCACCCGGATGGTATAGGGGAACTCCTCCTTGGGCGGCAGAACCGGAAGCAGGGCCCGGCGGGACAGGCCGCCGTGGCCGATCTCCCGCCTTCCCGGACTCCGCAGAGGCTTGGCCTCGCCGACGCTATAGGGCGGGAAATTATAGTGTAAAAGGAAGGAGCGCATCTCCTCGCCGGAGATGTAGTCCATCCGCTGCTCGTCGTGGGAGGTCCCCAGGGTCACGGTGACCAGGGCCTGGGTTTCTCCTCTGTTGAACAGGGCCGAGCCATGGACGCGGGGCAGAAGCCCGATCTCGGAGCTGATCGGCCGGATTTCGGTATTGGAACGGCCGTCTATTCTCCGGTTGTCGCGCAGAATCATCTCCCGGAGGATCTGTCTCTCCAGGGATTCGATGATATCGAGAATCTTCCCTTTCAGGGAGGGATCGTCGGCCGAAAGCGTCCTGACGACCTCCTTGCGGACGTCGTCGAGCTTCGCATACCGCTCCAACTTGCGCGGCAGGCCGTAACCTTCCTTCAACCCCGGCAGGGCCGCTTCGGCTACCTTCGCCGCAAGGACCTCGTCGACGGCCGGAACAGCAATGATCCGCTTTGGCTTTCCCGTCTCCTGCCGCATGCGGTCCTGCAGGTCGATCACCGGCCGGAGCGCCTCGAGACCGAAGTCGATCGCATCGACGATCACGTCCTCGCCGACCTCGTTCGCCCCGCCTTCCATCATGACCAGGTTGACGTCGTAAGGCCTCCCCTGCGTGCCGGGGACGATCTTCCGTCCCACCAGAAAGAGATTGATGTCGCTTTTTTCCTGGAGTTCGGTCGAGGGATTGCAAATAAACGCGCCGTCCACGCGGCCGACCCTGACCCCGGCAATCGGTCCCTTGAAGGGGACATTCGAGATCTCAAGGGCGGCAGACGCGGCAAGCATCGCCGCCACGTCGGAGTCGTTCTCGTCGTCCACCGAAAGGACGGACGCCACGATCTGGGTCTCGTGGAAATAGTTTTTCGGAAAAAGGGGCCTGAGGGAACGATCTATGATCCGCGAGGTAAGGATCTCCTTCTCGTTCGGACGCCCCTCCCTTTTGAAGAAGCCGCCGGGAATCTTTCCGGCGGCAAAGGTCATTTCCTGATAGTCCACGGTGAGGGGCAGAAAATCCACCCCTTCCCGAATCGTCTTCAGGGAAACGGCTGTCACCAGAACCACCGTATCCCCATACTGCGCGAGGACGGCGCCGTCCGCCTGGCCCGCGACATAGTCCGCCTTGAGGGAGATACTCCTCCCCGCAAAATCCGTACTGAACAGTTTATTCATTTTTTCCTCTCATTTGTTTACAATTTTTCGGTGCGGGACATGGCAGGAGTAGGCAGTAGGGACTGAAAAGCAGGCGGAAGGGACCTGCTCTCCACTACTTACTTCCTACTCCCCGTCTACGCCCCACACCCTGCGCCCAGGTTACTTCCTGAGCCCCAAACGCTGAATCACGCTTCGGTAGCGTTCCACGTCCTTGTTCTTGACGTAGTCCAGGAGCCTCCGCCGCTGGCCGACCAGCTTCAGCAGCCCCCGCCGGGAATGATGGTCCTTCTTGTGGGTCTTGAAGTGCTCCGTCAGATATTCTATCCTGGCGCTCAGGAGGGCAATCTGGACCTCCGGGGATCCCGTATCCTTGCCGTGCAACCGATAACCGTCTATGATGTTTTTCCTCTTTTCGACGTCCAACACTTCTCACATCCTCCTTCATTCAATACAATAGGAACAAATTAGAAGGCTACTCGCCTCAATCGTTGAACACCCTTAAAATCCTTACCGCCTGTCTCTTCCCTTCCCCCGCGGTCAGTTCGTCTGAAGCACACAGCATCCGCCCGACGGCCACCAGATGTTCATCAGGAGAAGTAAATTTTACCACATCTCCGGCGGCAAGAAAAGGAATATGATAGCATTTTAAAATCTCGCCGTCCGGTTGACAGCCGTTGCGCAACTTCCCGGCCAGCGCCTCATCCGCAGGGATGACTGCCATCCCGGGCAGAACATCCATCATCGGCAGCAGGTGCGCCGTCAATAGTGCCTTTTTCCCCTGCTCCGTCAACCCTTCCATCGCAAGGGCCTGATCCTCGCGGAAACAGCCGCTGCGGGTCCGGCGCAGGGCCGCCATGCACCCCCCGCAGCCGAGCTTTTCCCCCACCTCGGCGCACAGGGAACGGATATAGGTGCCCTTCGAGCAGGAGACGGTAAATTGCACCTCGGGGAGACGGACCGCTTCGACCCGGACTTCGTATATCTCCACCTCCCGCGGCAGCGCCTCGACTGCAATCCCGCGGCGCGTCCATTCATGGAGGGCCTTTCCCCGAAATTTCACCGCCGAGTACCGGGGAGGGGTCTGCTCGCGCTTTCCCTTCAGGCCAAGCAGCGCCTCCTCCACCTGAGCCCGCGCGACTCGGGTCTCCTGGCGGGAAAGGACGCGCCCTTCGGTGTCGAGGGTATCCGTCCGGACCCCCAACAGGAGGGTGGCCCGGTATTCCTTGTCGTCCAGCGCAAGGAACTGGACCAGCTTCGTCGCCTCGCCCACGCAGACGGGAAGGACGCCGGTTGCCAGCGGATCGAGGGTGCCGGTATGGCCCGCTTTCCTGACCCCGAGCGCCTGTTTCACCTCTTCCACAACCGCACGGGAAGTCGGCCCCCGCGGCTTATCGATGACAACGATCCCGTTCATGCAGAGCTCGTAAAAATTCTTAAAAGCCTTGCATTGAGGACGGCTTCGTAAAAAGCGCCGCAGGCAAGGCGCGCGAATCCCGAGGAGTGAGGCGTACTCTGACGTACGCTGCAACGACAAGGGATGAAGCGCAACGCAGCATCCGTACTTTTTACGAAGCCGTCTTTCATGATTCCGCGGCGGACGTCCTTATCGCCTCGAGCACGCGCCGGCGGATGTCGGGGAGATCCCCCGCCATCTCGCAACCGGCGGCATTGATATGGCCGCCGCCGCCGAAGGCGCGCGCCACGCGTTCCACGTTGACATCCCCTTTGGAACGCATGCTCAGTTTAAAACGACCGTTCTCCTGCTCCGAATAGAGGATGGAGATTCGGACCCCCCGGATGGTCCTGGGCAGATCGACAAAACCTTCGGTATGCTCCGGCAGCGCACCGGTAGCGGCAAGCGCCTGCTGCGTCACGGTGAGCGATCCGATTCTGCCGTCCCCGTCGATGGCAAGCGTGGGAAGAACCGCCGTCAACAGCCGGATCTTGGCCGGCGGGTTCATGTCATACACATTTTCCGAGATCCACTGGGGATTGGCGCCGGCGGCCACCAGATCCGCCGCGGCCAGAAGGGCGCCCCGGCGGGTGTTCCCATAGCGGAATCCTCCCGTATCTGTGAGAATCGCCGCATAGAGGCAGGTCGCCATCTCTACAGTCGGGACGAATCCCATATGCGCCGCGATCCGGCAGATCAGCTCTCCCGTGGAGCTCGCCTGCGGATCGATCAGAGTGGCATCGCTAAACCCGCCGTTGGCGACGTGATGGTCGATGTTGATCAGGCAGGGGATAGTTGCAATCCGCGCCGCTTCTCTTCCAACCCGTCCCATCTCGCCGCAATCGAGGATGAAGGCGGCCTCGAAAGATTCAGGGGGGGGAAGCTCCCGGACGATCCGGTCGCTGCCCGGCAGGAAACGGTAATTTTCCGGCGTGACGTCCTGATTATAGACGGTGGCCTCCTTCCCCAGCGACCGCAGCATGTGGTAAAGGGCCAGTTCCGAACCGACGGCGTCCCCGTCGAGCCGCTCGTGGGCGGTGATCAGAAAAACCCGGCGCCCGCCGATCAACTCGCTAATCCTCTGCAGCATGCCCCTCCTGTTCCCGGCGGATTTCCGCAAGCAGACTCTCGATGCGATTCCCGTAAGCAAAGGATGGATCATAGACGAACAACAGCTCCGGGGCAAAGCGGAGCTGCAACCGGCGGCCCAGCTCACCTCTCAGGAATCCCGCCGCCTTCCCGAGCCCCGCCTGGACGCTCTCGCTGCACGTGTCCTTCCCCATTTCAACGAAGAATATCTTCGCCGTCCGGAGGTCGTCCGTCACCTTGACGCCGGTAATCGTCACGGCGCCGATCCTGGGATCCCTGACCTGTTTGAGGATGAGATCGGCAAGCTCCGTCCTGATGAGATCCGCCACCCGATCCGCCCTTTTGAAATTGCCCATGTTTTTTACTCAAATTTCCCTTCTTCGATATCCTGCGCATCCGCCAGATCGTCGAAACTGACGATCTCCATCCGGCTCCGGACCACCTCCGCGAGCAACAACCCGTCGATGAATCGCAGGATATGATCCAGCTTGGCATTGATATAGGGCTTTTCGTTGCCCACCACGCAAAAACCGATCCTGGCGCGCCGCCAGTGGTCGTTGTCGCCTACCTCCGCGATCGAGCAGTTGAATTCATTCTGCGTCCGCCGGATGATCCGGCTCAGGACGCCGCGCTTCTCCTTCAGGGACCCGCTGGCGGGAATCCTGAGATCGATGATGCCCGTTCCTACTACCATAAACCACTCTATTTAAAGCTTCCTCTCGACCTGTTCCTTTAAGTACGTCTCGATGACGTCGCCCACCCGGATGTCGTTGTAGCCGTCGATGCCGATGCCGCAATCGAGCCCTACGGCGACCTCCCGCACGTCGTCCTTGAACCTTCTGAGGGACCCCACCCGGCCGTCATAGACGATCACGCCCTCCCTGAGCAGCCTGAGGCTGGAGTTCCGGGTGACCTTGCCGTCCGTTACATGGCTTCCGGCGATCGTTCCCACCTTGGGAACGCGGAAGAGCTCGCGAACCTCCGCGCGCCCCTGGACCACCTCCCTGTAGACCGGCTCCAGGAGGCCCTCCATGGCGGCCTTAACATCGGCGATAACATTATAAATGATATCATAAAGCTTGATATCCACTCCCTCCTGCCCCGCCACCTCCACCACGCGGGCGTCCGGCCGGACATTGAAGCCGATGATGACGGCGTCGGAGGCCGAGGCCAGCATTATGTCGGTTTCGGTGATCGTTCCGGTTGAGCTGTGGATGATCTTCACCCGGATGTCGTCGGTGGAGAGCTTGTTCAGGGCGTCGATCAGGGCCTCGATGGAACCCTGCACGTCTGCCTTGATGATGACGTTGAGATCTTTTACACCTTCCTTCATCTTCTGATAGAGTTGTTCGAGGGTGATCTTCGAGGAGGCGGAAAGCTCCCGTTCCCGTTCCTTGCGTATCCAGTATTCGCCGATGCTCCGGGCCTTCTTCTCGTCCTCCACGCAGATGAATTCCGTGCTCACCTGCGGGACGCGGGAGAATCCGATGACCTCCACCGGCATGGCGGGGCCGGCCTCGCTTATCCGCCGGCCCTGATCGTCGATCATCGCCCGGACCCGGCCGAATTCCGTCTTGGAGACGAAGGCGTCTCCCTCCCGGAGTGTGCCCTCCTGGATGAGCACCGTCGCCACCGGACCGCGGCCGCGGTCCAGCTTGGCCTCGATGATCACCCCGCGGGCGGACCGGCCGGGATCGGCCTTGAGTTCCATGATGTCGGCCTGCAGGAGGATCATTTCGAGCATTTCCTCGATACCGGTCTTCCTCTTTGCCGAGACCTCGCAAAAGATCGTATCGCCGCCCCACTCTTCGGACAGAAGGTTGTATTCCGTAAGGGACTTGCGGATCTTGCCGGGATCAGCGCCGGGTTTGTCGATCTTGTTGACGGCCACGATAATGGGAACGCCGGCCGACCGGGCATGATTGATAGCCTCCACCGTCTGGCCCATGACTCCGTCGTCGGCGGCCACCACCAGGACGACGATGTCAGTCACCTTGGCGCCTCTCGCCCGCATGGCCGTGAAGGCCTCGTGACCGGGGGTATCCAGGAAGACTATGTCCCTGCCTTTGATTCGCACGTGGTATGCGCCGATGGCCTGGGTGATCCCGCCCGCCTCGCCGTCGATCACATGGGTTTCCCGGATGGCGTCCAGAAGGGACGTCTTGCCGTGATCCACGTGCCCCATGATCGTCACTACAGGCGCCCGGGGCTTCAGATTTTCGGGCGAGACCTCAGCCTTCTGCAGGGGCTCGTCAAATTCGCTCAGGGCGGCCTCCACCTGGTAGCCGAAGTCGGCAGCGATCAGCGTGGCGGTATCCAGGTCGATCGCCTGGTTGATGGTCGCCATCACGCCCATCTTGATGAGTTTGTTGATCACCTCCGCCGCCTTGATTCCCATCCGCTTGGCCAGTTCCCCGACGCTGATCGCCTCGGCTACCCTGATCCTTCTCTTGATCGCCTTCGGAGTGGTGATCAGGGTCTTTTTCATCTTGATCGGGATGACCTTCTTCTCCTCGCGCCACCGGGACGGTCTTTCCTCCGACTCGATATCGATCCGCCGCTCTTTCCGGTCGACAATCTGCTTGATAGCGGTCTTCTTGCGCGGCGCCGCCTCTCCCATCAGGACCTCGACGGGCGGCTTCCCCTTCTTTCTCGGTCTTTCCTCTTCCGCGCGAACGGGCTTTTCCGCCCCGGGCGGGACGGGACCCTTGACGACCCTCAAATCCGGTCTCACCTCCGGCCGGCGGGGAAACTCTCTTCTCGGGACCGCCGGCGACGGCTTCGGCGCCCCAGTCGGCGCAGGCCGTTTCCTCTCCGCTTCCGGCCGCGCGGACTTGAATTCGCGGCGTTCAGGCGGACGGACAGGCAGGGATTTCCTCTCCGCTTCCGGCGCCTTCGGAACGGCTTCCCGCGCCGGTTTCTTCTCCGGCGCCCCCGGTCTTGCCTCGACAGGCGCCTCCGGTGGGGCGGGCGGCGCCGGCATGACCGGTTTGGGCGTAATCTCCTGGCGAGGCGCGGGTCTGGCCGGAAGTTCGGCGGCGGGCACGTCTCTGTATATCGAGGTCCGCACCGGGACTTCCTTGGGCGCCGGTTCACGGAACCGTTCCTTGGGAGCTGCCTCCACGACCGGCGCCTCTTCCGGTTTCGCCTCTTCGGCCGGTTCCTCCGGTTTACCCTCTTCCACCGGCATCCGAACCGCCCTTCGCCTGATCACTGTGGATTTGATCCTTTTTTCGACCATTTCCTTTGGTTCGGGGGCAAGCAGTTCCTTCTGAATCCTCTCGAGATCGCCATCCTCAAGCGTGCTCGAGTGCGATTTCACCGCAATCCCGATCTTCTCCAGACGAGTGATCAGCTCCTTGTTTTCCAGCCCCATCTCCTTGGCCAGTTCATATACTCTCTTCTTCGTCATGCCCGACAATCTCCCCGTCCGATGTTAACATTAATGGGCAACCTATCCCGTTATTCCCTTCATACCGCCGGCCTCCTGGTCGATGATCTTTCCCGCTTCGACGATCCACAGCGAGGCGGTCTTCTCGCCGACCCCCGGGATGGACGCCAGCTGTTCGGAATCGGCCGCGGCAAGCATCGCCACGCTTTTGAGCCCCGCCTTGAAGAGGCGCTCCGCCGTGGCCTCGCCGATCCCGGTGACCTTCATGAGGGATTGATAGCCTTCGTCCGCCTTGGAAGCCGCCGCGGACTCGCTCTTTACGTCGATCTTCCACCCGGTCAGCTTCACTGCAAGCCTGACGTTCTGCCCGTTTTTCCCGATCGCCAGGGAAAGCTGATCATCGGGCACGATGACCTCCATCGCCCGGTTATCCTCGTCGACGAAGACCCTGTTCACCTTGGCCGGGGACAGGGCGCTGCAGACGTACTTGGCCTGATCGTCGGAATAGGGGACGATATCTATCTTCTCGCCGCGGAGCTCCTGAACGACGCTCTGGACCCTGGACCCTCTCATGCCGACGCAGGCGCCCACCGGATCGATATCCTTGTCCCTGGTCTTGACGGAGATCTTGGCCCTTTTCCCCGGTTCCCTCGACACGTTGACGATCTCGATCAAACCTTCGGAAATCTCCGGGACCTCCACGTCGAAAAGGGCCTTGAGGAAACCGGGATGGGTCCGGGAGAGGATGATCTGGGGGCCCTTCGTGATTTTCTTGACATCGCAGATAAAGGCCCTGATCCTCTCGCCCCGTTTGTAGGATTCCCGGAAGATCTGTTCGGAAACGGGGACGATCCCCTCGGCGCGGCCCAGATTGACGATGATGTTCCCGCCCTCGAACCGCTGCACGAAACCATTGGCGAGATCCCCTTTCCTGTCGCGGTACTCCTCGTAGATGTTGTCCCTCTCCGCGTCCTTCACCCGCTGGATGATTATCTGTTTTGCCGTCTGGACGGCGATTCGGCCGAAGGTGCTGGTCTCGATCTTGATCCCGAGACTGTCGCCCGGTTCCGCCTCTTCGTCCAGGGTGCGCCTCGCCTCTGCAACCGAGATATGCAGATCGGGATCCAGGACCTTTTCCATCACCTTTTTGAACTGGAAGACCTCTATCTCGCCGGCCTCCTCGTTGTAATGGGCCTCCAACTCGACGTCGGGGCCCAATTTCTTGCGGGCCGCCGTCAACATGGCGTCTTCCAGGGCATTGATGATGACCTCCCTGTCTATCCCGCGATCCTTGCCCATCTGTTCGATCAGGCGCTTGAGTTCAGGAAACATTTATGAAAACCTCCCTAATCATACTTTCAAATCAGGCAATGGGTTATGACCCATATTCCAGATTGGCCTTTGCCACCGCTTCCCGGGGGATCCGAAACGACCTTCCCGCGTCCCGCAGCACGACGATCTTCCTGCCGTCCTCCTCCTCGTAAGCGACCAGCTCGCCGCGAAAATGACGCCGCCCCTCGATCTTCTCCGTGAGGCGGATATTGACCGTGCAGCCGCGATACCTCAGGAAATCCTTGTCCCGAAAGAGCGGCCGGTCCAGACCCGGCGAGGAGACCTCCAGCGTGTAGGGGCCGGGCGGAACGTCGTGGACGTCAAGCAGGTCTCCTAACTGATGGCTGACCTCGGCGCAGTCGTCCAGGGCCACCCCTCCCTCCCGGTCCATGTAGATCCGGACCAGCCAGCGGGTTTTCATCTTCACGCACTCCACCTTGACGAGCTCCATGCCGAGCGCAGCGAGGAGCGGTTCCGCCAGTTGCCAGATCTGTTCTTCCTGAGGCTGCATGGAAAAAGACCCTTATCAAAAAAAAAGTGGGCTCAAGCCCACTCATCAAAACCCGCCGATGATTTTCACGATTTCTAACACACTGCCGCCCCGATTGCAAGGGGAAAAGTGGAGCGGGCGATGGGACTCGAACCCACGACGTCCAGCTTGGGAAGCTGACATTCTACCACTGAATTACGCCCGCCCACGGAGATACGGTCTGTCCGCGCCCCTGGAAAACGGACGCCCATCTTAATCAACCGGGCAATTTTGTCAAGGTTTTTTTCGCAGACAGACGCAGGCGGATGGAATTACCGTGGCCGCCGAGGCCTTCCAGGCGGGCAAAGCGGGTGGTCTGTTCGGCGTACCGGGCAAGGGCCTCCCGTGAAAAGGATAAAATACTGGTCCGCTTGACGAAATCGTAAACGCCCAAGGGGGAGGAGAAGCGGGCCGTTCCCCCGGTCGGCAGCACATGGTTGGGACCTGCCGTGTAGTCGCCCAGCGCCTCCGGCGTGTACGATCCCAAAAAGACCGCCCCGGCGTTGTGGATTTCCTTGAGGAGTTCCCGGGGATTTTTCACCATCAGTTCGAGGTGCTCGGGGGCGAAACGGTTCGCCAGGGCGACCGCCTCAGCGAGGTCCCGCGTCACTACCGCCGCCCCGAAATCCGCCAGCGAGCGGGAGGCGATTTCCCGGCGGTCAAGCGCGGCCAACTGGCAGTCGATATCCGCCGCCACGGCGCGGGCAAAGACCTCGTCCGGCGTCATCAGGAGGGAGCTTGCCGTCTCGTCATGCTCGGCCTGCGCCAGGAGATCCGCGGCGACAAAGGATGCCTCCGCCGTCTCGTCGGCGATGATAAGCACCTCGCTGGGACCGGCGATCATGTCGATCGCCACCCGGCCGAAGACCATCTTCTTGGCCGCAGCGACATAGACGTTTCCCGGCCCGACGATCTTATCCACGCGGGGGATCGAGGCGGTGCCGAACGCCAGCGCCGCGATCGCCTGGGCGCCGCCGATCTTGAAGATCCTCTGCACACCCCCGAGCTCCGCGGCGGCGGCGATCAGCGGATGGAGCCTGCCGCCGGGCGATGGACTCGCCATGACGATCTCGCCGACCCCGGCGATCCGGGCGGGAATTGCCGTCATCAGAACGGTGGAGGGATAGCAGGCCTTCCCCCCCGGCGCATAGATCCCGACCCGGGCAAGGGGCGTGATCATCTGTCCCAACTCGACGCCCTCCTCGTCCGCAACCGTCCACCCCTCCCGGCGCTGCCGTTCGTGGAACCTCTCGATCCTCCCGGCCGCCAGTCGGAGGACCTCCATATCTTCCGGGTCGACCCGGGCCGCCGCGTCTTTTCTTTCCTCCGGCGAGGTCTCGACCGAGGAAACGCTCACGGCATGGCCGTCCCACCTCGCCGTGTATTCGAAGAGGGCCTCGTCGCCGCGGAGGGCGACATCATCCACGATCCGGCCGACGGACGCCCATAGTTCGGAATCGAAGACCCGCCCGCGCTCCCTGATCCGCAGGAAAAAACTCTCAAACTCCTTGTCGTCCGTCCGGATGATTTTCATAATGTTGCCCTTCTTCGTGTTGTTTCCGCCGTTCGATTCAATTGCCGCCCAGTCGAAACACGCCCCGTTGGGGCTTTGAACATGAAACTACCCGGCAACCCGCCGGATATCGGCCCCTAAAGCCGACAACTTCTTCTCTATCTGCTGGTACCCCCGGTCGATGTGATAAACACGGGAGAGCACGGTCGTTCCCTCCGCCGCAAGGCCCGCCAGGATGAGGGAGGCGGAGGCCCTAAGATCCGTCGCCATCACCGGCGCCCCGCGGAGCTTCGGGACCCCCCGGACGACGGCGCTCTTCCCCTGGATGGCTATGTCCGCCCCCATCCGGATCATCTCGCCGACATGCATGAAGCGATTCTCAAACACCGTCTCCGTAATGACGCTCAGGCCGTCGGAGACCGCCAACAAGGCCATGATCTGGGCCTGCAGGTCGGTCGGGAAGCCGGGATAGGGAAGGGTCTTGACATCCACGCTCTTGACGGTCCTGCCGCCCGCGGCCCGGACGCTGTCGCCGGCCGTGTCGATTGTCATGCCGGCGTCCCTGAGCTTGGCGATCAGCGCCTCCAGATGCAGGGGGTTGCAGCCTGCAACCCGGACATCCCCGCCGGTTATCCCGGCGGCAATCAGGAAGGTGCCGGCCTCGATCCGGTCCGGGATCACCGCCGCCTCCACAGGATGGAGACTCTCCACCCCTTCGATGACGATCGTGTCCGTTCCCGCCCCGCTTATCCTGGCCCCCATTCCGGTGAGGACGTCGGCCAGATTGGCGATCTCCGGCTCGCGCGCGGCGTTTCTCAGGACGGTCGTCCCCTCGGCCAAGGTCGCGGCCATCATGATGTTCTCCGTCCCCGTAACCGTGGAGATGTCGAAATAGATGGAGGCCCCCTTCAGGCGCGAGGCCTTCGCCTCGACGTAACCATCCCTGAGCGTCACCTCCGCGCCCAGCTCCTGGAGCGCCTTGATATGGAGGTTGACCGGCCTCGCCCCGATGGCGCAGCCGCCCGGCAGGGAGACCCGCGCCTCCCCCATCCTCGCCGCGAGCGGCCCGAGCACGAGGATCGAGGCGCGCATTGTCCGGACCAGATCGTAGGAGGCCTCGCAGTTGGCGATCCCGCCGGCGTTGATCCGGATGGTCTCCTCCCCCTCTATCTCCACACCGAGGCTCCTGAGGAGTTTCTTGATCGTCCTGATGTCCGCCAGATCCGGGATGTTGTGAAAGGTATTCCAGCCGTCGACCAGGAGCGCGGAGGTCAAGATCGGCAGCGCGGCGTTCTTGGCGCCGCTGACCCGGACCTCCCCTTCAAGCCGCCGACCGCCGGCAATCACCATCTTGTCCATCGTTCAACCCTCGCGCTTTCATTAGGGACAGAGCCCCTATTTTTTCACAACCCTCATTTCGAAACCTTTGAAAATCATGCACCCTCCGCGCGCTGTACATTTTTCGTTCCGAAAAATCTACAATGCGCGCTTCCGGGACATGATTTTCAGGTTGTGCAAAGGTCTCATTTCCTCCGGGCGGCCGCGACGCGGTCCATCCCGCCGTAGTCCTTCCGGATCGCAATCTCTTCATAGACCCCCGCCTCCCGGAAGAAGGCCTCGACACACCCCCCCTGGTCCGCGCCGATCTCCAGGAAGATCCGGCCGCCCGGCTTCAGCCGCGGCGCCCCTTCCCGGATGATCTCCCGGTGGAAGGCCGTTCCGTCCTCTCCGGCAACCAGCGCCTCTCGCGGTTCGAAATCGCGCACCCCCGGCGGCAGCAGGGGATATTCATCGGCGGGGATGTAAGGGGGATTGGAGACGATGATATCAAATTCCCCCGCGGCGTCTGCAAAGAGCTCGCCCCGCAAAAACTCGATCCGTCCGGCCGCGCCGTGGCGGGCGGCGTTTCGGGCGGCCGTCGCCAGGGCCCCCGACAAGACGTCCGTCGCCGTCACGCGGGCCTCCGGAAGCTCCCTGGCCAGGGTAACGCCGATCGCGCCGCTTCCTGTTCCGATATCGACGATCCTCAGCCCGTCTCCCGGGGGGGCGTAAAATTCCAGCACCGCCTCGATCAGGCATTCCGTCTCCGGCCTCGGGATGAGGACCTCGCGATCGACCTCGAAGCCAAGCGACCAGAACTCCTTTTCCCCCACGATGTAGGCGACGGGCTCCCCCCGGCGCCTTCTTTCGATCCACCGGGCGAGACCGGCTTCTTCCTCCTGTGAAAGCTCCCTTTCCCGGCGGGTGCAGAGCTGCGAACGGTCGATCTTAAGTAGGCGCATGAGGAGCACTTCCGCGTCGAGGCGGGGAGAAGGACTGCCTGAGGCGCCCAGGTCGCGGGCCGCATGATGGAGGAAGTTACGGATATCCGTCATCTCGGAGAATCTCCCGTACATTTGAGACCCTTGTAAAACCTGAAAATCATCTCCCGGAAGCGCGCATTGTAGATTTTTCGGGCGCCATGACACCGCAGCGGAGCAGCCGCCGGGAAAATGAGGGACAGCGCCTTATTTTCCGCGGAAAATAGGGCGCAGCCCCCTCCCCATTTTCCCATTCAGCGAAGCGAGGATGATCATGGTCGAAAAATGTACAGCGCGCGGAGG
>Ga0172368_10003220_pt1 | contig 20052 bp, 20 predicted proteins | sample Lak11m_FD_114540 | JGI IMG/M metagenome (GOLD analysis project Ga0172368, IMG submission 114540) | Freshwater microbial communities from Kabuno Bay, South-Kivu, Congo - kab_022012_11m | ecosystem: Environmental > Aquatic > Freshwater > Lake | place: Democratic Republic of the Congo: South-Kivu...
AAATAATATCTGAGAAACATGATGCAAAACTGAGAATAGGGTTGGAAGCTACTGGAATATACTGGTATTCCATATTTACTAAAATATCTGGAGACCACAAAATCAGCATATACAATCCTATCCAAATTCATGCATTTGCGAAAGTAAATGTCAGAGGTTCTAAGACGGATAAAATCGATGCTAAGAGAATGGAACGAGGGCTTATCTATTGCGTATCTATCCGCCATTTTGAGCGAATCTCCATTATGCCTTCATCGATTTCCTTACCTGTTAACTTTCTTTTCCAGATTCCCCTCATAGGTGCAGTCTCTCGTTTCAAAATCATGCTGGACTCACTTTTATTATCATCGGTCATTCAAATATCACGGCATTGCTTTCACTTTGTGCTTTTCTGAATGTGTTCTGCAATAACTTCCTCATCTAATGTTTGAAGCCTTTCATTGATGGATTCTAGAAAATAGCTTCCTGTTGCAAGACTCTGCGCTTCTTGATAACATTCCATTGCCCGCTTTTTATCTTTTCTTTTAATAAAAATATCCCCCATGTTCATCAAAGTGCGGGCTGTTTCTATTCTGTTCCCTATTTTTTGGAAAAATCCCAACGCATTCTTTAAATATTCCAAAGCTTTAGCAAGTTGTCCTTTGAATTCATATATTATTCCTATGCTTTCAAGTTGTACTCCAATTCCTTCTTTTATTCCTAACTCTTCAAAAGACTTCAATGCTTTCTCAAAAAATTCCAAAGCTTTATCGGATTTCCCTTTTATCGCATAGATAACGCCTATGTTTCCAAGAGAATTGGCAATTCCTATTTTAAACTTTAACTCTTCATTTAGCTTCAATGCACTCTGATGATATTCCAATGCTTTATCCAATTCTCCTTTGTTTTTGTAGACAAGACCTATTTTTTCAAGCGAAGAAGCAATTCCTCTCTTAATCTTTAACTCTTCATTTAGCTTCAATGCACTCTGATGATATTCCAAAGCTTTATCATATTCTCCTTTGATACGGTAGACAAGACCTATTTTTTCAAGCGAATTGGCAATTCCTATTTTGTTCTTCAAGTCTTCATTTAGTTTCAATGCATTCTGATGATATTCCAAAGCTTCATTAAATTCCCCAAGATAATAATGTATTAAACCCAATTCACTCAAAATATTGCTTTTTTCTTGTTTATCCCTGACTTTTTCAATGAGATATTCGTTTATCCTTTTTCTTCTTAGCAGTTCCTCTTTATCTTCATAAGACAAAGGGTTGGTTAAAACTTCAAGTGCCTCAAAAGCTAAGCCTCTTTCCATTTCTTTAAATTCGTAATAATTCCCTCTATATCGCCAGAAGTCAGGTGCTTTTTTTATAACATTCTCAGAAAATGCCTGATTATAAAAAACGACATTAGGAATCCTTCCTTCATAGAATAGCTCTCTGAAATTATTCAATGTATTAAGTATATCTTCAGTAGGCTCTTCTGGCAGAACCCAAATTAAAACTTCTGCGCTATCAAAATTTTTGCTTTTTAAGATAGAAATTATCCCCTCTCCATTATTTACATCAATCGCTTTCGATGTAAATCTTCCACTTAAGGCCTGAATAATTCTATCCCGATAAATAGGAGAATTAACCACGCAGAGGATAAGATTTCCTTTACCTTTTGAAATCTCAAGCTCTGCTATTAATGTGTCTATTTCTTCAACATCTTCGATTCTGTTTTCCATTTCTCCACCAGTGGCGTAAGTAACAAGTTAATATCACACCACCTTCCCTCTTTATCCTCATACTCAACGGCAGTCAGGCTAAAAAGTAACTCACGAGTTATGGAATCATCACTACTTTGGTCACGAGCTTCCTTGGTGGTATAAATTTCTAAAAGTCGCTTCTTGTGTGCTTCAGTAAGTGTCCTATCAAAAGTTCTTCTCAATTTTTCAAGCACTTCTTTAATTTCTTCTTTTGTTATCTTCCCTTTCTCTTTCCTGTGCGCTTTGATAGTCGCATCCCTCATTACAGAAATGAACTCAGAAGTTTTCCCCGTAGAAAATATGGCTTCCTCCAAAGCGGCTTCTTCGATCATATTTAAATCCATTCTACACTCTACTAATTGTCTGTAAAAGTTGAAGTTTTCTTCATTTATTTTCTTTCCATCTTTGCTTTTCAGAGGAAGCTGCGGATGGATGACATCATCATCAAAATCATGCCGAACATTTTCATAATAAGGATTAAAAGCCAGTGGTATAGGGAATGTGTAAATAATAAAACAATTTGGCTGAATCAATAATCTGTAGTTTTTATAGAAGAAATCTTCAGCCTGCTGTCCACGCGTCAGTTTATCAAGGTCATCAACAACAATGACAATTTTCTTGTTTGCTTTATTTTCTACTTCTCTAATAAGCCAGTTAAGTTTTTGGATAAGATCGCTGATTTTCGTCTCTAGTTCTTTTCGCACAAACTCCCTTGTCTTTTCTTCACTTCCTAATTTTAAGATTATCAGTTTTGAGAAAGATAAACCAGTATTGCTATAACTCGTAACGTCCTGCTCTGATACCTTGGTAACGGTCATCATAAATTCTTTAAAATCATCTTCGATATCTTTTTCCAGCTTTATCACAGTCGCCGCAGTCTCATAGATTTTTAAAGCCATCGAAGCGAAGAAATCCCTGAAATCAAAATCACTGACATTCAATTCATTGATTGAATACCTGACAATGATGAACTTCTCCCCATCAATCAATCGAGTTAAGCGGTTTAATTCTGTGCTTTTTCCGCTTCCTCTGAAACCAAGAAAAAGATATTTTTCAGCAGTTACAGCATGTTCTATCCTGTCTTTCAGTTCCTCTATAGGAGATGGCGCTCCCGCTGGTCTATTTACATAAAAAGAATCGAATTCTTCAACCGTCTTTAGCGGTTCTACAACAAAGTTATTGTATGCTTCAATCAGGTTTCTTGCTTTCGGCATTTTAATCTAGTTATATCTGTTCTTATAACCATATTAATTCTTTCACATCTTTAAAACAAATATTTTATAGAGAGTGTGCATCATCAAAAAAATGAGAAAATTTTAACCTTATCCACATCACTTCTCGATAATCGTCTCCTCAATCTTAATCCCGAAATGCCGCGCCGCCGCCTCGAAATACACCAGCACCTCGTCACCCTCCTTCAGCGCTGTTACAGGCATTGGCTTTCCATCGGCACCGACAAGTTTTATCGTCTCCGCATTTTGAAGGAGCGTTTTTATCTTCGTTCCTTCCACCTCAGCTTCCACCAGCATCAGGGGACGTCGCTCTATTTTTATCCTTCCAACAACAGCCGGTCGGGTTTCACCTTCCGAATTGAGTATTAATACTTCATCACCCGACGCCAGTTCCGAAAGATAGCGCGTCTTCTCGCCGACCCTTATATAAGCATGCACTGCGCCCGCATTGACCCTGAACGGGCGCGCTGCGACATAAGGGCTTTCTTCTGATTCCGAATGCACAAGGAACAATCCGTTGCTTTGCGAACCGATGAGCATGCCTTCTCCGAGAATCATCAGCGAAGCGGTATCAACACACACCCTGTCGCCCATTCCCACAGGTTTCACCTTTGTCACTCTTGCTTTGGCAAGAGGTATTTTTTCCATTCCTGACCTGTCCCTGACCGCTGTAATCCTCTTTATCTCGGAAAAGTTATCGGTATCAAGAAGCACGCCATCTGATCCATGTTCAAGCGTTTCAAGAGCCAGCTTTGTTTCTTCTGCGTTCTGGACACCGGCTATTATCTCAACATCAAGTTTTTGCAGTCCTGCTATGAGGTTTTCAAGCGGAATTACTTTCCAGTCCGTGCCCACTACGATCAGGTAATCGCATGATTTTCCAAGTTCGACAGCGAACTGTTCATATTTCTTATTTTTGATAATAACATAACCGGCAACGATCTTTCCTTCCTTGGTCAAATGCTGGGCTTCCGCAATGTCATCGGAATTTGAAAAATCAGAAGGCAGCTTGTCTGTTCCGTCGCCTTCGCTGTCTTTGCCAACAACTACTATATCTGCATCTTCAGAAGGCGCTGCGATCTTGATATTTCCAAGTTCCCTTACTTTAGATATATCCTGTGCATTCAGGAATACGAAATCTGCACCTGATTCAAGCCCTGTTGTCACTCGCGGTTTATTTTCTTCCCATGTATTGCCGTCCGCTTTTATCCATACTGACTTTTCTTTTTTCACCGCAGGGCCTCCATTGCATCTTCCACGCTTGCTCCTTTATGCACAACGAGCGTAAGCGCGCGCGTCATAGCTGTTGGATTCTCATGCTGGAATACATTACGTCCTATCGCGACGCCTCTTCCACCTGCATCTATTGCTGAGCGTACCATTTCCAGGAATTCCTCATCTGTATTTGTCTTTGGCCCTCCTGCCATAACGACAGGCACGGGGCAGCCTTCTACGACTGACCTGAAGCTATCAATATCTCCTGTAAAATTTGTTTTTATGATATCTGCGCCCAATTCCGCGCCTGCTCTTGCAACATGGGCTACAAGTTCCGCATCATTCGAATTCTTGATATCCTTACCACGCGGGTACATCATGGCGATAAGAGGTATTCCCCAGGTGTCGCATTGTTCCGCAACTTCGCCCATTTCCTGCAATTGGTCTGCTTCTGTTACTGAACCGATATTGACGTGTATGCTCACAGCGTCTGCTCCCATTTTAATAGCTTCTTCAACAGTGCATACCATCACTTTGTTGTTGGGATCAGGACCAAGCGCTGTGGATGCGCTCATGTGAATGATAAGCCCGATATCCCGGCCATAACCGCGGTGTCCATGTTTTGCCATTCCTTTTTGCAGGAGAACTGCATTAGCTCCGCCATCAGCAACTTTATTCACCATTTCAGCCAGGTTTACGATACCCCTTACAGGCCCCATTGAAATCCCATGATCCATGGGTATTATTACCATGTTCCTGCTTTCCCTGTCCATGATCCGTTCAAGTCTTATTTTCTTTCCAATTTCTGACAATCAAATCACCTTTTAATAAATTTTGTGTTAGTATGTGACACACTGACATGGTTATGACGATATATATAATTTGTGTTCTTGTTTCATTCTATGTTGAGATTTCTGAAAACAATCCGTCCGGGAGAGACGATTGAATGATCAGTTAGATTCAGGAGTCGGTTCAGGGATCGGTTCAGGCACAGGGATTGGCCTGGGTTGAGGAGCCGGTTCAGGAGTTGGCTCAGGAATAGGTTCAGGTACGGGAACCGGTTTAGGAACTGGCGGGGTTTGTTCACATTTGTTCGGTTCAGATCTTTTTTTGCCTTTGAAGGTACCCATATAGTCACTCTCCCAATCTTGTTATATAATTTAATTACAATAACGTATATTTAAATCCTTTGATTATTTAAATATTTTTAATTATATATATTGTAATCCAAATACCCTGGGTTGCGCCACTTCAGCTCAAGAGTTTTTTCTGATATTGGATTATCTGTGGATGAATTAAAAAGCTATTGTAGAGTTCGTGTCTAATTCTACATGAACTCCTTCATTATCTTAATAGCACAAAAATCCCCGCACATGGTACACGGTCCTTGCTTTGGTGACAATTCCCTTGCCCTGTCGCTGTCAATGGCATATTTCATCTGTCCTTCCCAGTCAAGGTTCGCCCTTTTTCTTGCGAGGTTCCTGTCCTGTTCATCTTGTCCGTATTTGATCGAATCCCCGATATGTGCCGCTATCTTAAAAGCAATAAGCCCTTCCCTTACCTGTTCAGGGGATGGAAGTCCAAGGTGCTCAGACGGCGTGATATAACACAGGTAATCAGCCCCGGCGCCGCCTGCAATACTTGCCCCAACACTTCCTGCAATATGATCATATCCAACAGCCACATCCGTAGGAAGCGGGCCGGCAACAAAAAGCGGGAACTGCGACATCTGCTTATGGAACGTCACATATTCTGCTATCCTGTCGGCGCGCACATGCCCGCCCATACCTTCTATGATAACCTGTACTCCTTCCTCATGTGCTCTTTTTGCAAGTTCAACATTCAATTTTATCTCCTCGACCTGCGCTTTATCCCGGGCATCATGAATGCAGCCGCTTCGCATGGTATTTCCAAGCGAAAGGACTATATCATTTCTCTTTATGATTTTCAATATTTCGTCAAAATTCGAAACAAATGGATTTTCACATTTCTTAAGTATCATATAGGCGCCTGTGATTGATCCTCCTTTTGAAACAACTCCCATTATGCGCTTTTCTTTTTTTACGATACCAATCGTCTTCTTATCAATGCAATGGAGCACAAAAGAACTTACTCCTTCAGTTGCCTGCTGTTTGAGATTATTTATTATATCATCGCAATCCATATCCTGGAGACCGTTTTCAGCCGCAGCCTGGTAGATCGGGACTGTTGTTAAAGGAAGTGTGGTATTTCCCATTATCCTCTTTCGGATCATGGAGATATTTCCTCCCATGGATAGATCGGATAAGGTGTCAGCGCCATACGTCTGGGCAATGCGGGCTTTTTTCACTTCCTCATCAGGATCGATCCTCAAGGATGAAGTTCCGATATTGACATTGACCTTCGTCAAAAGACCTTTGCCAATGGCGACAGATACATTCCCTCTTTTCATGATAACGGCGCTTCCGCTTGAAATATGTGATATCAAAGTATTTATATCGATTTTTTCTTTCATTGCAACAGATTCCATCTCTTTTGTTGCAGTCCCTTCCATTGCATATTCAAGTTGCGTTTTCATACCAAACCTGCCATTTCAAGTATCTTTTTTGTATTTTCATGGTTCCCGACAGGCATTATGTGAACGCCGTCGCACAAAGGTCGTATTTCTTTTATTATCCGGGCGGCGATTTCCATGCCTTGCGCTTCAGGGTTCTTCGATTCTTTCATTTGCCTCACGATATCTTCCGGAACTCTGATGCCGGGGACTTTATTTAGAAATCCCGCGCTTCTTTGCGATCTCAAAGGGATTATCCCTGCGATTATCTTTACATTTTTTGATCTTATTCCATTGGCCTTTTCCATAAATCCTGAAAAACTCTTAACATCATATACAGCCTGTGTCTGAAAAAAACTGGCGCCCATATGTATTTTCTTCCTGAATTTTATAAACCCGGCTTCATTTAACTCCGTGTTTGTCACGGCGCCTGCGCAAAGGTCCGTCCTGCCAGCCAGTTCATTACCTGCAAGATCAAATCCTTCATTAAGTTTCCGGAGAATCCCAAGAAGCTGCACAGGATCCACATCATAAACAGGCTTTGCACCTTCGTGATCGCCTTTAACCGGATGGTCTCCCGACATGACAAGCACATTTCGTATGCCAATAGCCTGGGCTCCTAAAAGGTCTGACTGGAGCCCAAGCCTGTTCCTGTCCCTGCAAGTTATGTGCATGATCGTTTCAATTCCTTTTTCCTGGATGATGCCGCACGCCGCCAGCGGGCTCATTCTCATCACAGCCCTCTGGTTATCAGTCACATTTACTGCATCTGCTAAGCCTTTTAATAAGGCTGCATCCCTCATCATTCCAGCTGCATCAGTCCCTTTTGGCGGGCTTATTTCTGCTGTAATTATGAATTTTCCGGAGTTTAACGTTGAAACAAAGCTCAATCCTTTTTCCCCCTGAATTTCTTTGTGTTGTCTTTTGGCTCATGGATCATTTCGAGATTTTCAAGCTTTCCGAGTTCTTTAAGTTTTTCAAATATCTTATCCCAGGCGCATAACCGCTCATCCACTTCGCATTTTCCCCCGACTGCGCCCCCGCATGGTCCGTTTAAGAGACTTTTTGGGCATTGTGTTGCCGGGCAAATCCCGCCGTATAGCCATATCGTGCAATCCCCGCACATGCCGCAAAGCTGTGTAACTATTTCGTTGCAGCATACTCCTCCCAGTGATTCCGTATCAAGCGCAGGATAAACACTTATGGCCGCAAATCCTGAGATCACGGAAACGCCTCCGCCGCATGACATTACAATGAAAGCATCGGATTTTTTTATTGCCGGATTCTGTGCCAGGACATCCTCCCACGAGTTTATGCTGCACGCGGAACTTAAAACCGTCCACCCGGTAATATTTTTTCCAGCCGTCTTTAATTTTTCCTTCATGTCAATGACTTCAGGTTCCCCGCCTGTATGCTGCTTCTTGGCGCATTTTCCGCATCCGATCACAAAGATATTATTCTGGGTCAGGAGTTGCAGTATTTCATCAAATTCTTTTTGCCTGGAAATTATCATTTTTATCTAGAATATTTAAAAATAGCATCGTTATTCTTATTCATTAATCCGACAAGCATTTCCGCGATCAGGGGCAGTTCTCTCACCTGGTGGCGCAGTTTATCGCAAAGGCGTTCAACCTGCAGTTGTGTCCCTGAAATGACGAGGCTTACTTTATCAGCTTCATGCGAAACGGCTTCGCGCGAAAGGGCGGCATCTGCGCCTCTTGCAAGCATCTCCTGTTTGATTATAAGCGCTTCAGTCGTACTGATATTATTGAGCAAAATATTGTATATTAAAGTTTTCTTCTTCATTATCTGGCTTCCGGTTGTTGTTGCGCCGATCGATATCATCTCTTTCCGGCAATCATCCACGTTTTTTATATCCAGCAATTCGGCTTCAATGTCGCCTGATATGACAGACGGTATTCTTGCTCTTGCCGCCTGGGCGACCCTGACTGCATCCACGGTTGGCGCTACGTCATGGGTTCTGATTATATGCGCCCCGTTTCTCACTGCAATAGCTGTTGCAGCAAGGCTTCCATAAAGCCTCTCTGTTGCGGGTTTGTTCAAAGTCTCACCAATAAAGGATTTGCGGGATATTGCTGCAAGTATGGGTTTCTTAAAGATCCGAAGTCTCTGGATATTATCTATGGTCTCGTAATCATACCTCGCAAGTTTCTCCGGAGTCCATTTTCCAATAGCGGGGTCGATAATAATATTATCCGGAGAGATTCCGACATTCTGGGCATGCGAAATTATCTTTTCGAGAGACTCCATTATTGCATTCATACCAACAGGGTCGCCGGGATTTTTGTTGCTGGCCATCAATATAACCGGACATGAGTATTTTTCCGCCACTTCTGCCATTTTTTCGTCTGCCGTGAAGCCGCTGACATCGTTTATGATCGACGCCCCCGCAGCAAGTGCTTCATTTGCTATGTCAGAAAACATCGTATCCACTGACAGGGGCACGGAAATGTCGGCAAGGGCTTTCACTGCTGGTATCAGGCGCGATCGTTCTTCCCCTTTTGTGATCTTTGCCGCTAGAGGCCAGGTTGAGCGCGCCCCGATATCGATAAGATCAGCGCCTTGCTCTATCATTTTAAGGGCGGCTTCATGGACATTCTGTGATGAGACAACGGAGTTTTTATAAAATGACTCTTTACTGAGATTAATTACTCCCATTATCCTTACAGGTTGATCGTCCCCTACTTTCAATCCTGCAATGGTTTTTTCTATCACGTTTTAACTTAATACTTTTTACGGCTATAAAACTGTTACCTTTAACTATTTTTTTTCAAAAAATTAAAAAATCAGATTGGTAAAATGTCCAAATCATGGCATTATTCCATTTCTTTTACTATTTTAATGTACATTTCACGTGTTTTGTCGTTTTGTATTTTTCGTGCTTCACCATCATCGGACACATCTTTTGACCTGGCGATTGAAGCTTTCTTTCTGAGTAGCGCTTCGAGATAAAGACATCGTACTCCAAGAGCATCTCTTATTTCTCTAAGCTCATCTCTTGATAGCACAAGAGTAAAGTTTTCTTGTTGTTCGTCTCTATGTATTTCCATATTATTTTGTCCTTCAGATACTCTTTCATATTGGGATTTTGGTTCATCTTCAAGTTTGATCTCACCCTTCTTTATCTTTATGGTAGTTTCGTAGATTTCATGGATGTATTCTTGTATGTTCTGTAGTTGAAAACCCATTGGTTTGCGCTACCGGCATAAGAAAAGTTTGCATATTCAATATAGCCAGGTTATTATTTAACCCCTTTATTTCTTTTGGAAAAATTGAATTATGATGATTATAAGTACAATTGAAGATTTTTTTCAAAAACAGGTCAGAGCTAAATGATTCTTATTTAAATAACTTCCGTAATTTCTCAAGAAAAAGATTATATTTTTCCCGGCAATAATAACACGATTAATACAGGATAATTTCATCTGGAACTTTTTTAGTCTGTTCCTGGAAATTCAAAAATACCTGGCTATTAACAGGCTGAATTCGAACAGTAGTACAAGAACGATCGCCAGCACCAATTCCGAAATGGATGTCGGGTCAGGTGATACAAATATTGCGATTGCAAGAAAAGCTCCATAAATGAATTTGCGTTTTCCTATAAAAAACTTTTTTTTCAGAAGACCCATCTTGATCGCAAAAATGAGAATCAGTGGAAACTGGAATACAAGTCCAAAGCCAATGACCATTGTTATTATTGTATTCATAGCTTTTATTACAGATATCTGCGGGCTGGCGACATGGCTGGAATAAAGCATCGTATAGTTGAATAAAATCGGCACGAAAACAAAAAAACCCAGTAATGCGCCTGCAAGGAACAGGATAAAAGAAAATGGGACGATCTTTATGAAGAATTTTTTTTCATTTGGATATAGGCCCTTTCCCATGAACATGAAGCCTTCATAAACGAATAGTGGTATCCCCACAAAAAGCGCGCACATCAGGGAAAGCACCATTCTTGTTATGATAAGTTCCATCGGGGAATATATTGTCATTGGTCCAGGAATAGTCCGATCCCATATGATCTTCAAAAGCTCGCCCGAATAAAAAAATACGATCGAAGTAATTACTAAAACCGGTATTACAACTGTCATCATTCTTGAGCGAAGTTCCAGGACATGCTCTTCGATTGGCAGCTCAGTATCGCCTGGTACATTGTTCATTGCCTTTTATTGATTCTTTATTCCTTATATACCAGGTGCATTGACGGCTGGTCGCTATATATCCTTGCGCGCCGAAAAATCCACGAAAGACTTCGCAAAACCAGTATAGGAAGCGGCATGTAGATGGGCATAAGCTGCCATGGTATTATTTACTATAATACCATCTAGGTCACCCTTTATTCCTACGCCGCGTTCAAGCTTAATGGCAAAATGGGTATCTTCGGGAATATCAACTATTTCAGAATGGTGGAATTCATGGCCGATAAAAGAAGCCCCTGCTTTTCCTATAATATTATCTTCAATAAAGCTGCCAATATTATAACTTACCACCCTTTTATGCCCCATCAAAGTCTTTCCGGGAAGGGCACCGACCATCTTGAACATCCCGCCTTTCATTTCTGCCATATGATAATTTCCACTTCCTGAAACATTTGTTGTGATCTCCTGCGTGAGATACATAAGTCCGCCGCACTCTGCATAAATGGGAAGACCATCAGCTGAGACATGTTTTATGGCTTCACGCATGGAGGTATTATCTTCAAGTTCATTTGTGAATAATTCAGGATAACCCCCGCCAATATACAATCCATCAACATCAGGAAGAATTGTATCATTTACAGGACTGAAATATACAAGTTCTGCCCCCGCAAGCTCAAGCAATTCAAGGTTGTCACGGTAATAAAAATTAAAAGCTTCATCAAGCGCCACACCGATCTTAATTATGCCCTGTTGGGCCTGCGATTTAAATATATTCTCTTGCGGCATCTCAAGCGGGGGAGCGGAATTTGCAATAGAAATAAACCTGTCAATGTCAATGCCTTCTTTAATTATCTCTTTTATTCTTCCCAGGTTTACATCAAAATCCGCTACTCTTCGTCTTCCTTCAAGAGCTGGTATAAGCCCAAGGTGCCTCATTGAGATCTTCATCGAGTCATTGCGGGGGATCACCCCGATTACGGGCGTATTTGTATATGTCTCAATTGCAGTCTTTGCTTTTTCAGCATGCCGCTTGCTCCCGATGTTATTCAGGATCACACCCACTATGTTCACTTCGGGATCGAAGGATTTGTATCCTGCAACAAGCGCCGCGGTACTTCGGGTTATACTTCTTGCATTTATCGCAAGAATAACTGGACATTGTAACATCTTTGCGATCTGGGCAGTGCTTCCGATATCACTTGTTGCTTCAAGCCCCTCAAAAAGCCCTCTTACACCTTCAATAACAGCAATATCTGCGCCATTTGTTGCATGTGAAAAGACCTCACATACGGCATCCTTCGACATCAAATAACCATCAAGATTTCTTGAATACCTGCCCGTAACTTCAGTATGGTAGCTGGGGTCTATGAAATCAAGCCCGACTTTATATGGCTGGACATTATAACCCATATCCCTGAGCACCGACATTATGCCGATAGAGATCGTGGTTTTGCCGGCAGATGAGCGGTCACCTGCGATGAGAATTCGGGGGATTTCAAGTTTTTCGTTCATATAATTCAAATTCTGGTCAATTCCCTTAACCTCTTATCATCAAGCGGCTCAGGTATTTTTCCGACTCTTTTTCCCATAATGCATTTTGCAAGTTTCCGGTAAACTCCTGCAATTTCAGAATTGGGAGCTTTCTCAATGACTGAAAAACCATCCCTTTCGCATGTCTGCACAAGCACATCCTTGGGAATAAAAGCAAGAAGCTCACTTCCGATCTCTTTTGCGAATTCATTTACGATATTTTCCTCATTCAGGGCGCCGCGTGAGTTACATATCACACCGTTCAGGGCAACATCAAGCCGTGAAAGCCCTTTACAGATATTGTTCGCGGCATAGAGAGGCATGTATTCGCCGGACGTGAGCACATATGCCTCATTCACAAGTCCTTTCTTGACGGGGGCGACAAATCCTCCGCACACGATATCACCTGGCACGTCGTAAATAACGAGGTCAGTGTCCTCAATTGCCCGCGAGATCTTCTTAAGCAGCCCAATGGCAACGATTATACCCCTTCCTGCGCAGCCTATGCCTGGTTCAGGTCCTCCGATCTCAACGCATTTAACACCCTTGTAACCAATAAATACGATATCTTCTTCCTTGATATCCACTTCTTCCCTCATCAGGTCCATGATCGTGGGGATGCGTCTTCCCTGGAGAAGTGTGATGGATGAATCGCTTTTTGGATCACATCCGATTATTGTAACGCGATAACCTTCATCAGCACACGCGGCAGCTACATTTGAGGCTGTGCTTGATTTTCCTATCCCGCCTTTTCCATATATTGCGATCTGTTTAGGCATCTTTAGCCATCTCCCGGAGCGTTGCTCCGAATTCAGATTCAACAATGTGGTTCACCCCAAGCGTCTTGGGGTGCAGGTCGATTTCGACTACAACATGAGAATGCCCCATCTCTTTTAATGGCACGACCTGGCGGGGCCCATTGGTTATAGAGAATAGTTCCATATTCTTTATATTGTCCATGGGAAGTGCATGAGGGACACCTGCTATGACCGCAAAATCGTAGTCGTTGTACTTTTCACCTATTATCTGGCTTGCCATATTCCCGGAGACAGGATACTCATCCAAACCACCGATAATGTGATGGATCTCAAAGCCTTTCTGGCTCAGATCATCTTTGATCTCACGGGCGTTGCGCCTGTTCTTGGGCAGCCCGACATTTACATCAAGATTTGCCATATTGATGATATTTGAACCGAATCCAAGCTTTTGTGCAACGTCTGCCACAGCGAGGTTTATATCTGCGAACATAAAAGCAGTCTCTTTCTTGGCATTGAGTATATTTATCCCTTTTTTCCCCTGTTTTATCAATTCAAGCAATCTTCCCGCTACTTTGTATTTCAGGTCCCCGCGGTTTGGTTCAAGATATTCCTTACTGGCGGCGCCGTGTCGTTTTTCAACCATTGTTGCTTCCTTGAGCAGGGCTTTTTGCCTTTCGAATTCTGCTTCGCTTATGATCCCGGAAGCGAGAGCGGATTCAAGGGCAATAATTACACCTTTTGTATTGTCCCTGTATCCGGCATGGACTTCAACCTCGATCACGGGCACATCCGGCTGCACTTCTGTAACTGCCTCATGAAGTTCTTCTCCAATTATCATGCTTGCGCATGTGCCCACAATACCTATGCGTTTGGGATGGAAGCGCTCTATAACTTTTTCAAGCACTTCCACAAGAGCATCTTTCCCTCCAAAAACAAATCCTGTTTCATCAAGCGAGGTCGTAACAACTCTCATTCCGTCTTCCTCAAGGAGCCGGGCATGTTTGAAGCTGCATCCCGGAGGACCATGCAGTATTACGACATCGGTATCAAGGTCTCTGAGTGTGTACAGTGCAGCGACTATTGAGCTTGGTCGCGGGTGCATAATAAGTGGTTCTTTTTCTTTTTTTACGGGCATCCTTTTTCTCCGGGTTTATTGCAATTATTAATTATTATGAAAACGATGGTTTTTATAGGGCACTTTATTGGATAATACTTTCGGATAAAGGTTTACTTATGCAAATCAATTAAAAATTGAAAAAAGCACCAATTAGTATAATGAACGGGCGCGGGGGGATTCGAACCCCCGATCTACAGCTAACTCCAATATGATTTAGGAGGCTGCCGCTATATCCGGACTAGGCCACGCGCCCTATCTGGGGTTTTGTCTAAATGTCAGTGGGCTGTAATTAATATATCGTATATTCGAGTCAGAATTCCAGTTATCGCAAGTTCGTCTGGAGTTCGCTGTGAGGTCGTTTGTTAATTCTTCCAATACATCGCTGGCTTAAATCAATAATAGGTCACTTCGACCACATATTTTTCAGCAAGCTTAAGTATCTTTTTGATTAAATCGTCTTTGTCCTGCCTGAAAAGCCGTTTTTCTCCCATAAATTCCCTGGAAACGTCCCTGCCAACGATATCATCAAATCCCGGTCGCACCCTTATGATCACAGACCCATCCGGGACAACCGTATTTTCAAGTACTCCATCCATATCCCCGTCAATAATACCGATCACAGGAATCCCAAGGCGCGAAAGGATATCAGCCGCTATTGTTGTGGTATCGTCCCCCACAGTTATGACAAGCCCTGCGTTTTTGACAATTTCAAAAGTTGATTCTGCACAATGATCTATGATGGCGATTTCCTTGCTGGAACTTCCCAGGATGACATTTCCTATTTTGGTTTTATGTTTTGTTCTCCTTATGCCGCCGGTTTTTACCTTTACCGTAAAAAGGTCTATCCTGCGGCCCCCCAATTTTTCAAGACCATGTGTTTTTACCCTAATTCCCTGCAATTCAATGATCCTTCCATCTTTGCATACGATCTCGACTTCAGGTTTGATAACTTCTCCTATAACAACCCCGTCAAGACGAATATTTTCACCCGCGAACGCCCCTCCGATCCGGCGAATTACGTTATCTTCATGGATTTTTACATACGATGGTTCAGGTCGTCCAAATTCAACCGGAATATTATAGGCACTATCGTATTTTGCCAGCATATTCCTGACAAACTGCGCACATCGTTTTGCAGCAGGATGATAGTATATTATACTTCCCCCGCAATCCGGGCGCTCGATATGGACAAAAGGCAATAAATTATCTATCCTTGATGCTATGATCTGCCCGAAATAGCGACCTGTATCCATGGTTTTCCCATGGTTAAGAAGTATCGCAAGGTCTATATCGTTCTTCAGGGAGATGATAGTCTCACTTGGCGTAAGACCGCGTGAAATATCGATGATGTTTTCAAGACCTGCATCCAGGACTGCCGTTCTCCCCATGGTTCCACCCAGTTTTGCGATTATTTCATGTTCTTTTTTGAAAATATCGATTATCTTCCCGGCTGAGCCCATATCCACTATTTCGGGACCATGCAGGATGAATCCGATGCGCATACTTATTTTATTGGATTTTACAGGATAAAGACTTAAGTATGAAAAACCTGAATACATTCCATTCTTCTATTCAAATTGAAAATCTTCATTAATACAGTTCGCCATATATCCTTCAAACAGGATTTGATGGTCATTGAATAAGATAATTTTCAAAGATGCCAGGGTTACAAAACCACAGGACAACCAGCCAGAGCAGGTAAAAAAGATATTCCCGGAAATTTCTCCTGTGAAGGATGGAGATATCGTAGCGATCAAAATTCATCCGGGCGAATATGGCAATACCTCACATGTAAGGCCTGTCATAGTTAGAACGGTCGTTGACCTTGTAATAAAACAGGGTGGAATACCATTTGTTACTGACACGACAACATTATACAAAGGCATGAAACTCAATGCAGCCCAGCTTATCCAGGGAGCTGCCATGAACGGTTTCACCCATGCAAGCATGAACGCTCCATTTATCGTGGCTGACGGTTTAAGAGGCGGCGATGGAATAGAGATAAAGATCAATGGAGATGCACTTGATAAGATAACGGTGGCTTCGGGGATCGCAGAAGCTGATTCCATGATAGTAATCTCACATGGGAAAGGTCATCCTGCTTCAGGATTCGGTGGCGCGGTGAAGCATCTTGGCATGGGCTGTCTTGACCGGGCAGGGAAGATAAAGGTCCATGAGGTGGGAAGACCCTCGATCGACCCTGAAAAATGTATCCAGTGCGGGGATTGTGTGGAAGTATGCCCATGGGGCGCAATAACACCGCCCCAAATAGACAATAAAAAATGCTGCGGTGAGTTATCCTGCGCTGATGCCTGCCAGCAGGAGGCGATCATTCCACCCCCGGATGCTTCAGATAAAATGCAACATAGATTAGGTGAAGCAGCACTTGCTCCCATAAGGGCGCTTAACGGACGTATCGGTTATATCAACTGGGTTTACGATCTTACGCCCGGATGTGATTGTTTCAATTTTTCGGGTGAGTATTTTACAGGGGACATTGGAATACTGGGTGGAAAAGATCCTGTAGCGATCGACGCTGCCACGATCGATCTTATAAATGAACGTATGAAGCCGGATGGAAAGTCTATTTATCATGTTTGGGGAGTCAATCCCTCGATACATATCGAAGCCGCCGAAAAAATAGGATGTGGTAGCAGGAAATATTCGCTTGTGGAATAATCCAGGCAAATATCGGTTCATACATAAGATTAATAAATGAGCGAAATCAAGTATATATGGGAATATCAATTTCAATTTTTAAATCCGATCATAAATATCGAATAGTAGAAAAATCTAAAGACAAAGCTTGAAAATCGAAAAGATGCGAGGTAAAACTATGTCAAAACTTAAAAAGAGAGGAATTGAACGAAAAGGCGAAAAGAAACAAAAGACCCAGGACAACAAACTGATGGATGAGCATCTTGTGGATTTGACAAAAGGAAAAGCGGAGTTTGAGGAACTCCCAGAGGAATAATATTGAATATAAGGGTAAAAATACTTTCAGGGGGTGTTAAAGAGCAGAATATGGAGGTTTCGCCGGATTCTACATATGAAGAGCTCCTGGGATCTCTTCATATTAATCCGGAAATTGTACTTGTTTTCCGAAATGGCACTCCTGTGCCTCTTGATGAGAAAGTGTCTGCTGAAAATGTGGATATCCTGAGGGTAGTAACAGGTGGATAATACTATTGATCTATATGGAATTGTCAGACTCTTATGGACGAAAGATCCGGAGCCTTCGGATATCACTCACACACCGATGTAACCTGAAATGTATTTATTGTCACCGCGAAGGGGAAACGCGGGATATGAACACTGAAATGAGTGTTGAGACAATATCAAATATCTTGAAGGCTTCCAGTGCTTTTGGGGTTGATAAAGTAAAATTCTCAGGCGGTGAACCTTTAATAAGGGATGATATAGATAAAATAATACAAGCCCTTCCTCCGCTTCGGGATATCTCGGCAACAACAAACGGTACATTCCTTGCCCAAAAAGCGCAAAACCTTGCAGACAGCGGACTTGATAGAATAAATGTAAGTCTTCCTTCCCTGTCGCCTGAAATATACAGGAGGGTGACAGGAGGGGTTGTGCAAAGGGTGCTTGATGGAATAGACGCGGCTGTCGATTGTGATCTCACGCCAGTTAAACTGAATATGGTTCTGCTGAAAGGGATAAACGACACGCAGATCCCTGATATGATGAATTATATCAGAAAGTTTGACGGAAAAGTAATATTGCAATTAATAGAATTGATGGATTTTAACAAAATGAGAGAATTTCAAGTCAATATAGGGGAAGTGGAAAAATATTTAGAATCGAAAGCTTCAAATATCGAACTGCGCGCCATGCACAGGAGGAAGAAGTACCATATCGATGGTGTTGAGGTTGAACTTGTCCGCCCGATCGATAATTCCCATTTCTGCGCTAATTGCAACAGGTTGCGGGTCACATCTGATGGGAGGCTTAAGCCCTGTCTTTTAAGGAACGACAACCTTGTTGATGTCAATAACAAAGAACCAGATGAGATCATGGAACTTATGGAGTTTGCGATGGAGAAAAGAGAACCATTTTATAAGAATTGATCGTATCATGAATCGTAATGATGTGGTTCTTTATGCACTTTATTGATAAAACCATATTCAAATATTTCAGTTTCTGATATAATTCGCGATATGTATTTCAACCTGTGAAGAACAGGCACGAAATCCATCGTTGATGAAACAAAGCCTGACGACAGCATGGAGCAATATTTCGGAGAGATACCGTAAGCGTTAATCAAAAAATCCTTGTCCACTATCCCGGTCAGTTTTGAAACCATCTTTGCAGCCTTCTCTGGTTCTGTTCTTATGAGGTTGCTGGCTTTTTCATGAAGTTCAAGAAATCGCATGATTATGTCAGTATTTTTCATCAATTCCTTTCTGATGACGATCCCATAACTGGGATTATTTTTCCAGAGTTGATCGGGCGGAATTATTATTTTTGCTTCACACGCGCGCGCTGCAGCGGCGGCAAGTGATGGTGTACCAACAGCAGCATCGATATCCCCGTCAATGAGCGCCTCAAGAACAAAATCTGTCCATGGGAAATTCTTTACCTGGATATCTAATTTTGCCTCAGTTATGATGTTATTTATTATAACATCGTGGATCGAGCCTTTTGGAGGGGAGCCGATGATCTTACCTTCAAATTGCCGAATGACGATATTAAACTCAATGAGTTCAGAAAGGGTCTTGTAATCTTTCCGGGCTATCAGTATGGTTCCCTCAACATGTCCACCAGCCACACATATGATAGGAACACCGCGATCGATCCCGATTATCGCAGGGGGAAGACCTATATATCCGATATCAATTTCCTTGTTTGCAAAAGCTTTCACGATATCCGGTCCTGAAGCGAAAAGTTTCCATGTCGCCAGAATACCGGCTTTTTCAAGCCACTCCGTACTCATTAGAATAAAAGAAGTATGATATAACGTAGAAAGATGACCGATATTGATTTGTTGTTTCTCGAACATTATATTTTCATTGATAGGCTATCATTAAAACCTTTCTGTGGAATTTTCCAATGGAAGATTAGGAGTCAATTTGGGTATAATCTTGGAAAAATACTATTAAAGCTAATAACAATTAATGATTGCGTAGAGGATAAATAATAATCACCAAGATTCATTTCCTATCCTATCCACAATCTATCATAGAATTCTTGAAATCCTCTACCTTTTCTAATCATCCAATAAGCTGTAATAATTATAATCATAAATTAGGAATCAATTTGGGTATAATCTTGGAAAAATACTATTAAAGGATATGCCAATTATTGAATACGTAGAGGATAAATAAAAATCATCAAGATTCACTTCCTATCCTATCCACAATCTATCCATGAACTCTTGAAATCCTCTACATCTTTTATTCATTGATCAATTCCATATAAATTCGAATCATGGATGATTCTTTTGGAGCTAATCCGGGCATAATCTTGGAAAAATACTATTAAAGGCCATGCCAATTATTGAATACGTAGAGGAAAAATAAAAATCATCAAGATTCACATCCTATCCTATCCACAATCTATCCATGAACTCTTGAAATCCTCTACCTTTTTTATTCATAGGTCAATTCCATATAAATTCGAATCATGGATGATGCTTTTGGAGTTAATCCGGGCATAATCTTGGAAAAATACTATTAAAGGCCATGCCAATTATTGAATGCGTAGAGGAAAAATAAAAATCATCAAGATTCACATCCTATCCTATCCACAAATCTA
>Ga0172368_10003226_pt1 | contig 20030 bp, 12 predicted proteins | sample Lak11m_FD_114540 | JGI IMG/M metagenome (GOLD analysis project Ga0172368, IMG submission 114540) | Freshwater microbial communities from Kabuno Bay, South-Kivu, Congo - kab_022012_11m | ecosystem: Environmental > Aquatic > Freshwater > Lake | place: Democratic Republic of the Congo: South-Kivu...
AAATCTAGTTACATGATGAGTTTGTTCGGCTAATTTTTGGCAACCTTGAATAGAACATTTCGTGCCATATTCTTCTTGTAAAATCTTTTGAACTTTAACCGGTCTAGATCTGGAAATCTTCTCGCCTTTGGCTCGTTTTTCCCGCTCTTTTTGCAAAACTTCTCGGCTGATGCGCTGTTTTTCTTGTGTTATTTCCTCTTCTCTTTTTTGTAAAAATTCAAGAATTAGTTGATTAATATCGAAGCCTTTATTTTTTAGATCGATAAGTTTTTGCTGAACTTCGGAGGAGAGACCCAAGGATTCATCAGTCACAGCACTATTATTGAAATCCATTGCAAAAGTCTGCCCGGGCAGACTTTTGCGGTCATTTCTTGGCTCAAATAAGCCATTTTGATTTTCGAATTTACCAGTGAAATTTTTATTTAAATTTTCATCTTTTTTTGCCATTTCTCTCGCACATTTTTCATCTCTCACCAAAGTCTCCACTGCGCCTTTTGATAAAATTTTTACACTGTCGGCTAGGTAAGATTGGTTGTTCACGTTCGCAATCGAAACAACTCTAGCCAATTTGTTTACGCTTACTTCCCCATTCACCAGCAAGCTTTTCAGTTCCGGAAAATTTTCAAATCTCTTTTCTAAATTCAAAGTTATACGCACTTGATCTTCACTCAATCCGGCTAATTTCTTCGCAAAAATGAAAATTGATTCAAAGCCCTTTTTCTCGAATAATTTGCGACGATACACTTCCGGCAGAAGTCCGATGAATTTCTGTCGCCAGATCAGCGCACGAGTGCCGTATGTTTTGCAAAGAAAGTACAAATTCTCGTCAGAGATTTTTGTAAAATCGGAGTCGGCGAGGGTGGAAGGGACTTTGCAAGACGACTGTGATGAAGGCAAAATTTTGTGGTCATTGTTCATATATTCAAGGTTAAATTTCTGCCATTATCATAGGTGAGTACACGCTCACCTTCAAGCCTGATTTTTATTTTATTATAGCGTAAAAACGGAAAATGTTACGTATTGAAATAGCGTTAAAAGTGCGAAGATGGTGTAGTAAAATTTAGCTAAAATCAGTCCAACAAAATTCATTTCTTAGCAACCCCTCACTCTCCTTGCGAAAATTTAACAGATGTGATACTTATTAAATAATATTTAACCTCACAAATATGAAAGGATGTAAATGTCCAGTATGTCGTTGGGTGGCTCCACTTATTTTGGCTGTGACCGCTCTAGCTCTACTGCTAGTAAATCTAGGCGTAGATATGGGAAGTTTTGGCGATGTAGTTCTAAAATGGTGGCCGGTGGGCGTATTACTATATGCAATTAGTGGCTTCTGCCCTTGCGGTGGCTGCGAATGCAAGAAATAAAAGTTTAAATTATTAAAAGGCTCTGGAAATTCCGGGGCCTTTTTTGGTATTCTGTGCCCATGAAAAATATTTTAAAAAATGTCAGGGAAAATTTATCACTTTGGATATTGGGAATCTTTTTCGTGGTGGATCTTTTTAATCCGGTATTTAAAAAATATGATTACGGTGCGGAATATCCTCTAGTATTGGCGTTTGGTGTGTTGCTGGCGATTATGGCTTTTGTCGAATGGAAAAAAGAGCGTGAGCAAGTATCCTGGGAAAAGATTTTTATTTTGGGTTTTGGGTTATTAACTGTTCTGTCTTTTGCATTTTCTCAAACAAGGAATATTGGTTTCAGTGAAGTCTTGGCGTTTTTGGAAGTAATTGTGCTCTATCTCGTTTTCGCAAACCAAAAATTGGAATGGAAAGAAAAGTTTTTGCGAATAGTGAAGATGTCTGCATTGTTGGCGGTGATTATGGGTTTTCTGATTTATTTCATGCTGGAAGAAGTGAGGATGTTTGGTCCATTTTTTAATATTCTAAGAAATGGAAATGTCTGGCCGAATGCCTTTGCTCTTTTCCTGTTGATGACTTGGCCGATTTTTTTATTGGGAGATTACTTGCAAGCCAGTAAATGGAGAATTGTAATTTTAACTTTTGTAATTGCGGCATTATTGCTTACTTTCTCGAGAGGTGCGGCCCTGGTATTCGTAGGACAAGCGGTACTTTTGGCAATTTATTTCTATCGTCGAATAAAATTAAAACAATTATTAACGGCAATTGTCGTAATCGTTGCCGCAATTGGAATATTTTTCGCCAGCAACTATTTACGCGGTTTTGAACATAAAGTAATTAATGTCGAGCAGCGAGTTACTTTCGGTAATGACGAAAGCGTGACTTCAAAGCAGGAACGCATGGAGTTTTGGAAAGCGGCTGTGAAATTGGCTTTTGAAAAACCATTGTTTGGTTGGGGGCCATTTAGTTTCCGCTATGTTTACAATCCAGTACAGAAAACCTTTCTGGCAAATTCCGATCATCCGCATAATATTTTTCTAAAAATAGCTGTGGAGAATGGAATTCCGGCGATGATTTGTTTTATAGGATTTCTGATAACAATTTTGATTACGGTGATTAAACGATTTAAAACACTGGATCAAAAATCAAAAGATTTCATTTTTATTCTAGGTTTGGCTGTAATAGGGGAAATTATGCATGATATGATTGATTATAATTTCAATTTTTTCGCCAATCTTTTATTATTATTTGTTTATTTGATTTTTATCCGTTCGGCTATAGTGAAAAAAACGGATGAAGGGAAAAATTATGCTCCGGTAATTTTCGCGACAGTGATAGCTTTAATTGCAGTGTGGGAAGTTACTTTTCTTTTCCTCAGTCATTTCATGCATAACGAAAAAGCATTGGATCATTCTTTGTATCCACGCGATCATTTTCAGGCTTTAGCAAAGGATCAAATCGCAGTAAAAAACTTTGAGGACGCACAAGCGAATTTGGATTATGATTTAAAAATAAATACACAAGATGCCGAGGCTTGGTATCTAAAAACATCCATGGATTGCGGTGATGAATATATTCTAAACAACGCCAATGATTGCGAAAAGGATGTTCTGATGGCTTTAAAACTGGATCCAATGAATGAATTTAAATATTATTTGGAATACTTTAAGCAGGTCTTTAACGGAAAAGTAGAAGTGGGCGATTTTAAATATTTATTAAAAAAGACTTTAAATCTCCTTGATGAATACGTGAAGTACGTGGATATGAATGTTCATTACACCGCATATACAACAAATGTGGAAACGGCGGCTGAATTGATTGATTTGATTGCGGCAAAAAGCTTATCCAATCCCCCACTTTTCGATAAAGAAGACTTGGCAAAAATTAAGGATTTGCAGGCTAAAAAGATCACGATGTTAAAGAGGATGAGAGAACTTCGATCACAAAGAACATTCTAAAAATGGATTATGAATTTTAAAGCGGCAATGTTTGATTTTGACGGCACTCTGACAGAGAAAGGACATCCCACTCCTGCTCAGGAGATGGTGGATGCATTGGTGGATTTATCTCAAAAAATGCCAATTGGATTCTGTACAGGAAGACAATTGGAATCTTTTAAACGTAGGGCTTTATCAAAATTATTGGAGGAAGTGAATGATGAAGAGAGACCCAAATTTATGGAAAATCTTTATTTATTTTCTGAGAATGGGGCTATTGGTTATGACTTTAATCCCAAACTTGGAGAGTTCGAAGAAATTTATAGAGTGGAATGGCCTAAGGAATTTATTGAAAGGGAAAAATTGCGCACAATTTTAAATGAGGCCGTGAAAGAATATGGAGAAATTTTATACAATGCTCATGAGATAGTGGTAGTAATGGGAACCAAATTTTATTATGAAGATATGCCGGCAATAGATGAAGTATATAAACTTGCGGATAAAATTTATGAAGTTACTTTGGATGTTTTGAAAAAAATAAATCCTAATTATGCGGAATATGTACATGTGGGGAATTCAGGAATTGGCGTAATAGTGAGCCCAAAAAATGGGGATAAAGATGCTGCCATTGAAAAATTCGGACAGTTTTTAACGCAAAATAGAGGCATGGAATTTGACGCAAGATACAGTGAAATTTTGACTGTGGGAGATAGTGCTCAAGTCGGTGGTAATGATTTTTATTTTTTAAATGGACGTTTTGGTACTCCCTACTCTGTAGGCGAAATTCTTCCGGACAATTCTTTGATTCAATCTGTAAAGAATGCAAAAGGAGAAAGAGTTTTACATTCAAATGGCACTTTAAAGTTGGTTAGATCTCTGCCGTAAGAGCAAAATCGAGGCTAATCATCTTGACTTCATGAGCCCTTATTGTTTAATATAGGCTCCCTGTGTTTATTAAACCTAAAAACATGTTTAAAAAATTAGTATCCGCTATTAGTTTATTGGCAGTGATCGCGTCATTTTCAGCTCTACCAGTGGTTTTTGCCGCGCCACTTTCCGCCGATTTGATTAAAAGTGTTACTTTGACGGTGGCGGGTTCCGCTCCTCAAACTTTCGAACCTTCTGCGGGTCAGATTTTGAAAACTGCAATAACTTTTGATACTACCGGTTTTGCTGCTCAATTGAGCAATTCAAGCGGAAGTGTAAAAGTAATGCAGGGTACAAAAGTAATTAAAACTCTAAATAACTGGACGACAACCGGAGTACCAACTCAAATAGCCGACTGGGATGGAAAATCTATTGATAATACTCCAGAGGCTCAAGGTATTTGTGGTAACACAGGAGCAGTATGTCCTGTTGGTGATTATCAGATAGTTTCTCATGTAGAATATGTAAATGGATTGGATACAACTTCTGATAACGATACTACAGCTTTCAAAGTTTATATTACTCCGGCGGTAGCAATAACAAGTTTGGCGGTATCAGCGACCACTTTCAATCCGGTTAATCAGACTTCAGATATATCTTTTGCAATTGGTAATTCAGGTTTTGTGACAGTGGAAATTTTGGATGGTACAAATGTAATAAAGACTCTGGTAAACAATGAAAATCTTACATCCGGTCAATACAATAAAACCAATAAGGCTGCTTTGTCTTGGGATGGAAAGGATGTGAATTCTCAAATAGTTCCAAATAAAATCTACACAGCGAGAGTTAGCACCAGACAATCCGCAAATGGTAATGTGGTAGATACAAAAACAATTTCTGTGGAAGTGAATGCTCCTAATTTGATTGCTATCTCAGCTTTTGGATTTGCAATGAGCCCGGTAACTTCAAGCGGAACTTTTGATCCTTCTCCAAAAGGAGATAATCAAGTCTTGAATGTCAGTTATACATTGAATCAATTGGCGGACAATGTTCTTGTTGAAATCAAGAATTCAAAGGGAGTATTAATGACTTCTTTTAATTCAGATAAAATCAATAATAGTTTCCCATGGGATGGTAAATATGGTTCAAAATTGGCATTGCCCGATCTTTATACCGCACAAATTACTGCTACAAAATCAGGTTCAGCAGCCGTGGTAAGTTCAAAGACTTTTACAATTGCTTATAACAATGGGAATAAGGGAACAATCAGCGGACTGAGCGTATCCCCTTCTACTTTTAGTTCAAATGATGATATTTCAGTCATCAAATTTACAAATACAGTTGATACTAATATTACAGTAGAAATTCGTGGATTAAATGATGATTCCATCATCAGAACTTTTACTAATTATATGGATGATGAACATGGTCCCGGCACGGTAAATTCAATTCCTTGGGATGGAACATATACCGCAGGAAGCAGCGTTCCAGCCGGAACTTATAGAGTGTTCATAACTTTAAGAAATGATTATGGAATCGTAACATCTCAACAAAATGTAACGGTAACAAATTCGGCATATTCTTCATATTCTACGGATAATATGCATATTTCCGGAATTTCATTCAGCCCATCGTACACTTTTGATCCAGCGAAAAACGATCAGTTGAAAATTGAATATGATGTAAAACAAAAACTTGATTCTCTCAAGATTTATGCGGCAAGAGGTTCACAGAAAATCGAATTGCAAAGTTCATCAAATATTGATTCTCAAAGCAATGCTGAAGTTGATTGGGATGGTACTGACGGATCAGGCGGTTATGTAGATGAAGGTCAGTGGAGAATTCAATTTGAATCTAAAGCCGGAGCAACAAGTTTGATTGCGGCAAAAAATATTACTGTCAATTACAATAAACCAAAAGTAAATGATGCCTACCTTTCAAAATCAAAATTTGATAATGAACAGGGCGAATTCACTTATATTTTCTTCCGTGTTGATTCAACTGCAAACGTAACTGTTCAATTATTACAAGATGGCGTTGAACAAGAAAATATAGTTGAAGATATGGCCGTGGATGCAAATAGATGGTATGCGGTGAGCTGGGATGGCAGTGGATATAATTATGACGATAATTTAAGTATTAATGTTTTAGCTGAAAATACGGTAAACAAGAATGTATATAATAATAAAAAGATTACTGTGGATTTGGCTGAAGATTCATCTACAAGTATATACAAAGCAAATATTACTCAAGACTATATCGATCCGGTTGTAAGCGATGGAACTGAACCAATGCAGTTATTTTACAATCTTTCTCAAAGTGCTAATGTAAAAGTTACAGTTTATCGTGGAAACACAAGTAGTGGAACTGTTGTAGCTACATTATTGGATGTTCAAAATCAGGATGGTGGAAATCATGCGATATCTTGGAATGGACTTGATGATAATGGCAATGTTCTATCAAAAGGTCTTTATACTTACAAGATAGTATCTTCAAATTCGGCAACTGATACAGAAACCGGACTATTTGTGGTCGGTAATGTGGGCGATGTGCAAGGAGGAGGAAGCTCAAACAATTCAGGATCTTCAAATTCTAATTCAAACTCAAACAACAAAGTAGGTCCGGGAGTCGTGATTGACAGCAACACTTCTTCAAATAACACGACAGACAACAGCCAGACTTGCTCAGGATTTACAGATGTAAACGCAAAAAATACTTATTGTGATGCCATTACTTGGGCTAAAGATCAGGGAATTTTCAAAGGATATTTGGATGGAACTTTCGGTGTAAACAAGCCAATTGCCAGAGTGGAACTTTTGAAAGTAATTATGGAATCACTAAAAATCGCCACCCAAAAACCTACAACTAATCTTGGATTCAGCGATGTAGATACTACTCAGTGGTATATGGAATATCTCCAGGCCGGAAAACAGTTGGGAATTATGAATGGAGATGCCGGAAAAGGAACTGTGCGTCCATATGATTCAAGCCAAAGAGTGGAAGCGTTAAAGATGATTTTTGAAGCGATGAAAACCACAGGTGCAATAGGACAAATCAATGCTACGTGTACACAGTCTCATCCTGACGTATTGGTGAATTCCTGGTATGGAAAATATGCTTGTGAAGCTGACAATTTGAAGCTTTATGATACTGCTCCAAATGAAGATTTCGGAGTGAGTACCTGGTCTACAAGAGGTGAAATTGCCGAAGTACTTTACAGATTGCATTTGGCCGGTTTGATCTAATTTGCAACTTAGTACTTGACAAATTTTACAATACGGGTATTATTATCTGCCAAATTTGCCCTTAACTATATAAATTAATTATTTTTAAAATGAAAAATATGTTAAAAAAATTCCTAGCAGTTCTAGGTCTCGTCGGAATCCTTTCAACAGGAGTCGCATTTGCTACTGATCCATTGCCAGGTGGAGCTACTCCTCCATCAAATGGAACTTTTATTGCTAATTACAATTTAAGTTCAGCAACGTTCAATCCTTCTGCAAATCCAGCAGGTACAGTAAATGTTAGCTTCTCTTTATTGAAGGATGCTGATGTATATTCATACGTTCTTTCAAGTGATGGTAACGTAATGGCTACTCTTGCAAATTATACTGCTACAAAAGCAGGTAATATTACTTATACTTGGAATGGTAAAGATACTGTAAGCGGTGCAGTATTACCAGATGGTTCTTACACAATTAAGACTTTCGCAGCTCTCAAGGATAATGCCGGCGTAGATCAGGTTACTGATTCTGCTGCCGATACAGTTACTCTTTCTACAGTAAATCAGTTGGCTCCAAAAATTTCTGCTCTTTCAGTGAGTCCATCAACTTTCTCTCCTTCTACAGGTGATAATACTTATGTTTACTTTACTACCGACAAAGGTGGAAATGTAACTGTTCAAGTTTTGAAGGGTCCAAATGTAGTTCGTACTTTTGATGACTACTCAAACACTTATTATGACGCAGGATCATTCTCAGTAGGTTGGGATGGTACAGATAACAATGGAAACATTGTTCCAGATAGTTTATTGAATAGTAGCTATACCGTAAAGGTGACAGCTACCAATACTATGGGTACAAATGTATCTAAATCTTCCGTTAAAGCTACGACTAGTGGTTCTTCAGCTGCAGGTTCAGTTAAAAATTTCTATTTAGATCCGAAAGACGTATGGAATCCAATCAAAGGTGGTTTGGATGCTCATTATCAATTAACAAATAAAGTTAAATCTCTTCATATTCAAGCAGTACAAGGAAACAAAGTAGTAAAAGTTCTCGACGATAAAAACGTTGATAGCGGTTATTACACAGAAACTTGGGACGGTACTGATGACGTAGGAAACTACGTTGATGAAGGTACATGGACTATCAATGTTATCGCTGACGGAGTAACTGTATCTAAAAGTGTTACAGCTAAATATACTCAACCAGCGGTAGTAGAAGCTTTTGTTAGCAAGGATTCATTTGACCCTTCAAAGAGTGAAATGCAAAACTTGGTATTCAAGATTGATGCTAAAGCTGTTGTAACTGTTGAAATTTATAAGGGTAATCAAAAAGAAACTACACTTGTTGATCAACAGACAGTTCAAAAGAACAGTTGGTATAGTGTTGCTTGGGACGGTCGTGATAGCGACGGTGCTCAGGTGGACAATAGTTCAGACTGGCAATTTAAAATCACTGCTAAAAACCCAACAGCTGAGGACCTCTTAGCTACTAAGAACGTTTCTTTCCAGGTTGGTGAAGATACAGTGAATAACAAGAAAGCAAACATCACTAATGATGTGACAAATCCGGTTGTATTTGATGCTACACAAAATAGCGCAATTGAATTCAATTACTCTTTGGATCAAGAAGCACAAGTATTCCTCGCTGTATACACAGGTGGTTCTACAGGTGGTCAATCTAAAGCTACATTGATGAATTATGTTGATCAGTCTGCTGGTGAACACAATGTATCTTGGGATGGTCGTGATACAAACGGCAAAATGTTGAGCAATGGAATTTATACTTACAAGTTTATTTCAAAAGTTGGTAATAGTTATAAAGATACTGAAACCGGTTCATTTGTAATCGGATCCGCTGGTGAATACATTTCTCCAACTCCTGCACCAACACCAACACCTACACCAACTCCGACACCTACACCTACACCTACACCAACTCCGACACCTACACCTGAACCTACTCCATATTCACAAGATTGTGGTGGATACGTAGATACAAAATACGTAATCAATCAAAATTACGATATGTGTCAGGCTATCGCTTGGGCTACTCAACAAGGTATATTCCAAGGTTATGGTGATGGATCATTTGGTCCAAACACAGCTATTACAAGAACTGAAGTACTTAAAGTAGTATTAAAAGCTTTCCCAACTGTATCATTGCTTCCTAGCGATGGTTCAAACCAGGGATTCTGGGATGCTGATCCTGCACAATGGTATATGCCATTCGTAAGAACAGCTAAATTCTACGGAATGCTTCAGGGTTATAAAGATGGTAGCGCAGGTGTAAACAAACATGTTTCTAGAGCTGAGTTCTTGAAATTCGCTCTTAAGGCAAGTTCTGCTTTCACAGGTTACCAAGCTCCAAGTTATTCTTATTCTTACTACGCTGACGTGGATGTAAACAATACATTACAAGCTTGGTATAAAGATTTCGCTGGAGTGGCTTATGATATGGGATTCTTCGGATACAGCTATAGCAACGGTTCAAAAGTTTATTTGCACCCAGATCAGGAAATCACTAGAGGTGAGGTGGCTCTAGTATTGTACAAGATGTACAACAACTACCTTTTAGGTTACGGCCCAACATACGGAGATATGAAAGGAGGCTACTAGACCTAAGATTCAATTTTAGTACGAATGACATTTTTCATAGGAATGAGGGGAAAAAGCCCGGCGCAAGCCGGGTTTTTTCTTGGCAAAGTTTTTAGAGGTTTTCACTTGCTATCATGCTTGATTTTGCTCTTTGTGCTGGTACTTAAACCCTGATTGACAAAAATGCATTTTACGTGTATAGTTGCCCCTAATCTAAATTGTCCATTGGCTGCCCGCTTAATGCGATCGATCATGGACCTCTGACGAGGTTCTTTCTCCCCTATTTTTGGGGGTTCAGAATTACCGAGTAGTTAAGGTTAGATGTTCCTTTACAACTCGCAAGGTTAATTTATTTCAGGGCTGTCAATCATGAAGGTAATGTAAGTCTTATGAATCACTTTTAAAAGCGGGCACTTTTATCGATTCTTAGACTTACCTATTGCCTTCATGCTGACGGTCCTGAAAGTTGGAAACAACAAAAGGGATCCGTAAGTTTCCAGGCTAGACACTTGGGTTGAAGGTAAGAGCTCAACCCTCGACTTTAGGTGACAAGTCTGGAGACGGTGGCCACCACAGCGTTTGGTTTCGGGGCGTGTGCCCTGAGACGCTGTGTGAAGCCGAAAGTTCCTCGTCCGCAAGGATGGGGTTTCAGGAGGATCCATGCGCGAACTGCGCAAATTGATCACCGGTCTCGCGGTGATCGCGTGCTTGGCTGCGGCTGGGTGCGGAAGTAGCGGGACGAGCAAGGCGTCGGACGCTCAGAGTTCCGACGCAACGTGCGGGGATGCTGGCGACAGCTCCTCGTGCGGCGACATCAACGGTGATGGTGCGGCGGATGGCGGCGACACGACCCAATCGTGCGACGACCAGAACGCCTGCACCATCGATTCGTGGAGCCCGGAAACGGGAACGTGTTCGCACGCCAACGTCCCGGACGCAACCAAGTGCGACGACGGCAACGCGTGTACGTCGCTTGAAACCTGCCAGGCCGGCAAATGCATCGGCGGCGTTGACAGCGGAAGCTGCAACGACAACAACGCCTGCACCACCGACGCCTGCGATCCCAAGACTGGGGCGTGTTCGCACGTTCCCAACGACAGCATCTGCGACGACAGCGACGCCTGCACGACCGGCGACATGTGCAAAGCGGGAGGTTGCGCGAGCGGCAAAGCGCTCGACTGCGACGACAAGAACAAGTGTACGACCGATAGCTGTGACAAGACAATGGGGTGCAAGCATGACCCCATCAACTGCAACGACCAGAACGACTGCACCATGGACTCGTGTGACCCGACGACGGGCTGCGTGAACAAGGTTCAGTCCGATGGGGCGAAGTGCAGCGACGGCAATGCCTGCACCATCGGCGACATGTGCAAGAGCGGTATCTGCGTGAGCGGAACCGCATCCGTGTGCAACGACAGCAACCCCTGCACCACCGACACCTGCGATCCGGCGAACGGTTGTCAATACGCTGCCCTGTCCGGGGCGGCCTGCGACGACAGCAACCCGAATACCGTGGGCGACATGTGCAAGGAAGGCGTTTGCACTGGAGGTGCGCCCTCCTGTGATGACAAGAACGCCTGCACCGTCGATAGCGGAGACTTGGCCAACGGCGTGCCCTGCACGCACGTGGTCATCAACTGCGACGACGGCAATCCTTGCACGACCGAAGCGTGCGACTCGAAGTCCGGCTGCGTGTCCGTGAACAACGGCGCGCTCTGCGACGACGGCAGCAAATGCACGGTCGGCGACGTGTGCAAGGCGGGCGCATGTGCCCCCGGTATGCCGATCGTATGCGACGACGGCAATCCCTGTACGCTCGACACCTGCGACATGGTGAAGGGCTGCATGTACACGCCGCTCGCGGGCGTGGCGTGCAACGATGGAAATTCGTGCACGACTAGCGACGTTTGCGATTCGAGCGGAAGCTGCGTAGGCGGCCCCGCGAAAAACTGCGACGACGGCAATGCCTGCACGGCAGATGTCTGCGATCCGAAAATGGGCTGCACGCACACCACCCTGTCCGGGGCGATGTGCGACGACGGCAACCCCGGGACGATCAATGATGTCTGCACGGCGGGGGTCTGCAAAGGTTCGAGTCAGGCATGCAACGACAGCAACGCGTGCACGGTCGACGGCGGCAACGCTCCGGCCTGCACACATGCTGCCGTGGTGTGCGACGACAAGAACCCCTGCACGACCGATACGTGTGATCCGGCGACGGGTTGCATGTTCGTGCCGAACGCGCTGCCGTGCGACGACGGCAACTCCTGCACGACCGGCGAGGCGTGCAAGGCTGGCGTGTGCGTTCCTCCGCCGAGTACGGTAACCCCGTGTGACGACGGAGATCCATGCACGGCCGACTTGTGCGACAAGGCGAGCGGCCAGTGCAGTCACACCGCAATTCCAGGGTGTGGTATCGGGGAAATCTGTGGCAATGGCATCGATGACGACGGTGACGGCAAGATCGACTGCCAGGACAACGAGTGCTTCGGACCGGGCAAAGATGCGCAGGGATACGTCCTCTACACCTCGGCACAATACGATGGTGCCGAGGTGGACTTCGTGACGGCCGACAAGCCGTCGCAAGCCCAGACCTTTCCGGTGCCCGTGACCGGGAAGGGGTACGTCCTCAAGTGCTCCGAAGTCCCCTTCTCGGCGACGCTGTACCCCTCAGAGAAATGGGGTGGGATGGTCTACGTCTGGGTGGGCAAGTCCGACGGCACCTTGAGCGCCCCGCAATACTGGGCGTTCGGTGTCTACTGGCCGTTGCCGCAAAACGGGCCGGCGATCACGACGAAGAGCTTCTCGAAAAGTGGAGAGCCCTTCCAGGTCTTCTGGGGTCCGAAGAAGTAGCGCAATCGTCGTCTGCGCTGCGAGAGAAGAGCAGAACATCGGTGACTCCATCAAATAGCCGATTTTACTGCTAAGAGGGAAAGCCCTCGGGGAGGCGGCGTGCGAACGCACGTCGCCTCCCCGGGCCTCCCGTTCCAACAAATTAAACTTTCTCATGTCGTGTAACTTTAGGACCTATAAAATGGTACCAAAGTTACCAAGCGCAAGAGAAAGTCATATACCTTGCGAGTTGTCTTTTTAATTTAATTCGGGACTTTGAATGATTTCCGTCATAAAAGCTTCCCAAGTTCTGACGATTCTAAATTTATCACTGGGATCAACTCCCTGAACTTGATGCGTGGAAACAATATTATCCTGATCCTGAGTATTCATGTACTCATTCCAAATTGCCACCCACTCGTCAAAAAGTTCCTGAACTTCCGGGCCATTCACCTCGTAATATCTGCCGGTTTGATATAACAAAATTATCGCCATCACCTGTTTATATTTCAAAGCCACAACTTTATTTTCCTGATTTGTTCCCAATTCCACCGGAGCTTCAATTTTTAAATTTGTCCAATCGCTTAATGGTTTAAACAAATATCTATCATTCGGAGCTTTAGCCAAATCAGCGACAACAATTTTTCCTACATTATCCAAAGCTATGGCATCAAGTCTAAGTTCATAGGCTGAAGTTGGGTCTCTTTGTCTGGTAATTACGCCGATAGAATCTATTCCTCCCAATTCCAAATTTGCATCTCCTTTAACTAATTTTGTTAAACCGAATTTATCGACATCGGGACCAAGGAATGCTTTGAGTCTCATTGCCAGTTGTTCAGGCGTTGCCAGCACAGGTCCCGCATTTGCCAATTCAATCATTCTTTGAGGAGATGGCTCTTCATCGATGGACATTTCACCAGTCGCTGAAAACCACTTACTCATAGCCATTTCCACAACTAATTTTCGGAAATTATAACTATTATCATGCAAAAAAGTGGCCATTTCATTTAAGAATTTATTTTCGGCCAAGTACCTATTCATCTTCGCATCATAATCCATTTCTTTTTCGTCAGGTTTTTCGGATGGTTCTCTCTGCATCAAAAATTTATAAGCTAATTTTGCCATCGCTTTTGCAAAAGGACGACGACGATCGGGATCATATCCTGGATCACTGGGAGACAAATCCGGATCCAAAGTCATTAAATACATTAACTGCTGTAATTCATTTGATACATTGTGAGGAATTTCTTGCCCATAAAGTCCCATATTCAAAAGTGAAATCGGCGCCGGTTCCAAATCGTTTGGATGGTATGTACCGTCCGTAAGATCGAATTTTGTAAAAGCGCGCGCTCCCAAATCAAGAGGAGTACCTCTATGACAAGTGATACAATTCTTATCAACCAAAGTCGGATATACTTCATTCGGATCGCTTTGCTGCACATTGCGCGAGCCGAATTTCAAAATATCCATATCGTAAAACATATCATGAGTCAGTCTGGATCTATTACGATTTATATTTGTTTTGGTGGATGGCCATCTGGTCAACCAAACTTTATCGGATGGAACACCGGCAAGCGGAGCAATGTCACTTGGAATATCTTTTGCTGTAAGACGGGCAACCCAATCATCAGATCCACCATTTGCGGGTTTTATTCCCGGATCAACAATGTATGTGGCCGTAGCCAATTCTTTGACGGAGCGATTATTCTTCACAATATAAACCAAACGATTTCCCGGACTATCAGCCAATTCGGCATTGTCTCTGGTACTCCAATTAATGCCATAATTTGTGCCCATTGTTTTGACCGCTTTGTCATCAACGGCAAGAGCGCGAGTCAAAGTCTCATCATTAAAATTCACTCGCAACCAATCGTAAAAACCCGGATCTTGAGTAGCCAATAAAAGCAATTGTCTCAACTGATCTTTAGTGGTCACCTGAGCGGGTGTGACAGGAAGTTTGGCACCGGTAACATTGCGTAAAAATTTCACATAAACTTCAGGCAAAGAAAGCATTTCCATGTTTTCAAACAAATTATCCTCCGTATAAGCAGAATTATTGCAATCCACTTTCACCGAAGGAGCGTCTGGCAATGGCGGAGCATCGGGATCTTTGCCTAAAGACTTAACATAAGTTCGAATTGAATTTGTAAAATCTGCCATTTGAGCCACCTGGCCATTATCCAAAAATTGTTCTCCCCCACTATGTTTTCTCCCGCTACCATCGGCATTTGTGGCAACACCATTGGCATAAGCTATCCAATAAGGTTCCTGATTTTGATCAAATTTTGCTGCGACTCGATAAAGACTTTTGAAAGATTTTTCCGAAGCAAGCGGATTGCCGCTGGCATCCCATTCCCAACCATCATTTTTGTCCGGTTGGTAGCCTACACCATTTGGACGATGACAGCCTTTACATTGATCCAAAGCCAGATCCAATTCTTTAAACTGCAAATATAAAGGATCTTGAGGGCATGGCGCGGTGGTAGGTGTGGGATCGACAGTGTTATCAATAAAATCGGCATTGCCATCAGCGCTTTCGTTTGCACCAGCATCTAAAAATTGAGTATCAACAGCTTGAACATCAGTTGCTTGTGGATTATTTGTGCTGCAGGCCTGAACCAAATTTAAAGCTGCAAGAAAATACAGAAATTTTCTCGTAAATCTGGTAGATAAGTTATTCACCGCTCTATCCGCACGAGTTGCAATACTTGGCATCCTCATGGCATACGTGGGCTTTTCCACTAAATCCGGTTGTTGGTTTTCTGGAGACATAATTTTATGATAACATTCTTTGTAAAGCCGCTCTTATAGGATTAAACAAATATCCTCTTTCAAATTCTTTTTGAGGATCAAGCAATAATTGTCCGGTTTGCTTTTGAATCAGGTTTTTAATAACATCCGTTCCTGTCGTATCGGTAAGTTTGGTATTAACCGCAAAGTTAATTCCGCCCAAGCCGTTTAGCCATCTGCGATAATCCATGGCATCGGCATAATTATTTTTTTCATCAGTAAATTCGGAAGTATTTGGATCTACTTTGCCAATAACACGAGGACCTTTAATCCCTTCTCCTATGAGCACCAGTGATCCCACGTGATGATGAGCCGAAGGGTCTCCGCTACCCGCGGCATGGCGACCAAAATCACCGTGCAGAGCCACCCTTCCCTTTACGCCGGCAGCTTTGCAAGCTAAGAGAAATCCATGAATAGCCAAAAGCAAACTTTGGTTTTGGCTCATTTGTCCCGCTCCATTTACTTGGCCATGAGTATCATAACCTCCATGTTGCAAAGTGAGCCCCACTAATTGTTTTTGCTTGAATAATTGCACTCCTAAAAGAGCTGAAGCCAAAAGCGGATTATTTTGATTTTGTTGAATATTATCGATGGTGGCAAAAATCTTTTGAACCTCTTGAGCTGCGCTTTGGGCGGTTATGCGTTTTGCTCCGATACTGCGCAAACTAGGAACAATCACTTTGCCTTTAGCGTTATGACCATCGGCATATGCCTGTAATTTTTTCATTCTTTGTTGGGCGATGTGCTGAGCTATAGAATCAGCCACAATATGTTCTCCTTTTTTTCCAACTTTATTCGGATCAGCCAGTGCAAGAAGTTTATCAAGATTTCCCACCGAATTCGCAGCTACTAATCCGCCTGTGAAATTAATATTGCTGCCACTCATAAATGCCAGAGGTGCTCCATTGCCAAAAGCCGCGGCACGCATGGCCGCGATCGAAGGCATGGTCATGTCCACGCTACCCGTGAACCCACGCTGGGTTCCATCTGAATGACTGGTGGTTTCATGATCAGTAAGTATCACCTGAATTTGATCTCCCCAAACTTGAATAAAAGGGACAGGATTTGGTCCACCTTTTGGGTCTGGTACCATGCCATATCCTGCCGGAGCAGCCGGTTGATTGGCCGGGGGCATTTTCAAAGGACCGTTGGTATGGTCGGAAGTAGTTCCTTGTTGCCAATTAAAAAGCCAGCGCCAATCCGGTCCACCCTGACGATAAATTTCCAATTCAAAAACATCCGTGCTACTTTCGGGGCTATCAGCAAAAGCATCTTCAGGTTTTAAAGTAACTCCAATCGCAGTTCCTAAGGCTGCAAGGGTCATCCACAAAAATTTATCACGTCCAATTGGAGTAGCATCTGCCAATTTCGAAATGGCATCAGGTCCATAGACAGAAACAAGTCCGGCAGCGATTAAATCCGTGGTATCTAAAGATATACGACTACTCGCCGTAGCTTCAGCTAAATATTTTTGAGCCGCGATACTTTCAGTACATTCTCCAGATGTCATTATTTAGAACATTATTGTATGAATTTGCTATACCATAACAACTTGCCATGATTAGTCAAACAAAATAACCCCGCTAAGCGGGGCCATTTTGCTATTTCCTATGTTTCGTATTTTTATTAAATGCTCTTATCGCTTGAGGTATCATTTGTTTCTGATGAAGAAGCGTGACAAGCCTGCGCATCGGTCTTGAATTTACTCCAAGCGGATTGTCTGGAATCTTTCAATGTTGTGCGATCATTTTTATTACTGGTATTAAAATCACTCCAAGCTTTTTTTACAGCATCCCGACGAGCAGTTTTGTCTGTCAAAGCCCAAGCTGCTTTTAACGCGTCCAATCTTGTACTCAAATCTGTTTTGAAGCTTGTGAAATAAGCATCAAAAGCTGTCGCTACAGCAGTTTCCCTAGTCGTTACGGCAGTTTGCACGCAAGCTAAGTTTACAGCACTTTGGGCAGCTTTATCCTGCTGCTTTTTTGCCTTTGCAGCATCTTTTAAAGCTTTAATGTCAGCTTTGGCCTTTTCTTTGATTGTTTTGATTTGATCTTTGGTCGTGGTCGTTGCAGGTGTTGTCGTGGTGCTTGTGTTACTGGAATCATCAGCGAAGGCAGTGAGACCTGTAGTAGCCATAAGTCCGAGAACTACAGCAATTGTTAATAAACGTTTTGAGTTCATAAGTTTTACGTTAAAGATTTAAGAACTTTCAGACAGGTATACTTGGTTCACAAAAAAATATTACACAATTTTTAATTTTGGCCCTGTCCAAGGTTTAGAGCAGATGGACAGGGCAGATTTTTGTTTTGCGTATTTCCTATGACGCGCATTCTTTATAACAATCAAACTTAAATTTTTATTAAAATTTTTCTAAAATTTTCGACAATAAAGTTGTTAAGATGGTCTTTTTATGTCTAATTGCTATAATGTCTCCGTTATGACTCATGAATTAACATTGCAACAAGCGGAAATTTATCAAGCTGACGGGTTTGGTAAAAGCAAAGCCACGGACGAAAAAACTTTAATAAAAACATGGATAAAGGTTCGCCGTGATCGTGAAATTCCGGAATTTGACGTGATTACGGAATTTAAATGGAGTTTTGAGGGAGAAGATTCTTTACGCAAATATACCGAGAAACTTGCGGATATTTTGAATGAGAATGGCGGAATGTTCGTGGAAGATGCCTTGAAATTAAAAGAAAAAGATATTTTTTCTATGCTCAATGAGAATATTCATCCAAAGGACGCCTTCCCTATTCCCGCACTGCGGGCGATGAAGAAGGCCATTGTAAATTATTTTGAAAATACAAAGCAGAAAGAACGTTTACTCAAAGCCACAGAGACCATAATTTGTCATTGTCGTCATGTGACAGATTTGGATATACAGGAAGCAATCGAAAAAGGTTATGACACATTGGAAGCGCTAAGCGCGGCCACCGGAGCGGGTACGGGCTGCAATTCCTGCATTGGCAGAGTTGCTGAAATATTAACTAGAAGAAAAACCGCCTTTGGTGGTATAAAGTGACAAGCGGTTTTCTAATTTTAATTTATGTACGATTTTATTGTTATCGGTGGTGGTTGCAGTGGTCTTTCAGCAGGTATGTACGCAACCCGTTTAGGTCTTAAAACTTTGGTATTTGCCGAATTGCCCGGTGGACTGATTACCACAACTCATCTGGTAGAAAATTGGCCCGGAGTAGTAAGCATCAGTGGTCCTGATTTAGCTATGTCGCTATATACACATGCAGAAGCCAGTGGCGCAGAAATTAGAAATGAAATCGTAGTAAAAATTGAAAAATTGCCGGATGCCGATGGTTTTCCACAATTCAAGACAACAACATCAAGCGGTGAATATATCAGCAAAACAATTTTGATAGCTACAGGTTCAAAACATCGTCATTTGGGAGTTTCAGGAGAGAAAGAATTTGAAAATAAAGGTGTTTCTTATTGCGCGCTTTGCGATGGAGCATTTTTTAAAGGAAAAGTTGTCGGAGTTGTCGGTGGTGGAGACAGTGCGGCGAAAGAAGCACTTTTCCTCAGTGAACATGCCAGCAAAGTCTATATCATTGTCAGAAAAGATATTTTGCGTGCAGAACCAATTAACGCAAAAAGAATTGAGCAGAATCAAAAAATAGAGATTCTTTTCAATACAGAAGTAGAATCAATTTCCGGAACCAAGAGCATGGAAAAAGTAAAATTCAAAGAAGGAAAAGAAATTGAAATGCAAGGAATTTTTATGGCAATAGGTCAGGATCCACAGACCGAATTGGCCGCGCAATTGGGAGTAGCATTAAATGGAAAAAAAGAAATTATTATAAATCGCAAAAGCGAGACTAATGTTAAGGGGGTTTTTGCTGCCGGAGATTGTTGTGATTCTGAATTTAAACAAGCAATTACAGGCTCAGCAGAAGCCGTGACCGCTTCTTATCATGCGTTCCATGTCTGTACGACAAATAATGGATTTTAAATTATTTTAAATTTTCCAAAAATCTCAAAAGCATTCTAAGGCCGTGAGCAGTTGCTCCCATGGTTTGGAATTCTTGAGGATCGCTGGTAAAAGCGGTGCCGCCGATATCGATATGAGCCCACTGCTGTTTGTCATAGAAATAGCTCAAGAAAGCTGCTCCCTTTGCTGTTCCGGCAAGGCGGAAAGTCGCAGGATCTCTGTTTCTCAAATCAGCAACGGTGCTGAGTAATTTTTTCTTGTAATCAGGGTGAATCGGTAAAGACCAGGCTAATTCATCAACTTCATTGCCAGCTTCTAAAAGTTTTTCGTACAATTTTGATTTTCCTAAAACTGCGGCGTATCTATCTCCCAAAGAAACTGAAGCCGCACCGGTGAGAGTAGCAATGCTGATCATATATTTAGGTTCAAAGCGATGACCATAAGTAATGGCATCAGCCAAAATTAAACGTCCTTCT
>Ga0172368_10003227_pt1 | contig 20026 bp, 20 predicted proteins | sample Lak11m_FD_114540 | JGI IMG/M metagenome (GOLD analysis project Ga0172368, IMG submission 114540) | Freshwater microbial communities from Kabuno Bay, South-Kivu, Congo - kab_022012_11m | ecosystem: Environmental > Aquatic > Freshwater > Lake | place: Democratic Republic of the Congo: South-Kivu...
CAACCTTTCCGGATTCCGCGCCGCTTGCCGCATAATTTATCGTCTGCTGCACATCCGAAACGGACGAAATGGCAGAATCAATTTGGGGCAGTACAGCCTGCTGCGCTCCCTGGATGAAAAGAAAAGACGCCCCCAGGCCTGCCAGGCACAGCAGGAGCCCCAGCAGCCCAAGTGCTCCTGACAGCAGGGCAAGGGCGGCTTCGGTGTTCTTGAGTATGTCTGATGGGAGCTGCATGGGGTGCCTCACTTCCTCTTTTCATGGCCGCCTTCGGCATTTCCCATCCCGCGCTTTCTCCTGCTTCGCAGATGGATGAAGAACGCTACTGAGAGAAGGCCTATCATCCCGACCATGACCAGCAGCGCAGCTGCCGCAACCGACACGGTCTGCGATTCTTTCACCTTTGCATCTGCGGAATCCGACGCCTGCATTGCCATCACCAGCGCAAGCTGCGGGTTGGAGTAAACGGTTTCCCTTGCCGCTGCAAGCGAAGCGCGCTCGGCTTCCAGGTTGGCAGGAATCAGCAGGGTCTTGGACGCGGATGAGTTGAGTCCGAACTCTATTATTGACAGGTTGGAAAGCGCCGCGTCAATGTCCAGCGATTTTTGCGCAATGGACTTCTCATAAGACCCGATGTCCGTTGCGGCAAGGTCCAATGTGGCATTGGCAGTTTCAAATTCCCCCGATGCAATCGAATCGTTCGAGGATGAAACCAGCCTTCGGGCATTGGATAGGCTAATTGCCTGGCGGTAAGCGTCAGACTTGGCCTGGAGCGTCTGCAGCCTGGAAGAAAGGTCATTCAGCCTTATCCTCAGGAAGTTCAGGGTCCGGTTTTTTTCAATTGCCGCCTGCTGGCTCTCCAGGCTCGCAGCCCGGCTGCTGATGCCATCTGCAATGCCTGGAAGCGAGAGCGCCAAATCCGCGGCCGGCCCGTAATTCCTGGCGGCAGACTTTGCATTCGTGTCGGCAACCTTGCTGTCAAAGTCCGCAAGCGAGGCTGCAAGCACGCTGTCCGAACCTGCAGCGGCCCGGCAGGGCGCAACCTTGTCGGCAGCTTCCTTCAGCAGCTGCTTTATCCTCACGTCCATGCTCTGGTAGATTGCCTGCTTGGCGCTGTCCACAGCCATGCCGACTCTCTGCGCAGTGCTGGAGGCGGTGGTGAATTGGAAATTGGAATAGTCCGCCATCGCCTGCCGCAGGTCCGAGTCAAAACTGACGTTCTCCAAGGTCAGGTTCAGTTTTCTGGAGCTGTCCTGGAGGCGGTAAAGGTCCTGTGCCGAGGCGTTTGCCGACCTGATTGCCTGGAGAACAGTATCGTTCCCGGCCGCCTGGCTGATGTTGAATACCTTGATGATCCTGTTGAAGCTGTCGGCAACATATAGCTGCCCATTGGAGATTGCCAGGTCTGCAGGATAGGACAAGTTCCCCTCCTCGACAGAAGAATCCAGGATTTCCGTGGGGTAGCCCTCGAGCGTGAATGAAACAACCCGGTTGTTGTTGGTGTCAGCCACGTACAGGCGGTTGTCATAAACTTTGAGGCCCCTGGGCGATTTTAGCGACACGCCGCCCTTTCCCCTGCCTATCGCATACTGGTACGTCAGGTTCTGGTCATAGACAAAAACCGCGTCCTTGCCAGCGTCGGAAACAAAGAATTGGCCCCCGAAATATTCAATGGCGGTCGGCGAGGCCAAAAACCCGTCGGACCCTCCGCTTTCTATCCCGATGCTCGAATAGGATTTGGTGGCGCGCGAGTAGAGGTAGACCCTGCCCTTTTCCGAGTCCGTTATGTATAGCTGGTCCTGCCCGATTGCCACTCCGCTTGGCCGGCCCATGTTGGTTCCGCTGTTCCATTCCAATATGTCCGACCCAAACCCGGAGTAAGTCTTGATTTTTCCGGATCCGCTGTCAGCAATGTAAAGCACGCCATTGTCATACGCCATCCGAAGCGGGCTGGCAAGCAGAGTGTTGGAGTTCGAATATACCATCTTCTGCCGAACCGTGCCGTTGAATATGTAAAGCGCATTCTTGCCAGTGTCTGCCACGTAAAGCTTTCCATCGCCGAATACCAGGCCCGTGGGGTTTGAGAACACGAAAGTGGTGTCCGCATCATCGGTGCTGTTGCCGTTGAACGATGCCACGTAGGAAAAACTTGCGAATGCGCAGCCGCAAAGCAGCAGAATTGCAAGAATCTGGTAAAATCGCATCGCATCACCGGGATATCCTTGCCAGTGAGCAATTAAAAAAGGTTCAGATTTATTTCGGTGTGCCGCTGGCCATCGGCTGCGGGAATTCCTGGCGCATCACAGCAAGCCAAGGCCTGCAAGCTCCTGCTGCATTTCCTTGGGGTTCCTCTTCAGCCTGGCGGCGCCTGTTTTCATTGCCGCTTCTGCCACTGCAATTGAAACGGCAGGCACCACCCTCCTGTCAAACGGCAGCGGCACCACGCATTCCATCGACAGCTCATTTTCGGCAAGCACCCCGGCAAGGGCATGCGCGGCCGCAAGCTTCATCCCCTCGTTGATGCTGCGCGAGCGCACCAAAAGCGCTCCCCTGAAAATCCCCGGGAATCCAAGCACGTTGTTTATTTGGTTGGGCAAGTCAGCGCGGGCAGTGCCGTAAACGGCTGCGCCGCCTTCCGCAGCCTCCTGCCTGCTTATCTCGGGCATTGGGTTGGAAAGAGCGAAAATTATCGGGGAGGATGACATGCTTCGCACGTTTTCGGAAGAAAGAATGTTGGGCGATGAAACTCCAATAAATGCATCCGCGCCTTTAACCGCATCTGCAAGCGTGCCCCTCTTTCCTTTCTTGTTGAGCTTCCCCAGCTCGCGCTTGTAAGGCGGAAGCGCAGCATCATCCGTAAGTATCCCCTTGCTGTCGCACACAAGAACCTCGCCAAATCCGTCCTGGGAGAGAAGCTTGGCAATCGCCGAGCCTGCCGCCCCTGCGCCGGCAACCACTACGCGGGCATCCTTCTTTTTCTTGCCCACCGCTTTCAGGGCATTGGAAAGCCCGGCCAGCGCCACCACTGCGGTGCCGTGCTGGTCGTCGTGGAAAACCGGCATGTCCAGCTCGCCCTTGAGCCGATTTTCCACCTCAAAGCATTTTGGCGACTCGATGTCCTCCAAATTTATGCCGCCGAAAACAGGTGAAATATTCTTGACAGTATCAACAATCTCATCAACGGAGTGGCAGGACAGGCAAATCGGAAAGGCGTCGATATTCGCGTACGATTTGAAAAGCACGGACTTTCCTTCCATGACAGGCAGGCCTGCAAGCGGGCCGATGTTTCCCAGGCCAAGCACTCTCGTTCCGTCGGACACGACTGCCACGCTGTTCCACTTGAATGTCAAATCATAAACAGAATCCGGGTCCTTCACTATTTCCCTGCAAACATCGGCAACGCCAGGGGTATATGCAAGCGAGAGGCCCTCCTTGCTGCGGCAGTCCACCTTGGAGCGCACTTCGAGCTTTCCCCTGTTTTTGCGGTGGAGCCCAATGGCGGCCTGCGCAAGCGAATTGCCAGCATTCGCGCCCTCGCGCGGCCCTGTTGCCCTCTTAGCCAAATTCTCCGCCATGGAATTACCAACTGCAATAGAGGCGCAAGAGTATTAAAATTGCTGCTGCGCACGCCGGATATTGTTACACACCCTTTTATGCGGATTATTTCAAATTCAAACGCATGCTAAAAACAGAAGGCATGCGAAAAACGGAAAACAGGGTCCCAATCAACCTGCGCGCCATGTTTTTCTTGAACGATGGCACGACAACCAAATGCACTCGCACAATCAGCGCAAACGGCAATCCATTCCAAATAGAGTTCAACAAAACCAACCGCACCTTCAAAATCACTGAGCTTGATGGCGCGGAAAAGGAGGAAAGCAAAAACGCCGGTGGCAAGGTAAGCGTGCCTTGCATAAGGAAAGCCCGAAGGCGTGGTGCTTGCAACTCCGGACGGGGAGATAACCTTGCGGCGCGACCTGGACGTGGTTTTCGAGCCTTACAGCGAGCCAGGCTGCCTGCAGCCAAGCATCAGGCTCACAAGTGGCTGCACGGACATGCAATGCCTCTACTCCGAAGGCGACTGGGCGCGGCCCGCAATAGACGACGTGCAGGCAGTGCAATCCCTAATCAGCTTCAGGAAAGCAATCGACTTTGCTGCGAACAGCGTGCAAATCTCCACGGCATTCGGGACGCAGCTCCTGAACGGCCTTCGGGACTGCCTTGACGATTGCGTTCGCAGGTATTTCCCGCCGCCTTCCCAATAGCCAGCATCACTATTTTAGTTGATGCTCTATACAATTTCAACTCTTTTCGTCACTTTTACTCTAACTCCCTACTTTTTTAGTAGAAAAGTGACGAATTGTTTATAAATGCTTGCAGCCACAAGGGGAGCATGGCAGAAACGCTCATACTAGACACCACGCTGCGCGAGGGCGAGCAGGCCCCGCTAGTGCACTTCAGCGAGTCGCAGGCAGTGGAGCTGGCAAGGCAAATAGACTCCTCGGGCGTGGATTTCATAGAAGTATCGCCTATTGTGGGCGAAAAGCAGCTGCAGATAGCCAAGGCAGTGCTGAAAGAGGGCATGCGCGCCACAGTGGTGCTTCACTGCAGGGCGAAAAAGGAGGACATCGAGTCGCTGCTGCCCATGGACCCATCATTCATAGCGATGTTCCTTTCCACCTCGGACATACACCTGTCCAGCAAGCTGCACCTCTCCCGCGAGGAAGCTTTGGGCCGCGCAATTGAAATGGTGGAATTCGCAAAGTCGCACGGCCTCAAGCTCCGCTTCACCTGCGAGGACGCCACCCGCACGGACAGGGCATACCTTCTGGACATGGTGCGCGCGGTGAGCAAAGCCGGCGCTGACAGGATTTCAATAACCGACACAGTCGGGATGATGACTCCGGCGCTGATGTTTTCACTCATAAAAGAAGTCCGCGCAGAAACAAGTGCTGGCATAGACCTGCACTGCCACAACGACCTGGGCCTGGCGCTTGCCAACTCGCTTGCAGGCATAGAAGCCGGGGCGGACTGCATACACGCCACGGTGAACGGCGCTGGCGAGCGGGCAGGCATTCCGAAAATAGCGGAAGTGGCAATGGCGCTGCAGGTCCTCTACGGCCAGCGCAAGGACATCAAGATTGAAACGCTCGTGAAGCTTTCGGAAAAATTCTCGCAGCTCTCAGGCCTTCCTACCGACCCGTTCGCCCCAATTGTGGGGGAGAACGTGTTCCGCCACAAGGGCGGCACGCACCTTGCCGCTGTTCTTCGCAACGGCAGCTCATACGAGGCCTATTCTCCCGAAAGCATCGGCAGGAAAAGGCGGCTGGTGGTGGGCGGGTACTCGGGCAAGAACGTTCTTCGCTACCTTTCAGACTCGCTGGGCATGAAGATGACTGACGCACAGGTGGAAAAGGCGCTTCTTCGCCTCAAGGAAAAGGAGCGGGACCTGTTTGATTTTTCAATCTAAAGGAGGGATGGCATGCAATCCGGGATTTCAGTATTCATAGGCGCGGTGACCGACGAAAAGGTCAAGACAGCCGCAATAGTGGCGCGCCTGAAGGTAGTGCGGGGGGTAAGGACGATATACGAGCTTACCGGCAACATGGACGTAATGGTGCTTGCGCAAAGCGACTCGCTGCATGAAATAAACGAGCTTGTCGAGTCCGTGCGCGCCTGCGAGGGGGTAAAGGAGACCACCACCTACCTGGTGCTGGAGACAACTGAGAACAAGCAATAAGAGAAGCGATAACATGTCTGGGCAAACACTGGCGCAAAAAATACTTTCCGCGCACGCGGGAAGGCAGCTATCAATCGGCGACCTTGCAGTGGTTAACATAGACTACGTGCTGTCGCACGACACCACCACTGCCTGGGCAATCGAGCCATTCAACCAGATTGCAACAAAGGTATTCGACCCCTCCAAAATACACGTGTTCTTTGACCATGCATTCCCCGCGCCAAGCACGCAGTTTGCCGAAATGCATAGGAAAATAGAGCGCTTCTGCAAGCAGCAGGGGATAAAAATAAACTACGACGGCGTGTGCCACCAGGTAATGGCAGAAAAATTCACTTACCCCAATACTTTTCTGGTCGGCGCAGACTCCCACACGCCTACAGGCGGGGCAATGGGCGCGCTTTGCTGCGGCTTTGGCTCAACGGACGCGGCAGTTGCAATGGCAACCGGCAAGATATGGGTAAAAGTACCGCAGACAATACGCATAAACCTAGAAGGCAGCCTGCCACTTGGCTCCTACCCCAAGGACGTCATACTTTCCATAGCAAAGAAGCTTTCCTCGGAAGGCGCCAATTACAAGGTTGTGGAATTCGGGGGGAGCGCCATTTCCTCATTTGACGTTCCCTCGCGCATGACGCTTTGCAACATGTGCGCTGAAATAGGTGCAAAGACAGGCATAGTGTCGGCAGACGCCCAAACAGCAGCCTACCTCAAGCAGCATAACCGCTACCAGCCATTTGAGGAGCTTCGCTCGGATTCTGATGCAGAGTTTGAGCAGGTGCTGGACTTTGACATATCCGGCGTAGAGCCCACCCTAGCCTGCCCGCCAGACATAGACAACGACGTGCCGGTTTCGCAGGTGCAAGGCACGCCCATAACGCAGGTATTCCTAGGCTCCTGCACCAATTGCCGAATAGAAGACTTGCTTGTTGCATACAAAATAATGAAGGGCAAGAAAGTTGCGCAGGGAGTGAAGTTCATAGTCACTCCGGCAAGCAGGGAAGTATACGAGTCTGCCCTGTTGAACGGCCTTTTGCTCGAGTTTTCAAAAATGGGAGCGACAATAGCGCCTCCCGGCTGCGGAGCGTGCTTAGGCAGGCATATGGGCGTGCTTTCGGATGACGATGTATGCGTATCCACCTCGAATCGGAACTTTACGGGCAGGATGGGCTCGCCCAAGGCGAAAATATACCTTGCCTCGCCTGCAACCGCGGCAGCATCCGCGCTTGAGGGGAAGATAGCCGACCCGCGGAAATACCTGAAGGAATGAGGTAGGCACAAATAAGGAATTGAAGTTGTGATATTATGGCACGCATTTGGAAATTCGGAAACTCAATAAACACCGACCTGATTACCCCTGGCAGGTACAACATAACAACCGACGCAAAGGAGCTTGCCAAGGTGGCATTCATAGAGCACAGGCCGGAATTTGCCCGCGAAGTAAAGCCAGGCGACATAATAGTCGCAGGCAGGAACTTTGGCTGCGGAAGCTCGCGCGAAACGGCAGTGACAGCACTCAAGGAGTGCGGCATAGCATCAATAATCGCCCCCTCATTTGCCCGCATATTCTATCGGAACTCCATAAACCAGGGGCTGCTTCTCATTGTGGCAGGCGAATCATTCACAAAATCAATAGAGGAGTCCCACCAACTGCAAATATCTGACGGCAAAATAACCAACCTCTCCACAGGCGCAAGCACAGCCTCCTCGGCATCCCCCATGCTCCTGTCGCTTCAAAAATACGGCGGAATACTTGAATTTTTGAAAAGCCACAAAATAGAGGAGCTGGAGCAGCTTTAGGTGCTTTCATGAAGAAAATACTCAGCATACAAGGCGACGGCGTAGGACCGGAATTGATAGCGCACGCACGGCGCATAGTAGACTCCATCATAAATGTAGAATGGCTTTCGGGCGAAGCAGGCTATGCCACATTCCAGAAAAGGGGCACCTCGCTTCCGGACGAAACAGTGCAGCTTGCGCGCTCGTCCGACGCCATACTCTTCTGCGCTGTTACTTCCCCTCCCAACATACCCAACTACAAAAGTGCCATAGTAACGCTTCGCAAGGAGCTTGACTTGTACGCGAATTTGCGCCCCTTCCATACTCTCCCCAACATACTCCTTCCGTTCCCCCCTCTCAACTTTGCAATAGTGCGCGAGAACACCGAGGGCATGTACTCAGGGATAGAGTCGCTTGAAGGCGAGCGGGCAACAGCCACCCGCGTTATTACGAAAAAGGGAAGCGAGAGGATAGCCCGCTTTGCATTCGACTACGCGGCCTCGCACGGCTTTTCCAAGGTGACAATAGTACACAAGGCAAACGTTCTTCGGCAGACAGACGGCTTGTTCCTGCAGTCCGCCCGCTCCATTGCCTCTGCCTATCCCTCAATAACGGTAGAGGACGCACTCGTGGATTCTGTAGCAATGCGATTGGTAAAGTCTCCCAAAGAGTTCCAGGTAATAGTCACCACCAATTTGTTCGGGGACATACTTTCCGACGAGTCCTCAGCACTAATCGGAGGCTTGGGAGTAGCCCCTTCAGGCAACTACGGGGAAAAGTACGCACTTTTCGAGCCAGTGCATGGCTCTGCGCCCAAGTACGCAGGCCAAGACGTGGTCAATCCCACTGGCATGCTCCTCTCCACAGCCATGCTCCTTGAGCACATAGGCGAGAGAAAGGCCGCCGAGAGGCTCACGTTTGCCATCCGCTCCTGCTACGAGTCCGGAGTGAAGACCAAAGACGTCGGAGGGAACGCCAAGACGAGTGAAATGGTGGAGAAGATAGCGGGACTGCTGTAGGGTCGATAACGAGATTGTTCCGCTGTCTCTCAAAACCGCATCCCGATAGGCACACCTTTTCATTGTTTTACTCTCTATTTGAGAATAAATACTCTAATTCCGTAGATGATTATTGCAATTAAAATACAAATTAAGAGTAAAAACAGACAATTTCTTTTTCGGTTCTTATCAGATCTAGGATATAACAACAAATAGAAAACAGCGGAACCTATGATGGATGTGACTAAATCAGAAACAAACGAACTAAGATTTGCCTCTTCTTTGAAATTTGCATATGTTATCTGCGTTTGATTTAGGTTGACAGTGCAGTTATTAAGTTCTTGTTTTGTCGAGTTGAGATAAATTTCAGTTTCTGTAAGCTGTTGTTGGTTTACATTACAGATAGACTGGCCTTGTACTAAATTTCCAGTGTTGTTTGGAGCATAATTAACCAGTGTGGCTGGCTGCTCGATTTTCTGTTTATTCCATAAATAGTCGTATCTCGAAGCGTCCAGAGTATTATTTCCACACTTGAGTAAACCAGTTCCTATTGGACTACCTCCAAGGCTCATGCACATAGGACCAACGCATTCTGCAAACGGTTCGACCTTAGAGAGTGCAAAAAATACATCCGCAACAAGATTTTGATTGTATGGCCACGGAATTTTATTGAAGCTACGATTTGTTGGTATATACGTTATATTTCGGTTTAGGTAAATATCATTTCCTTTACAGCCATTAAAGATTATATCCGAGGCATAGGATACAAATTCATGGGGCTTAACTGACCACAAGAAAGATGACAACAAGATCAATAAAAAAACTATTTTTACTTTTACGTTGGTCATGACTAGATTTTTTTCTTGTTATATAAAAAGCCTCTTTCGTGCTAGCAATCTAGTTGTCGAATTCATTTTGAGTCGTCTGTCTTTTTTCAAAAGTTCTTCCCCAGCTTTTCCACTGCCTTTCGAAGGATTGAGATTGACTTCCTGTAGTCCTCGAGCAGCACGAATTCGTTGGGCGTGTGGTCAAGAGAGCTGTCACCCGGGCCATAGGCTATTGTCGGGATGCCCTCGTGTATGGTTATGTTCATGTCTGCGCTTCCTGACTTCTTGAGGTAGCGCGGCTGCAGGCCGTTTTCACGTATTGCACCCACCATTGCCCTGCATAAGGGGTGGTTGATGTCTGTTTCCACCCCTGGCAGGCTTTCGTGCACCTTTACAGATACCCCTGTTGGCGCAAGCTTCCTGAAGGTGTCTGCCACCTGCTTGTTTGTGATTGTGGGGGGAAGCCTGACGTCTATAAAAAAGTCCAGCTTGTCAGGCACCACGTTCAGCGCATCGGCCGAGCCTGCGTTTATGTGCGTGAGGTTGAGCACCACGTTGTCAAAGTTCTTCTTGTGCAAGGGATAGGCCTGCCTAAGCTTTTGGTAGTATTCTATTGTCCGCTCAATGGGGTTTTCGCTAGCCATTCCCGCGTGGGATGCATGCCCCTGCGTGCGGCACTCCACCACCATGCGCCCCTTGTATGCGATTGTAACCCCTGTTGTATTGGAGGGCTCGCCGTTTATGGCCATTTTCGGCTTTGCGTAGGTAAGCAAATGGTAAGTTCCCTTTGAGGAAGGCGCCTCCTCCTCTGTCACGCCTGCCACCATTACCTTGTAGGGCACTGTTTGCTCGCCTGCTGCGGTAAGAAGGGCTGCAAGCGAGGCTTTGGCATCCACTGCGCCCCTGCCCACTATCCTGTCGCGCTCGCGCTTGTAGGGCATGGCAGCCTCTATGGTGTCAAGGTGCCCGAAGAGCAACAAGTCTGGCGAGTCGCCGTGCTTGTGAGCATAGTTTGTGGCAACGGCATTGCCTGCCGCATCTATCCAGGTCTTTTCAAAGGAAAACTGGCGCAAATAGTGCAGGCACAGCTCGGCTGCCTTCCTTTCGTTGTAAGACGGGCTGGGCGTTTGCACCAGCTTGTCCAGGAAGTCAACCGATGAAAGCAGGCTCATTGCACTACCTCTGAAAGCGCACTAACCACGGAATCTATGGAGCTTCTGCTTATTATGAATGGCGGAAGCAGGCGCACCACCTGTTCTCCTGCTGGAAGTGCCAGCACGCCCTTTTGGAGAAGGGCTGCAAGTGGCTCCTTTGAGGGTACTTTGAGTTCCACTGCAAGCATGAGGCCCATGCCGCGTACCTCCCGGTACTGGGATTTGGAAGATAGTGCTGAAGCCAGCTTTTCCCTTGCGTATGCCCCGTCAGAGGCTACTTTGGCAAGCAGGCCGTCCTGTTCAATGGTGTCAAGCACTGCATTTGCTGCTGCACAGGCAAGCGGGTTGCCGCCAAAGGTGCTGCCGTGGTCAAGGGGAGTGAATGCCGCAACCGAATCATCGGCAATAGTTGCTCCGATGGGCACCCCGCCGCCCAAGCCCTTTGCAAGGCACACCACGTCCGGCTTTATGCCAAAGTGCTCGTAGGCAAAGAACTTGCCTGTCCTTCCGCAACCTGTCTGCACTTCATCAAGCACAAGAAGCGCTCCCTTGTCTGTGCAGATGTCCCTGGCTGCCTTGAGATACTCTGCAGTGGCTGGCCTGACTCCGCCTTCCCCCTGTATTGCCTCAAGAAAGACAGCTGCCGTTTCGTTCGTTACTGCTGCCTTGAGGGATTCTGCGTCGTTGAAGCGGGTGCGTGCAACCGGCCCAAGCAGCGGCTCGAATGCCTCGCGGTATTTTGGCTTGAAGGTAAGCGAAAGCGCGCCTGAGGAGCGGCCGTGGAATGCATTCATTGCCGCAACAAAGCCCTTCCTGCCTGTCTTCTTGCGGGCAAGCTTTAGCGCAGCTTCAATGGACTCTGTGCCTGAGTTGCAGAGGAATGCCTTGGAGGGGCTGCCAAAGAGTGCGGTGAGGCGGAAGAGAAGGCGGGCGCGTGATTCCAGGCCAAAGGGCTCCTGGCAGGTCATTAGAGTGGAGGCTGCCCCAGATACTGCGCGGATTACTGCCGGGTGCGCGTGGCCGAGTATGGCAACGCCTACTCCAGTGGTGCAGTCTATGTACTTTTTGCCCTCAACATCCCAGACGAATTCCCGCTCGCCTCTGGCAAGTGCTATGCCCCTCTTTCCATAGAGGTTCATTTCATTTGCAAGTTCGGTTTCAATTATTTGCTTGGAGTCCATAGTACAACCCTTTTTACTTCGTAAAGTGCGTGCCGCCTTTTGAGAGTGCAGAGGAAACAGGTTTTTCCTTCAGGCCGCTGCACATTATCACTTCGGGAACGCCCCCTGTGAGTGCTTCGGATGCTGCCACGAGCTTTCGTTTCATGCCTGCTGATGCTTTCTTTTGGAAGTCAGGTATCTGCGATTGTGTTGCGTTGGAAACTAAGTCATTGGGGAAGGCAGCAAAATAACCTTCTACGTCTGTGAATAGGATGAGTTTTGTCGCGTGAAGAGTGGATGCTATGGCTGCTGCTGCCCTGTCCCCATCTACATTCAGGCACTCGAATTCTTCCCCCAGCGCAATGGGTGCCACTACTGGCACGAAGCCAGCGGAGAGAAGCGTTTGCAGCGCTGCAACGCCAACTGCCTTTATTTTGCCCGAGTAATCGTCGTGTATCATCTTTTCCTTGCCGTTTTCGTATGAGATTAGTGTCTTGCGCTTGGCGAGAAGTATGCCTGAAGCGCCTGATACGCCCACTGCTGGAACGTTGTTCTTGCGAAGAATGGAAACAAGCGAGGAATTCACCCCTCCGCCAACAGCCATTACGAAGTTCTGCATTGTCTGTGAGTCCGTATGGCGGGACTTGAAGCCTTCCTTGGAGTAGATGTAGCTCGGTTCCCTGCCAGTCGCCTTCTCAAGTGCTGATACTTGGGGCCCGCCGCCGTGCACTATCACGAACTTCTCTCCGCTAGAGGAGAGCGCAGCTATGTCTTTGGCTAGGTTGGCGCTGGTATCTGCCATGCTGCCGCCGATTTTGAGAACGAACATAAATACACCATAATGGCGCAAGCCGCGCTTTGCTGCCTTCAGATTGGGTGGAAGCCAGGCATCCAAAGCCCGAGCTTCTCGTCAAACCCGTTCATTATGTTGAAGCACTGTATTGCCTGCCCGCCGCTTCCCTTCACCAGGTTGTCTATTGCTGACATGGCAATTACCCTGTTGTGCCCCTTGTCCACTTCAAAGCCCAGGTCGCAGAAGTTAGTGCCAACAACGGGCTTGGGCTCGGGGTAGCGGTAAAGCGTGCCCTGGTCCTTTACTATCCGTATGAAGGGCGATCCTGTGTAGAAGGAACGGTATGCCTTCCAGAAATCTACGTCCGCAGGCGTGCCGTTCAGGCGCGCGTGTATGGTGGACATAATGCCCCTCACCATCTCAATTCCGTGCGGCGTCATGCCAACGGAAACAGGCGAGCCATTTATTGCGGACAGCTCCTGCTCTATTTCAGCAGTGTGCCTGTGGCCTGAGGGCTTGTAGGAGCGCACCGAGCCCTGCCTTTCAGGGTGGTGCGTGGAAATGTCAAAGCCTGCCCCGCCTGCCGCAGAGCCAATCTTGGTGTCCACTATTATGCCCTCGGTGGAAATCAGCTTGTTCTTTATGAGCGGTGCAAGTGCAAGTATGGACGAGGTGGCAATGCAGCCAGCGCAGGCAACGAGCTTGGCGTTTTTCATCTGCTCGCGGTGAAGCTCGGGTATGCCGTACACTGCCTTGTCCAAAAGCTCGGGTGCAGGGTGCTCCTGGTAGTACTTGGCATAGACATTCTTGTCATGCAGCCGAAAGTCAGCCGACAGGTCGATTATCTTGGCGCCCGTTTCCCAGAAGCGCTTCACATAGGGGGAAGCAGCCTTGTGGGGCGTGCAAATGAATACGGCATCCAGGTCGTCCTTCAGGTTCTTCACTGGCTCGAATGCCAATTGCGTGAAGCCGCGAAGGTTCGGGTTGAGCTTGTATGCGGCTTGCCCTGCAAAGCGCTCGGAAGTAATCTGCATCACTTCCATTTCAGGGTGCAGCAACGCCCAGCGCAGAAGCTCGCCGCCCGTGTAGCCGGACGCGCCGATTATTGCGATTTTTTTCTTGGACATAAAAAACCCTCCGGTTTTTTAGAAGCGGAACCGCAGTTCCGCTCCGATAATTATTACCTCGTTAAAGATGATATTGGGCTTATTTTTTCGCGCGTGAAATCGCGTATTCCACCATCTTGTCTGCGATGTCAACTCCGGTCACTGGCGAGGAGTTGCGGAACTCGGTGGTGTGGTTTATTTCGTGGACAACCAGCCCGTGCCCGGATTCCATAAGGTCCACGCCGTAAATCCCCTCGTCCAGGACGGAAACCGCCTTGAGGCAGGTTTCCCGCAATTCAGGTGTGATTTCGCACTTCGTTGCAGTGCCGCCCCTGCCAGTGTTGGTTATCCAGCCCGACTTGTCTGTGGAGTGGCGGTAAATGGCGGCTATGACTTCCTTTCCAACTACAAACGCGCGGATGTCGCGGCCCGGCTTGTCGATGTGCTCCTGCAGATAGTATATCTTCTGCCAGGGGTTGCCCATTTCCTCGCGGGATTCAAGCGCTGCGTCAAGGGAGTCCGCGTCGTTTATCCTGTGCACCATCCTCGCCCATGAGCCCATGACGGGCTTCATGACAAGCGGGAAGCCGAGCTGCCCTGCCGCCTTTTTCGCCGATTCGGGCGAGAACGCCACGTATGTTTTCGGAGTGGGCACTCCTGCCTTTGCAAGCTCCAGCGAGCAGTACATCTTGTCCCCGCAAATGCGCGAGGCTTCGTAGCTGTTGATGACTTGCGCGCCCATCCTCTCAAGATAGTATGTCAGGTAGGTGCTTCGGGAAAAGGACACCGAGCGCTGGAGGATAACATCGGGCACATCCGCCTTTTCGGGCGCCGAGCTGCCGCAGGCTACGGGAAGGAGGTAGTCTCCGTCCACTATTTTCTCAAGCTCCACGCCGCGCTTCTTGGCCGAGTCAAGCAGCATCTTGTTCTCGGCTGAAACGAGCGTGTAGCAAAGCCCTATCCGCACCATTCAAATCACGAAAAAATGCTTCTACTCGCCCCAGTCTTCCTCGACTTTCGGAGCTGGAACTAACGAAGGCGGGCTGACAGTCTTCACTTCAAGCCTGCTTCCGCAGTCCGGGCAGGAGAGTATCTCGCCTGCTTCGGTATTGGCCGCAAGGGGTATTTTCCCTGCGCATTCCGGGCATTCTGCGTCTGACATTGCATCAAGCCTCCTAACACGATAGCCTTATTCTTGCTACATGCATTTATATCCATTTCGTTAATCAATGACGAAAAACATTAAGTAATTAAAAAATAAATACGAAATTAGCAACAAAACTTACCTTTTGGCGCGTGAAACAGCGTAATCGATTATGCTGCCTGCAATGTCGATGCCTGTCGCCCCGGCGCAGCCCTTGAACTCGGCAGTGTGGTTTATCTCGTGGACAACCAGCCCGTTTCCAGTTTCCATCAGGTCCACGCCGTAAATGCCCTCGTCCACTATGGACGCGGCCTTGAGGCAGGTTTCGGCAAGCTCGGGCGTTATGGGGCATGGCTCGAGGTACGCGCCCTTGGAGGCGTTCGTAACCCACCCGGATTTTTCGCTTGAGCAGCGGTAAATGGCGGCAATCACTTCCTGCCCGACCACGAATGCGCGGATGTCGCGGCCTGGCTTGTTGATGTGCTCCTGCAAATAGTATATCTTCTGCCAGGGGTTGCCCATTTCCTCCTTGGACTGCACGGCCATGTCCAGCGCGTCGGAATCGTTTATCCTGTGCACCATGCGCGCCCATGAGCCCATGACGGGCTTCATCACGAGCGGGAATCCTATCTCCTCAGCAGCGTCGTTTATCGATTCTGGCGAGAATGCCACGTTCGTCTTGGGGGTGGGCACGCCCGCGCGCGCAAGCTCCAGCGAACAGAACATCTTGTCCCCGCAAATCCGGGCCGCGTTGTAGCTGTTTATCACCTGCGAGCCTGACCGCTCGTAATAGTAGGTGAGGTAGGTGCTCCGGGAGAAGGAAATCGAGCGCTGAAGGATGACGTCGAATTCGGGAGGCGCCCCTGAGGTGAGCTTGAGCACTGCCTGCGAGTCCTGCAGCCGGACCAGCTCCACGCCCCTGCTTGAGGCAGCCTCGAGAAGCATTTTTGTCTCAGGGGTGATGAGCGAATAACATAGGCCTAGTTTCATGGGCAATCTGGGCGGTTCATCCGCTTATAAAGTAAGTGTAACAGGTAGAACGGAATGTTTCAGATGAAACACCGCCTGGGCGCGGCTCAGCGCCACTTTTTCATGACAATCGAGGTTTTGGAATTAGTGACTGCGTCCATCGCGCGCATCAGGTCGATCCGCCGGTTGAGCTCCCCCATGTCGGGCGCGCTGAGAAGAACTGCGAGGTCCATGTCCCCCGAGGTTTCCCAGATGAACCCTATCCCGTCGTGCCCAGAAAGGGCGTGCGAGAGCTTCTCGGCGCTCGCGTGCGGGGCGGTGGCGAGGAAAACTATCGCCTGCACGCTTCCGCTTTCCTCTATGTCCACGGTAAAGCGGCGTATTACCCCCCGCGAGACCAGGTTGGCAACGCGGCGGCGGGCCGCAGGCTCGGAAAGCCCGACCTTCTTGCCGAGCTTTTCATTCGGCAGCCGCGCGTCCTCGCGCAACAATTCGAGAATCTTCCGGTCTATTTCGTCAATTTTCCATGCCATATTGCCTATATTCGCAACAAAGCATATATTGCTGCCTGTTTGTCAAGGCGCAGCAGCCTGCGGGGCGCACGCAGTGCGGCTTGGAAAATTGGCTGCTGCCGTCAAAAGCAGGGGGCGGCCGCATTTCAAGGCGCGGATGAACGTTCTTAAATTCATGCTCCCCTAGACAGCACAGGTGTGGGGCTGCCCAGCTTGGCGGCTCGGCAAGTAGCGGCCTTCGGGCCTGCAGGCCGCACCACCCTTCGAGGTATTTGAAAATGCCCCTGACAAAACTCCGGAATTTCCTGGTGCCCGCCGACAGCGTTTTTTTCGACCTCATGGAAAAGCAGGCAGAGGTTGCGCATGCCGCCTCCCAGGAGCTTTCAATGCTTTTTGGGGACTATAAGAACGTGGCTGCAAAAGCCGGGAAAATAAGGAGCCTTGAAAACGAGGGCGACGAGCTGACGCGCAAGGTTTACACCGCCCTGAACAAGACATTCATAGTCCCCATAGACCACGGGGACATTTCCGTCATGGCCTCCCTGCTTGACGATGTATTGGACCTGACCGACCATACCTCGAACCTGCTTCTGATATACAATATCAAGGCTCCGTCGCCTGCCATGGCGAAGCTGTCCTCCATATTGGCGGCGCAGACCGCGGAGCTGCAAAGCGCGGTTGCGGCCATAAACAGCGAAAGGACGTACGCCCAGGTTTCAGGGCATTTCGACAAAATCAAGCGCCTGGAAAGCGAGGCCGACGAAATATACACGAACGCGGTTGCGGCGCTTTTCAGGAAAAAAGACGCCATCGAAGTACTGAAGCAAAAGGAAATACTGGACTGCCTGGAAGACGCAATCGACAAGGCGGAAAAGGCGGCCCACCACATTTCGGACATAGTAATGAAGCACTCTTAGGTTTGGCTATGCTGGAATTGCTCGTCTTGACCATAATAATGGCGCTCGTGTTCGACTTCCTGAACGGCTTCCACGACAGCGCGAACGCCATCTCCACCGTAGTCGCCACGAGGGTAATGACTCCCATGCAGGCAGTGTCCATGGCCGCGGTCGGGAACCTTATCGGCCCGCTCTTTTTCAGCACCGCGGTGGCCGCAACAATAGGGAAGGGGATAATTGACACATCTGCCATCCAAACGGTGCTGCCGCAGCAGGTGTTCATCGTCATGGTGCTCTCGGCGCTGGTGGGTGCAATCGTGTGGAACATCCTTACCTGGTATTTCGGGATTCCGGTTTCAAGCAGCCATGCCCTTATCGGCGGCCTGATAGGCGCCGCGGTGGTTGCGGTCGGGTCAAGCGTGCTGTTGGCAGATGGCATAATCAAAGTTCTGGTGTTCATGGTCGTTTCCCCGCTGCTGGGCTTCGTTGCAGGGCTGCTGCTTGCGCTGGTGGTGATGCGCACATTCAGGAAAAGCGCGCCTGCGAAGGTGAACTGGTGGTTTAGGAAGCTCCAGCTCTTCTCGGCATTTTTCTATTCCGTCACGCACGGCACCAACGATGCGCAGAAAACAATGGGACTTATAACCATCCTCCTGGTGGTGGGCGGGTTCCTCACGAGCTTTGAAGTGCCGCTTTGGGTGATATTGGCCTGCCACACCTCGATATGCCTTGGCACCTGGTTTGGCGGCTGGCGCATAGTCAAGACGATGGCGCACAGGATAACCAAGCTCCGGCCTTACCAGGGCTTTTGCGCAGAAACCGCCGGAGGGGTGGTCTTGGTCGGCATGGCGAATTTGGGCATCCCCGTCAGCACCACGCACGCCATAGCCGGCTCGATAATGGGCGTCGGCTCCACGAAAGGCGTCAAAAGCGTGCGGTGGGGCATGAGCAGGAACATCGTCCTTGCCTGGGTGCTCACCATTCCCTTCAGTGCCATAGTCGGCGCGGCCAGCTACTTGGCCCTCAGCCGGATAATCGCCTAGGCTCCCTCCACCTGCAAACCTTCTTTAACCTTATCGATAAGAAAAAAACGCGCAGGAGCGAACACGCTTTTGCGGCAAACAGCTGTGCGGATGTAGTATAACCTGGCTAGTATCTTGGCCTTCCAAGAACCCTTTTTGCTTGTCTCGCTCGCCAAATTCGGCGGGCTCGCTCGACTGCGCAAAAAGCGTTCACGGAAAACGTGAACAGGTTCCAAGAAAGTCAATGGTCCGGGTTCAAACCCTAGGGGGCATTCGGTATTCAGAATATCCCCCTAATGGTTCACCCCCAATCGATTTGCATTGGGTGTGGGCCCATGGTGAAAATCCCGGCGTCCGCATTTTTCTTTTCAAGAAAAATTGGCAGCTTTTTCCTCCGCGGAAAAAGCACGCCGCATTTTTTGCTTACGCAAAAAAGGTCGGCACATCAAGCCGCGCTTGATGGCCGCCGCATTTTTATTCTTAAAAATGGGGACTCATTGCCAAAAGGGCAATGCGAGTCCGCATTTATTCTCAAATAAATGCCGGATAAGTTGCGCCGCAGCGCAACTGTGTCCGTATTTTTATTCATAAAATGAGGATAAGTTGCCGCAGGCAACTGTGCCGGCATTTTCTCTTTGCAAAAGATTCGTTCAATTTAGAATAGGTGGTGAGATGGAAAAAATCATGCCAATGCCCGACATAAAACTGGCGCAGCTATCCAAGCACTGCGAGATTCACGTGCGGACGCTCGGGGCGAAATTCCTTGCGCGCGCTTACCTTGTGGAATACGACACGGAAAAGAAAGAAAGCGTGCAGATAATTGGAAGGATAATCCGGGGCGGCAAAAAAATAGGCGATTTCAGGAAAAAAGAGTATCCGAACGAGGCTGCCTGCAGCTACGGCTACATGGCGCCCAGCGGAATCCTGTTCGTATACAAGCGCGTCACTTTTGTCGAGTCGGACAGGCTGCTTGCAGCAATGAACGGGAAAGAAGGCAGCATCCAGCGCAATTTGCTTGCAAAAGAGCCATCATTTTAAATTCTGCTGATGCCTATAGTCTTGTGCGGGAGGGCGGGGCAATTTGTGAGGGCTAGCCTAAGGAGTCCTCCTGGCCGCGGGTGCATCAAATGGCAGTTTCACCAATCGATTCCAGGTACAAGACCGAGATGAACGCGCTTTTTGAGGAGGAAGCCAAGCTTTCCTCCTGGCTTGAAGTCGAAGTCGCGCTCGCCTATGCGCATGCCAAGCAGGGCAGCATACCCCTTGAGGCTGCGCAGGAAATCGAGCAGGCCGCAAAGAAAGTCAAGCTTGCCCGCGTGCTTGACATCGAGGCGGAAATACACCACGACCTCATGGCAATGGTGCGCGCGCTTTCCGAAAAATGCAAGAAATACGGCGGCTATGTGCATTTCGGAGCCACTTCTTACGATATCGAAGACACTGCAACCGGCCTTACCCTCAAGCGGGCGATACAGCTGCTGCGCAAGAGGCTGCTCATCACCAAGGACCTGCTCAAGGGGCACGCCAGCCAGCGCAAGGCAATGGTGTGCATTGCCCGCACGCACGGCCAGCACGCGGTCCCAACGACTTACGGCATGAAATTCGCCCTCTGGTTTTCCGAGGTGGAGCGCCACCTGGAGCGGCTGGACCGCGCCGAGGAAATGATATCCGTCGGCAAGATGTCCGGGGCGGCAGGCACCATGGCGACTTTCCACGGCAAGGGCTATGAAATACAGTCCATTGTGATGCAGAGCCTGGGCTTGAAGGCGGCCAAGGTGACCAACCAGGTGGTGCAGCGCGACAGGCACGCACAGGTGCTTTTCGTGCTCGCGCTCATCGCGGCAACGCTCGAAAAAATCGCCAAGGAAATACGCAACCTGCAGCGCACCGAAATACTGGAGATGGCAGAGCCGTTCGGCTCCAAGCAGGTG
>Ga0172368_10003229_pt1 | contig 20014 bp, 20 predicted proteins | sample Lak11m_FD_114540 | JGI IMG/M metagenome (GOLD analysis project Ga0172368, IMG submission 114540) | Freshwater microbial communities from Kabuno Bay, South-Kivu, Congo - kab_022012_11m | ecosystem: Environmental > Aquatic > Freshwater > Lake | place: Democratic Republic of the Congo: South-Kivu...
GCTTTGAGATCATCAACCTCTGTTTTTGTGAGTTTAATAGTATAACGTATCATTTGCAAAAGTTTTTGCAAAGATAATACAATATTTGAAATATGCGTCATATTATACTTAACTTAACACTAGAAGGCTTAAACAAAGGCGGGCAAGGAATTAGTTACAAACTTAATCACTACGGAAATCAAGCCACAAGTCATGCTGACGCACGAGCCGGGCTGGAAGATTGCGGTTGCAAGGTAAAATTGCAGAAGATAAATGCACAAAGCAAATGCAGCAATTTGCTTTTATCCGTATTTTTGTAAAAAAGATTAGATTATGGCTAACGGAACACTTAAATTATCGCTGACTTACGACCAGATCATCTCACTGGTCAGGCAACTGCCTGCGGGGGAAAAAATAAAACTTGGACAGGAACTTGCCAAAGAAGCTATTGATGTAAAATTAAAAAGGCTTCTTAATGTTTTTAGAACAAATGAAATTTCGGAGGAATTAATCAGGAAGGAAACCGAGATCGTTAGGGCGGAATTGTATGCCGGTAAAAAAGGAAAATAGAGTCGTTATTGATACCAATATCTTTATAAGCTTCTTAATCGGGAAAAGGTTAAAGGAACTCAAAAAACATATCGTTAATTTCAGGGTAAAGCTCATCATCTGTGATCAGGTTATCAATGAAATCCTTATTGTTACTCAGCGGCCAAAACTAAAAAAATACTTTCCAAAACAGGACATCGAAGAATTAATTGACCTTGTCCAAACAATTGGTGATCGTTATGAAATTGCTGATGAATTAAACATTTGCCGTGATCCAAAAGATAATTTCTTACTTGAATTAGCTATGGCCGGAAAGGCCGATTACCTGGTTACCGGAGATTCGGATTTACTTTTGATCCACAAATTTAAAAACACCACGATCATTACCTTTAAAGATTTTGAACAGATCATGAAAACTTTATAGGTTCGCGTTAAGAGCCGGTGGCGGGTTGCGGAGTGGTTGTTTGAGCCTCAGAATCCCTTATATCAGATATCTGATTTATGATTGCCGGCGACGGGATGCGAAGCGGTTGGTTGAGCCTCAGTATTCTTTTTTCAGAACCAATGAGCGCCATGCGGATAGTGACCATACAATCAAACGACTGCGAAGGAGGATAAAACGGCTGATAAAAATTAACGGGAATTTAACGGAGTGATTGAAATAATTTATATTTGTGAAGTTGAACCAGTACGATTAAATGAAACATTTGAGAAAATAATTACCGCTTCTGCCCTGGTAAATATTTTAGATGGATTTAAGAAATCGAAACTAAAGCAGTTGCCGCACAATTTGTTTATGCGGGATGTATTGATACAGGAAGACAGGATATTAAAGGCGATTGATAAATAAAAAGGAAAGCCACAAGCCGCGCCAACGCTAAGACTAAGGTTGAAAGACTTGCAGTAACTGTAGAGTAGTGGGGAGAAAGTGCTGGTTCTTGGCTGTTAGTGTGAGGGAGATTTTAAGTGTTAAATTGAAAATTGATATGCGCAGCGAAGTAATGGGAACGGGTAAAATGAATATATCAGGCTTGAGCCTGAATAGATATGTGCGACTTAGGCAGAGCCTAAGCCGAACGAGGGGAAAATTTGAATTAAAAAATACTTATTATGAGAATAAGCCAAATTATCGACAAAATCGACGAAAAGCAATTGTTTGTTCCTGCTTTCCAAAGAGAATATGTTTGGAAAAGACAAAATGCGAAAGATTTAATCAATTCCCTTATAAAGGAATATCCTACCGGTACTATGTTAACCTGGGACACGAATTGCCCACCTGAACTAAAAGGACCTCACAAATACGATGAACGCCAGGGAACTGTAAAATTGATTCTGGATGGTCAGCAGCGTATTACTACTCTTTATATGTTGATTACTGGCAAAATACCACCCTATTATAAAGAAGCCGAAATTTTACAGGATGCACGTAATCTCTATGTAAATATTGAATCCATGGAATTGGAATATTATAAAAAAACCACCATGGAAAACAATCCGCTTTGGGTTAATATTACCGACATATTTATGGGCAAGGTAAGATTACGCGACATTGTTGAAAAATTAGAAAATCAGAATGGTGGTCAAAGAATTTCGCGTGGACTGGAAAATGTAATTGATGATAACATTACAACGATTCAAAAAATAAAAGACAGAGATTTTGTCGAGCAAATAATTCCAACAAAAGCAAGGATTAATGAGGCGATTAACATTTTTTACATTGTTAATGCCAGTGGAGTTAATCTAACGGATGCGGAATTAGCGCTTGCCCAAATTTCAGGTTATTGGCCAGATGCACGTGAACAGATAAAGGCGAAATTAAGACAATTGGAGAAAGATGGTTGGGTATTTAATCTTGATTTCATGATGTATGTTCTCCTTGGTGTGCTCTATAATTTGGGATCAAAAATGGAGAAACTGCATCCGAAAGAAAATTTTCCAAAAATTAAAGAGGCCTGGAGTCAATTGGAAAGTGACACACTTGATTATGTTTTCAATATCATGAAAAGTCAGGCATTTATTGATCATACCAAGGAAATAAATTCAGTTTATGCGCTTATCCCTATCCTATCTTTTGCATTTAATAAAGGGAAAGATAGGATGACACTGATTGAAATAAAGAAGGCGATAAAATGGTTCTATTTTTCACAAATACGACAAAGATATGTTAGTCAGTTGCCTCAAAAACTTGACAGGGACTTACGTATTATCGCTTCCGACCCTAATCCATTTGATAGTCTTATTGCTGTAATTCAATCAGAAAGAAAACTTGAGATTGATAAGGATGAATTTATTGGCGCAGGTGTCAGTCATCCGCTTTGGGGACTTATGAAATGGTATTTTAAAAGCAGGAATGCTGTATGCCTTAGCACTGGTATTTCAATAAGGAAAAATATGGGTAAAAAGTATGACTTGGAATATGATCACATTTTCCCTTATTCGGTACTTAAAGAGAATGGATATAATATTAACAATAAAATTAAATATTCATTTGCTCAAGAAATAACCAATAGAGCTGTTCTAACCACAGTTGCTAACCGTACTAAAGCGGCAAAATATGCTGACGGGTATTTGCTAGAGGTTAAGAAGAGTTTTCCAGAAAGCTTAAAACTCCAATGCATTCCAGAAGATGAAGAGCTTTGGAAATTGGAAAATTATGAAATCTTCATTGAAAAAAGAAGAAAACAACTTGCTAAAGAACTCAATAAGTTTTTAAATGATTTCACAGAAACACAGCAAAAAGAAGTTAATGTTGATGTTTACGACATGATTCAGGCCGGTGAAAACCATAGCGTGGAATTTAAAACTTCTCTTAGGTATGACATGAAAGAAAATAATGTCAACAAGCAACTTGAAGATGTAATCATTAAAACAATAGCAGCATTCAGCAATGGACAAGGAGGGACTTTAATTATAGGTGTTGATGATGATATGGAAATCATCGGATTAGAGAATGATTATAACACTTTAAAAAATGGCAGTAAAGATGAATTTGAACTTCATCTTCGTAACTTAGTCAATAATGCCTACGGTGTAGGCTTTGCTGCAAACAATATAAAAGTGACATTTCCTGTAATTGATGATAAGGAAATATGTGTTATCGAAATAAAACCCGGGAACAAGCCTCTTTATACCATTACAACAGATAAGTATGGTATTAAGAGCGAAAAGTTTTATTTGAGGAGCGGTAATTCTTCGCCCGAATTACCAACCCGTGAGATACCGCTTTATGTAAGGACTAGATTTGATGTGCTGTAAATGATAAATGTTGATAATGACAATACAAATATTCGAACAGTAATTGTGGTTTATCCCATACTCAATCAGGAAAATTAAAACATTATGCCAAACGGTGAATCAAAAAACTGGGTACGTTTCATTATAACATTAAGCTCTTTCTTTGCTTTATATGGAAAGTATCCCACTATAATAAGTTTAAATACCTTTTTTATTGAAGAGCTTAAAGAAAGGCTCACTAAGGAAGATTTCATAAAATTACAATCCAAGATCAAATTGATTGCTGATGATGGGCATCCATTCATGGCCTCGGGATCAGATGGAAATATGTTCGTCTATGGCCGTGGTTCAAATTCATATAATGCAGACAATAAGAATACATTGGATTGGCTAGATATTAAAGGACCGGATTATTATGACTGAAATTTTATCATCATCTGCAAGCATTCCGCAGGATCACTTGTGGGATTAAATAAGCAAGGTTTCCGTCAGAGCCGGACAGGTGTAATTTTGCCAATTCGGGCTGGGGATAAGTTACAAACTTAATCATTACGGAAGCCAAACCATAAGTCGCGCCGGCGCACAAAGCCGGGCTGGACTGCGGGTGCGGGGAAATTGAAATATTTTATACTTTTGTAACATGAGAATTTATGTTGATACTTCAGTTTTTGGCGGATGTTTTGACCCGGAATTTGAATATTGGTCAAATCAGTTGATTGATTATTTTAAGATAGGCAAATACAAAGCCGTCATTTCGGAAGTTTCTGAATTTGAATTGAAATTTGCACCCGATCATGTTAAGCAAATTTTAGCTGATATTCCCCGAAAAAATATTGAAATAGCAGCACTGACGCAGGAAGCAAGGGAATTGTCGCTGCATTATATCAAAGAAAAAATTGTTACAAAAAAATCCCTTGCTGATACTCAGCATATAGCTGTCGCTACAATTCAACAGGTTGATTTGCTTGTTAGCTGGAATTTTAAACACATTGTTAATTACAACAAGATTCGCTTATATAATTCTGTTAACCTAAAGCATGGTTACAAAATATTAGAAATCAGAAATCCACGGGACTTAACAGATGAAAAATAAAAAGAAAAAGATTTTTGACGCAGTTCAAATGGTTCGAGAAATACGGGATGCCATGTTCAAAAAAGAAACCGATCCGCATTTTGATCCAAAGGAATTTGACCGGATCAAAGAAAAATGGACAAAACTTTTAGAATTGCAGGAGAAGAGTGTGAATCATAAAATTGAATTCATATAGACATCCCTTATCATTCAGCATCTCTGCAAGAGTGCGATCACCGGCAAGGAGATAGAGAATAATGTTTGTAACGCACAGAAAATTATGCCCAATCATTCCCAGGTGCGGAGAGGCTCTACCTCAGTCGAACCTGTTTTGTCAGGCCCTTGCCTGATATCTGACTGATCGCATTTATTCACGTATTGGCAGGTTCAATATTCCGCTCCTACGGAGCCTGAAGGTTTGGTTGGATTTTATTTTCTACAAACATTTCGCTCTTACGGGAGCGGAAGACATAGGTTTGGCATAAGCTCTGCCTATGCTGAATCTGTCTTTTCATGCTACGGCATGGTAAGAAAAAGCCCACGAAGTCTGGTGTCACCGCACGAGTGTGCGTTCTGCTGATCATACGTGGGAATAAATAAGAAACGTTTCCGTCAGAGCCGGACAGGTGTAATTTTGCCAATTCGGGCTGGGGATAAGTTACAAACTTAATCATTACGGAAACCAAACCATAAGTCATGTGTACGCACGATCCGGGATGGAAGACTTGCGGGATGGAAAATATCCCGGAAATTAAAATATATCGGAATGTGAACCGGTTCTCACAAGGGTAATATCATTACCCTGCTTATGCCAGATGATTAACCAATCGGGATTTATGTGGGCTTCGTAATGAAAGTGATAATTTCCTTTTAATAAATGGGTTTTATATTTTGATGGTAAAGTCCCTGTTTTTTCAAGTGTTTGAAACGCAATATGAATCTTTTCGATCTCAAGATTGCGTTTTATTGCCTTTTTGTAATCTTTTTTGAATTGATTTGTGAATAAGAGATTGAATTTAATCATTTATTCAACTTTTTTATTAAATCATTGACATTTCCGGCTCTTGTCGCCTTTTTTGTTTCGGCATCCTTCATTGCCTGAAGGGTAACTTTATTCGGAATATCTTCTTTTTCAATGATTTCAACAAACGGCAATGTTTTAAGCATAGCAAGCAATGCTTTCGCCTGCGCAGTACTTTCTTTTATTTTCACATATACCATAAACTTTTTTCTACAAAAGTAATCATTTACAGATCTCCCTGTCTATAAAATATCATCTCGATTTTGGAGGAATTGAATATCTAAACGTTATGCAGTTTTGCACAAAGTAAAGGCGAGTGTTCTGCAGGACTACTGGTGGGAATAAATATAAGGCTTAAGCAAAAAGGGCAGGTTCGTCTGCCACAATTGGCCTAGAGTAGCCGGGCATGGAATAAGTTACAAGCTTAATAATTAAGGAAACCAAACCACAAGTCGTGCCGGCGCACAAGCCGGACTGGAAGACTTGCGGGTGCGGAGATTCAATTTTGACGTGGTTTAATTAAAATCTCATTATTTTTGAAAAAACTTTTATATGGCGAATTTGTACATTATAGCTGGTTGTAATGGAGCAGGAAAAACGACAGCTTCATATACTGTTTTGCCGGAAATGTTAAACTGTAAGGAGTTTGTTAATGCAGATGAAATAGCCAGATGATTATCCCCATTTCAACCTGAGAAAGCAGCCATAGATGCCGGGAAAATTATATTGCTAAGAATACAGGAATTGATTAAACTGCATGAAGACTTTTCATTTGAAACAACTTTATCGGCAAAACACTTTATTAATGTGATTAAAAGGCGCAGGAGCAAAACTATTTTGTGACAATGGTGTTTTTCTGGCTTAATAGTATTGATTTAGCCATTCAGAGAGTTAAAATTCGGGTAAGTGAGGGAGGACATGATATTCCTGAAGATACTATAAGGGGACGATATAAATCGGGATTGACAAATTTGATCAAAAGGTATATTCCGGTGTGTGATTATTGGATGATTGTTAATAATTCAGAAGGTCCTATGATTTTAGTAGCAGAGGGTTTGAAAAATATTGAAATTGAAATTAAAGATATTACGATTTGGAACAAGATAAAAACACAAGCTAATGAATAACGAGAAGATCATAGAGTTGCGTGCAAAAATTTTAAAAGGAATTGAGTTAGCCTTTGAAAAATTAATCAGGACAAAACAAAAAAATAATGGCGAATTAGTTTATTCAAAAGATGATAAGATAATCATTATCAAGGCTAACGATTTGACTAAATAAGCGCCGTATCCGTGCCTGTTCCCCCGCACCCGTATGTGTTCCGCAGGATCACTTGTGGGAATAAATAAGCAAAGTTTGTAACTTTGCCCGAAGGCTTAAACAAAGGCGGCCAAGGAATTAGTTACAAACTTAATAATTAAGGAAATCAAACCACAAGTCGCGCCAGCGCACAATCAGGGCTGGAAGACTTGCGGGTGCGGATCCCAAAAACATTTCATGCCTCCAATTCACCGGATCCTAAAACTGAGTCAGTTCCAAAAAATAATCATCTTACTCTATCATTTTCAGGAAATCGCTCTCTGAGATTATTTGAACTTTCAGATCTCTCGCCTTTTCCAGTTTATTGAGCCCGATATTTTCGCCGGCAAGAAGAAAATCTGTTTTGGGACTGACTGAAGACGCTGCCTTGCCACCGTGCCGCTCGATTATTTCTTTAATTTCCTCCCGGCTGTATCGCTCAAGTTTGCCGCTGGCTACAATGGTTTTTCCTTTAAGCTTATCAGATAAAGGCTCTGAAACATACTTCAGTTCGAACTGGACGCCTTTATTTTTCATCCGCTCAATGATTGCAAAGTTCTTTTCCCTGCTGAAAAACTGTAAAACTGATCCGGCAATCCTTTCTCCTATCTCATCCACAAGGATCAAATCTTCAAATGTTACTTTTTTTAGAGCTTCAATGTTCCTGTAATGTACGGCCAGCTTTTTAGCGACGGTTTGTCCGACAAACCTTATCCCTATCGCATACAGAACCCTGTCGAATGGAATCTCTTTTGAAGCCTCAATGCCTTTTAAAATATTGGTCACAGTCTTTTCCTTAAAACTGAGTTTCTTTTCCTTCTTTTCTTCTTTGGCTTCGAACACCTTCTCAAGTCCCAGCAATTGATCGTAGGTGAGGTAGTACAAATCAGACACATCTTTGATAAGCCCATTATCAAACAGCATTTCCACCTTCCCTTCTCCCAAACTGTCAATATTCATTGCATTCCGGCTGATGAAGTGCTCGATTCGTCCTTTGATCTGAGGCGGACAGGCTTCTTCATTGGGACAATACCAGGCCGCTTCACCTTCGTTTCTAACCAGTTTTGTCCTGCACTCAGGACAAACTTCGATAAACTTCAGCTTCTCCGAATTAACATCCCGCATTGTTTCATCCACTCCAATGATCTTCGGTATGATCTCACCACCTTTTTCAACAAAGACCATGTCTCCTTCCCGAACTCCCAAAATCTCAAGGACATCTGCATTATGGAGGGTAGCCCTTTTTACAATGGTTCCGGCAAGTTGAACCGGATCGAGATTGGCAACCGGTGTAATTGCTCCTGTCCGGCCAACCTGGTATGTAATCCTGTTGAGCCGGGTCGAAACCCTCTCAGCTTTAAATTTATAAGCTATGGCCCAACGAGGGGATTTTGCCGTAAAGCCAAGCTCCTCCTGCTGCGCATAATCATTCACTTTAATGACTACGCCGTCAATTTCGAATGGCAATAACTCTCTTCCCTTGTCCCACTCATGGATGAATCTCATGATATCCTCAATATTCCTGCATTTGGCAATATACACAGGAATACGAAAACCCCATTCCTTAGCTTTCATCAGGTTATCATAATGATTTGTAAATGGCAGGTCGCTGCCAAGCAAGAAATAAAGAAGGCAATCCAGCGGTCGCTTCGCTACTTCAGCCGAATTTTGCATTTTCAGGCTTCCTGCTGCTGAATTTCTCGGATTGGCGAAAGGGTCTTCGCCTCTTGCAACCCGCTCGGCGTTAAGTTTGATGAATTCGGATTTGGGTATGAAAATCTCACCCCTGATCTCAAATTCAGGAGGATAATCACTACGGAGTTTTAAAGGAATGGATTTGATGGTTTTCATATTAGCGGTCACATCATCGCCCTGAACTCCGTCGCCACGAGTTACTGCACGAATCATGGATCCGTTGATATAAGTCAGGCTGATGGAAACACCATCGTACTTTAGCTCACAAATATATTCGACGGGACTCTCAATGGTTTTTTTTATCCTGTTATCAAAATCCCTGATCTCTTCTTCAGAATAAGTATTGGAAAGTGATAGCATCGGGTAAACATGCCTGACTTGTTTAAATTCTTTTGTGATATCTCCTCCCACTCTTTTAGTCGGTGAATCAGGCATCGCCAATTCGGGAAATTCCTTTTCGAGACGGGTAAGCTCCTCCAAAAGCATGTCAAAATCATAATCGCTGATCACAGGCTGAGCCTGAACATAGTACCTGTAATTATGATCGTTGAGCTGATCGGTGAGTTCCTGTATTTTTAATTTAGCTGTACTTTGATCCATATCATTCCTGTTAAGGGTAAAAATCCCTGTTCCTGTAAACAACGATAGTCTGGTTACGGTTTAACGGATTCAGGCGGTAAAGTATTTTATCTATCATACCCGGCTCTATGGTTGTTTCATAAACTATATTTGGAAAAACTTTCTTCATATTATCCACCCTTTGATCAAGATTTAATGTTTCGAAGAAAAGAAAAAACCGTGGCTGGTACTGCGGATCATTAATTATGTGTTCAGGCAATTGGCCGGCACCCGATTTCTCTGTAACTCCGTAGTCATACACGCTCTGTCCCAGATAAAAAACAGGGGTCATTTGGACTTCACTCCGGTTCGAATTTTCGATAAGAATATATCCAATATTTTTATACTTCGACAAGTAGGTCATTGACTCGACCCTTGCTCTTTTGGAATACATCACTGTTACAGGAATCAACAAAATAATGTTTAATACCCAGAAAAAGATCCAGGAGGTTTTTAGAAATTTCTTTTTTTTTCTGAACCATGAGTTGCCTGTGACGAACTCCTGCCAGCCTATCATACCGCCGATAATGAAAAACGGGATAACAGGAAGAATGAACCGTTCCTGTTTATTTGGAAATGCAGAATGAAACACCAGGAAAATGAAAGCTGGTAGAAATAATACCAGTTTTTTTCTCCAGTTCCTGAAAAATCCAAAAGCTAAGAACAGGCTGACCGGCGGGATAAGTATTCCCAAAATCAACAGGATATAATTGTACCAGGAATTATTGATGTATTCACCGGAGCTTTCGATGTTATACCTGATGTACTCTTTCAGTTCCATAAATGGCTGGCCCCATACAAAGGAATCAATACCACCCTGAATAACAACGGCTGATAAAAAGAATCCCGCTCCATAAATCAGCGCTTCCTTCCATCTGAGTTTTAGCACGATCGCCAGTCCAAGTCCAAAGGCAAAAAAGAGGGTCTGGAATCTGACTGAAAATGCCAGTCCTATGATGATCCCGGCAACAAAAAACCACCGGAAGGATTTTTTGTTTTCCCAATGTTCAATGATCAACCAGGTTCCATAGATCATGGGTGGTATGCACACAATTTCGACAAGGTTTCTCACACTCAGCACGGGTAAGAACCAAAAAGCAGCAAGTAAAAGCCCTGTCAGATTAGCTGTTCTCAGGTCACTTAATTTCAATGTAATCTTATATCCAAAATAAACCGTGATGAGTGAGAAAGCAGCATGCAGTAGCCGGATGATAAACATTTTGACCTGCGGGTCATAAATCCCTGCCGATTTTAAGAATAATAAAATAAAGTAGTGAATTCCGACATAAAAAAAACTGTGTCCTGATGGAACGGCATCGGTCTGGTTGCCAGGCAGCCACCGGTTGTAGTCGTATCCGTCAATCCAGGATTGAGCAGGCTCAAGAACCAGAAAATGGTCGTCGTGCATACCGAATCCTTTGGAGAATATAGCAGCAAACAGTCGCAGGATAACGGCTGTTAAAAGAATCAGTTTCAAAGGATTTTTTTCCCACAAATCCAAAATCCGGTTTATCATCGGCATACTCTTTTTATCAGGACAAATTTATATTTTATTAAGCAAATTCTTTATATTTAATAATGGCTCAACACTAAAATTTGTACTTTTGAGTTGAATCTTCGCATAAACAATATGAATACAATGATAAAGATTTTCAGAATTGTAATACTTAGCTTTGCATTCATTACAGTTGTGTCATTCCGGTTAAATGATCATCAATCTGCTGCTATGCAAATAAGTCATGATCCACAGGTAAGAAATAAACAGTATTTGCCTGAACCCCGGCTGACGTCGGATGTTTCAGTTGAGGAAACTCTGCTCAACCGGCGTTCGGTAAGGGAATTTAAAGATGAGCCGCTCACCCTTGCGGATGTTTCACAGCTTCTTTGGGCAGCTTATGGAATAACCGATAAGCAAAGTTCCCCCGGATTTTTACGGGGCGGCCTCAGGACAGCTCCTTCAGCCGGCGGGCTTTATCCATTGGAGATTTATGTGGTCTGTGGAAAGGTTGAAGGATTGAAAAGCGGGATTTACAAATACGATTCACAGGATCATTCAATAGAATTAATGATGGAAGGCGATATAAGGAAAGATCTTTCGAATGCGGCGCTTGCCCAGGAATTTATTGCACGGGCCCCGGTTTCACTTGTTTATACCGCAGTATTCAAACGGACGACTCAAAAATACGGAGACCGTGGACGTGAACGTTATGTTTGCACCGACCTTGGCCATTCGGCAGAAAATGTCTATCTGCAAGCCATAGCGCTGAACCTTGGCACATGTGCTGTGGGTGCGTTTACCGATCCTATGGTCAGCATGGTGATGCAGCTCCCGGATGATGAAACACCGTTGTACATTATGCCTGTCGGAAAATATTAAAAAATGGTTGAAGTATTTGCTCTGAAGTTGCCGGATGAAACCGCATTCGCTGAAAAAAAGGAACATTATATTTCTTTTCTTTCAGACGAACGCCGGGAACATTTTAACAGGTTTAAAAATTCAAAAAGCGCTCTGCGTTCCATATTTGGCGAGCTGATCTCAAGGAAAATTTTAAGCGAAAAGCTCCTGACCACGCCCGATCATTTCGAATTTAAAAAAACTGAAAACGGGAAACCCTATCTCGACTCAAAAGATATTCATTTTAATTTGTCACATTCGGGTGAATGGGTAGTATTTGCATGCTGTGACAAAGAAACGGGCATTGATATTGAGAAAGTCAGGCCGGTGAATTACAGGATCGCTGAACGGTTTTTTTCCCCCGGAGAAAACGATATTCTCAGTGAATTGAAAGGTAAAAGAAAACTGAATTTCTTTTTTGACCTCTGGACATTAAAAGAAAGTTACCTGAAAATGCTTGGAACCGGCCTCACTAAATCCCTGAGCTCATTTACGGTACTGGATTCGGGACGGGGCTTTCAGATTGAAGAGCATGAATTGGGTCAGGTTTTGCCGGTATTTTTCAGACAATATGCTGTTGATAAGGAATACAAACTTTCAGTTTGTTCAGGATGTGAAATCTTTTCTAAAAAATTGAAGTATTTTGCGCCGGAGGAAACTGTCCGGTTTTGAATGGCTTACAATTGGAAACATCAAAAAAAAATGTTGCACTCGTATTATCCGGTGGAGGCGCCCGCGGATTGGCCCATATCGGTGTTATCGAAGAGCTTTTAAAGAAAGGCTTCGATATCACTTCAATAGCCGGAACCTCAATCGGATCTTTGATCGGAGGAGTTTATGTTTCGGGGAAATTACCTGAATTTACTGAGTGGATCTGCAATATTGGTAAACTCGACGTTTTAAAACTAATGGATTTTGCCATTCACAAAGACGGATTCATCAAAGGCGAAAAAGTCTTTAAAAAGCTAAGTGAGTTTATTGATAAAACAAACATTGAGGATTTACCAATTCCGTATTCTGCAGTATCCGTAGATATTTTAAAACACCGTGAAGTAGTTTTCCAGTCAGGTAATCTTATAAAAGCAATACGTGCTTCTGTTTCGATACCCACCATACTGCGACCGCTGAATTACCTGGGAACCGAACTGGTGGATGGTGGTGTACTTAGCCCTTTGCCGCTTAATTCTGTTGCAAGGACTGAAAACGACATTTTGGTTGCAGTAAATTTAAATTCCGACATGCCTTATACGCGTAAGTCCGGGACTGATGAAAAGGGTAACTTTGAAATCGCTTATTTAAAAGCCAAAGAGTTCATCAACAAAAGATGGTCGAGGACTGAAAAAAGTAAAAATGTCAAAGGCGTGGGCTTCTTCGATCTCATTACCGAAAGCATCTATACAATGCAAATGAAGTTGGCTGAAATGGCTATTGAAAAATACCAGCCAGATATTATGGTCAGTATTTCAAGGTTCTCGTGCGAGCTTTTTGAATATTACCGTGCTGAAGAATTGATCGGATATGGAAGGCAACAATTCCTTGCCTCGCATGCGATTTTTCTGGAGGAACAAAGTGATAAAATAAAAGATAAAAGATAAAATTTCCAGGTTTCAGGTTCCAGGTTTCAGATTCAGGTTCATGTTTCATTGGAACTCAGGAGAAATAAATTCAATCGGTATTATTCCGGAATCTGAGTTTCAACTCCTAAATTTGGAAGCCAGATATCATTTTTGTCGGGATTTGATACATGTTGATCAAGATCGAAATCACCTTCGCGGTAACCATCCATCCCCGACTGGATATTCCAAATATTGGTTCTATCGTCCTGATCTATAAGTCCGGTTGCCTGTCCATCACCTCCCACCATCCCATAAATACCTGTACCAATTTCCTTCTGTCCGATGGAATAGGCCTTATCAGGTGCATTGGTAAAATCATATCCAAACACTCCGGTAATTTCGGTAAGAGGTTGTGATGACATAATCCCAAGATGATTCCTGTGGTAAACCACGACATACAGATTATTTTGCGGATGGATCAAAAACTCCGGTAAGCTGCTTCCATCCGTCCCAACCACCTGGCCTGTATTTTTTAAAAATACCGCTTGTCTTGCAATTACTGTGGATGCAGTAGCTGTGGATGCTTCACCAGTGGTTTCCCTGAGTTCAAGTAACACCCAATCAACAATATCCGATGGAGGAGGCGATGAAACGGATTCGGTGCCGGAATAATTCCATGGGACAATGTTATAGGGCTGGGTTAACGGGAAATCTGCAACTCCGGTTAAATCAGTATTCATATCGGTTCCATTAAATGGACCTTCAAGAAATACCCTGACATCAACTTTAGTTATGTTCCATGCATAAGCTTTGATGCAAAGGTCGAAATCGCTGGTCGTGCCTTCTCCTGCAGGATGCCAGGTTATTTCATCCGGGCTGGTCCAGCATTTTCCCGTTTCCAGATGAGGTAAACAGTATCCTTCTGCAGTCCCTTCCACTGCCATTGGATAATCTTCCCCAGGCGAATAATATTTTACCTTAATATAAAAATCATTTCCTGATTGAATTTTCAATGGTTCAGAAAGACTGATCTGCCAGAATCCGGGGTAATCGCAGTATTGCTCAGGCGCTGAAGCCAGTTGTCCGCTCAGGTTCGAACCGTCAAAATCCTCATAAATCTCTGCCGACAACCACGATCCGTAAGAAACAGTGTAGGTTCCTATTCCCGTGATGTACTGATCATTGACAGCAGTATATTTTATCAGTCCATAAATTACGGGATCTTCATATCCCACAAATGGCCATCCGCCGATGGTGTCGTACTGGTAGATTTTCAGGTCAGGATCATATAATTCCATTTCCGGCCAGATGGAATTATATTTCAATACCAATGTATCCTTATATGAAATGTAGAAATACCCGCTTTCGCCAAAGCCGGTGCCATAACTATTCTTTGCAATCCAGGCGCCATTACCGCAGGCAGTAGTAATCGTATCATTCCAGCCGACAATGGCAATTGCATGTGTTGTTGATCCTGCTCCCTGATAACAATAAGTATAGTGTCCGTTTATCCAACTGTAATTAGCAGAAACCGAACGGTAAGTATTATAAACCGCGCCCGAATTCATAATGGTTTCCTTGAAGGCATCATGATCTTCGGGTAAATATCTGGAGATCGGTATATAGGCCTGAGGCACAAGACCCTCCGTGCAGTTGTCATTTACAGGAATGTACGGATCGTCAGTTTCTGAAATAGGTCCGGAACCTCTCACAAGGTAAGCTGTTGACATAAAATGATGCCCCCAGGTGCAGGGATTAAGATCAAAGCCGTGACAATTTTTCAAATTATTTTCTGAAAGGTCATAATCACCGAGGCCCAGAACCTTCCAAACCGATTCCATTGAACTGTAAGTGGCGAATGCCCAGCATGCACCGCACGAAAGCTGGTGCTTTACCGGTGTGAGCAATGATGTACCTCCGGGGCCGGCAGTCCTCATATCATAAACCACAGGGTAATCCTCTGGTGACTTGTATTTTTTCATTTCGAAATATTTATCAAACCTTAGTATGGCGGGTGAAGGCGCTGCAAATATATCGAAACCGGTCCTTTTTGAAGATTCGAATTCACGAAGAAAATTCACAAAATCGGGATTGGCAGGAGCCTTTTTTATTCCGGTTTGTGAAAAGACAGGCAGAGAAGTATAAAAGACAATTGAAAGAATTACCTGCCATCGAAAGTAAATTATCCCGGACATATTTCTAATAATTGGTGTATCATTTCGAGAAATTTAGAGTTGACAATAGGTTTTAACTCTAATCCTTCGCTTAGGTTTCGTTCTGCTCTATCCAATTCAGTGAAAGTAATTTCGTTGGAATAAAATCTAAACGCATCAGGGATTTTTAATTCTAAGCAGGCTACTCAGTTTGAGTGAAATATCGAGGAATATAATGCTGGCATTTCCATTTCTTTCGATATGATAAATCGAATTGTTAATTTCATCGCTGATCAAGGCAGCATTTTGTAAATTAATAAAGGGATAAAAACGCTTTCCTTCCTTTCCGATTATAAAATCAGACTCTCCTGCATTCAGCTTTGCCAATCCATCATTGCCTGCACTAATTAAAAAGGATTGCCTGATAAGCCGCAGGGTATAAATTAGAAAACTTTTTTGCCGGTCCCTGCTCAGTTTTGAAATTTCGTTGACAAAATCAAGTGTATGGGCTATGTGGTTTCCAAAACAAAGGCGCATCCATTTTGTAAACCACTGAATATTCAATTCTCCTTCTTCAAGTTTCAAAATATGTTGTTTGGCTTCCAGATAATTTCCGTTCGAAATTTTTACTGCATCATTTACCGGGCCGGGCCCGGGAAATTCTTTTACAAGACAGGCAGTGAGATCTTCATCATCAATTCCGGGTATTTTAATAATTTGAGTTCTCGAAAGGATAGTTTTTATCACCTGTTCCTGGTTTTCAGAAATAAGAAGAAACAGTGTTTTATCGGGCGGCTCTTCAAGGATTTTCAGCAACTTTGGAGCTGCTGCATGAAATAACTTTTCTACCATCCAGATGATCACTACCTGATAATCAGCTTCGTAAGACCTGTAACTTAAGGTTTTAATGATGTTGTTGCAGTCACTGGCATTGATGATCGCCTGTTTTTTTTCAATTCCTATCTTTTCGTACCAGTTTGTAAGTGAAATATAGCCATTGTTTTCAACGATCAATTCGCGCCATTTTGCAACAAAATCGGTACTCACGGGTTTATCATGTTCCTGAGTTTTCGAGGTGGGGTATATAAAGTGAAGATCGGGATGAACAAGTTTATTGTACTTTATACAAGAAGGACAAATCCCGCATGAATCATTATCGTTTTTATCAGTACAATTAATAAACTGTGCATAAGCCAATGCAAGCGCCAGTTTACCACACCCTTCCTGACCCAGAAACAACTGCGCATGGCTTACCCGGTTCTCTTTTACAGTTTTTATTAACCGGAGTTTGGTTGCCTTCTGCCCGATAATATCGGAAAACTTCATGGGATTGGGATGAGAATTGACTAAATTGACTATATTAACTAAAATAATTAGATTGAATACTCGTACTAAATACTAAGTACTAAATACTCAAGACTAACATCATTTCAGGATCAGCTTTTTAACCTCTTTAATACCATCAATGGTCAGTTCGGTAAAATACATTCCCAGTCCTGCCCTCGTACCACTCTGATCTTTTCCATCCCAGGTAAAAGTATATTCGCCGGCAGGAAATTCACCGGTAACAACAGTTCTTATCCTACGACCGCTCAGGTCATATATTGCAAGTTCAGAAAATGCTTGTTTATCCAGTTTAATTAAAATATTAAAATTGCCGGAAGAAGGATTCGGATATATTAAGCTCGCTCCTTCAAACTGCCCTGAAATATCGCCGGTTCCCAAACCTATTTCCGGCTTGTCAAGTTTTTTATCCGTGTAAATCCTGTACTCTCCGGCTTCAAGTGTAATCATCTGCGATGTGCTTGTGACATTTACCGAGTCGCCCATAAAATAATTATACCAGTACCCGGTATGCTGAAATGCCGGATTTATATCATCTGTCGTGACACCAAAATTTCCCAGTATCGTTACATTCATCGAACTGTGATCCAAATGTATTGATTTGAGTGAACCAGAAACATTCAGGCTGAAATCAGTCGTTTGGAATGCCGCTTCATTCTGCTTAAGATGAGCAAGTGAAGAAAAAATCCCATACAATACTTTTCGCCTGTAATCCGACTGGTAGTTCCACTTTATTGGTTTCTCATCCGTACGATGATCATCACCTCCAATTGTGCCCGGATAGTTAATATGATAGTCATATCCAAGTTCACCGAATTGCCAGATCATTTTCGGGCCTGGAATTGTGATAAAAAAACAGGTTGCGAGTTCAATTCTCTGAAGGGCAATTGTCGTATCCTTGATATTGTAATTCCCTGAAGAATTTCCATAATTGATATTTTTTGCCATCAGCCTTTCTTCGTCGTGGCTCTCCATATAACCCATTACATGAGGATTGTTCCAGCCTCTTTGCTTGTACGAAATCCAGTTAAAATTCGAGTTTGCTGTCCACCCCATTGTTGCTTCGCTGTAATTGTAATTTGAATTACCCCACAACATACATCCGTAATTGGCAAGTTCTTTTTCTTCGCTGTTGTCGCACCAGTGTTCAAGAATTACATAAGCATCCGGATGGTCATTCCATATTTCATCAGCCATTCTTTTGAGGATGGCAATACGTCCGGCATTGTATGCACTGCCGCTTCCGGAGTTAGTAAATCCCTGTGTAAAATCGAAACGGAATCCATCAATTTTATATTCGGTGAGCCAGTAATTGTTTACACTGTCAACTAAAGCCTGTGTCGCCAGACTTTCATGATTAAAATCATTGCCCCAGCAATAAGGTTCGTGCGGACATACCGCATTGAACCATGGATTGTTAGCCGCCGGCCTGTTGTTCACATCATCCCAGTACATCTGAACCATTACATTCTGACCATAAGAGTGGTTGAGTACCATATCCATGATCACGGCGATACCATTGGTATGACATTCGTCAACAAATGCCTTGAAATCATTTTTAGGCCCATAATATTTATCTGGTGCAAAATAAAAAGACGGATTGTAACCCCAGCTAAGGTTTCCTTCAAATTCACTGACAGGCATTAATTCGATGGCATTAATACCAAGGCTTTTGAAATAGGTCAAGGTATCCTTGAGAGTTTTAAAATCATGGGCATCCAAAAAGTCCCTGAGCAGCGTTTCATAAACGACCAGATTATCCTTTTGGGGCGGATTAAAACCGGTTACCTGCCATGGATATTCATCCTGTCCTGTTTGTAAAACCGATACCAGACCGAGCGTTTTGTTTTCGGGGTATGGCTTCAGGTTCGGGTAAGTAGATTCATCAATCCACGGATCGTTCCATTTATCGAGTATTTTATCCGTGTAGGGATCAGCTATAAGAAGTTCCTCGTCGATGAGGTATTGAAATGCATATTCCTCACCGGGTAATAAATCTTCTATTGTCGCCCAATACCGGGTTTCAAAATTATTAGCGTCGGCAGTGGTTCTCTTTAATTTATATTCCGGCCCGATTTGCCAGTCGTTGAAATCGCCAACCACATAAATTGAATTTTTATAGGGAGCATGTATTGCCAGTGTAACAGTATTATCGTCAATGTAATTAATACCATCGCGTGTTCCTGCCGGCTGTGAAGCTACAGTTGTTTCGCCACGGACATAGTAATAATTAGAATCAGCCACCTGGTTTCCGCTGCTTTCAGCTACTACTTTGATCCAGTGTTTGGTATCAGTTACGGAAGAAGCTGTGATCGTTTCAGTTAAAGAATTCCCGGCAACTGAGGTTACCAGAATTTCATCCACATAAAGAGACAGGGTTTCCGCCATTGTCGCCTCTGCATTGATTTCAATAGGATCAGCCGGATCAACAAAATATGGTGATTGGTCAGGGCTCACCAGGTTTATATTCAAACCGAGCTCAAATACCTCAATAAAAATATCAGGCGATGTCTGCTGATTTGCATCCGCACTCCGGAAAACAAGACAAATTTGGGTTATTACTCCGGAAGCTGAAACGCCATAAAAATCCCTTATGGTTGGTTCTATGACCATTTCGTAAACATCCGTTCCAATATTTGTCAACTGGGGCTGGGTAGTGTTGTTTCCCCACGATCCGATTACATTTTGCCAGGCACTTCCGTTCACAGTTACTCCTGTATGTGCGAAAACATCGCCAGTATAGCCTTCGAGGCCGGTACCTGTTGCATTGAAAGTGACGGTAACTGCTTCATCGGCTGTGGGAATGGCGGGATCAGTGATTACTACTTGCGCGGATAGATTGTTCCAGCTAAGAATCAAACCTGCAACAAAAAGGTAAAGTGCATATATTTTTCTCATAATAAAAAGTTTTTAAAAGTCAATAGACCTTACAAAAGTAAAAAAATAAAGAAGGAACCATGAAGGTTTGAGCATTTATTGGCTAAATTATTATTTGATGTGCCAGACAGAAAGTAATCCTGAAAACTCATATCCCCAAAATTCATGAAATACATTCTTATTTTCGTACGAGAATGGAAATTGTATATTGTTTAGCCCGTA
>Ga0172368_10003230_pt1 | contig 20011 bp, 21 predicted proteins | sample Lak11m_FD_114540 | JGI IMG/M metagenome (GOLD analysis project Ga0172368, IMG submission 114540) | Freshwater microbial communities from Kabuno Bay, South-Kivu, Congo - kab_022012_11m | ecosystem: Environmental > Aquatic > Freshwater > Lake | place: Democratic Republic of the Congo: South-Kivu...
CGGCAGTTTTGTCTTCATGGTATCTCTCTTAATTTTTCCCTTTTCTATTTGACAATGATCCACACAGAGACAAGCGGGCCGAAGTAGTTGCCTGCATCGTCTCTTAACTTCCAAAAGCCTTTGTACTCTCCTTTAGCTTTTGGAGCGGTCAGCTTCACAACAAAGGTCTGGGTACCCTGAGGCTTTGTATATTCCTCTGGCGCATTTTTCTTCAACACAATGCTATAGCCATCCAGCCCTGGGGTGGAAAGTTCGGGCAGAAAAGTAAAGGAATAGCCTTCGTCCCAGGCGCAGGTTCCAGAGTTTAGGATCATCCAGGATTTGCTGAATTTTTTCTCCGGCGAGACAGCATCCTTATCGTAAGGAGCGCTTTCTCCCATGAACGTGCCGTCATTACAGCCGTTTTTTGTGGTCACAGTTGAGACGATCCCAATTGTCGCAAAGGGAGTCACCAAAGGCGTCAAGCCGGGTAATTGTGTATTGAAAGCTGACGGTGTGTTGAGTCCGCCGACAGGAGCAAACGTGGGAAGTACCCCCAAAGTAGGAGTTGGGAAGGGTGTATTGGTCGGCAATGGGGTTGGTGGAATAGCCAGCGCGGTCTGGGTTTGCTGCATGGCCACCTGGGTAAAGACAATACTGACAGCCTGAGTTTGGATAACGCCCGGATCTTCCGTTGGCGCGGGGGTTGCGCCAAAAGAACAGGAACTCAAAACGACGGCAAGAACCATCGCAACTGTCAGCCAAAGTGATTTACGAAATTTCATGTTAATAACCTCCGAAAATAGTTAACTTGATTATAACGCAACCAAGGGTGCCTTTATAAAGTCAGTAGATTGTCCATATCTCTCTTTTGCAGGTGTTTTTTTTGCAAAAAACAACCGAGCGGATGGAATTCGTGAAAGCCATCCACTCATGATATTACGGCGTGGAGGTGTTGGTGGGCGTCGCCGTCGCCGTAGAGATCGGAGTGCCCGTCGGTGTAGCGGTGCCAGTGGGTATGACCGTGGGGGTAAGGGTGCCGGTCGAGGTGGCAGTAGGCGTAAAGGTATTGGCGGGCGTGGCTGTAGCCGTTGGAGGCACGCCTTGCCGGGTAATATGCGGATTCACCCAAATGGCATTATCGCTGTTCTGCGGACCATTTGAATCCACTACAAGAATGAACTTCACGGTTTTGCCTGCGAGAGAGTCCAAATCGAGGTCTATCGGGTAAACCTTGCCCTCGAAGACTTCGCGCCAGCTTCCCAAAGTTTTGACCTCTCCATTAATCTTGTAATCCAACCTGAAAATCACATCACATTTTTTAGACTTGGTTTGGCAGCCGATGATTGCGCGGAACCGATCGCCTGACTGCACTGTGAAAGATGGGTACTGCCCGCTGATAATTCCATCCCGCTTATCCTGCGGGACAGCCAGCAAACCAGGCGGGCTATTCTTCGCGCCATCCTCCAAAACAGGGGCGCTTAATTTGATCACAAACCCATTCCCATCTCCATCCATGCCGGGGCAGGGAAGCGCCGCGCTTTTGTTTTCCCAATTTGCACTGCAATAATTTGCGGAAAAGTCATAACCGACATAACCCGGGCCGATCACTTTTACATCCACCCAAAAGGCAGTATCTGCCTGAGAACCAATGCCAAACAACACGCCGGAAGCATTGCGCAATTTCCAATAGCCGCGATATTTTCCGTCTTTGTTTGGCGCGGTAAATGTCACAGGTATCTCGATGTATTGTCCGGGGGTGACATTCCCTGCGAGCGCAACAGAGGACAGTCCGCCCAACTGATCGCCGCCGGTAAAAACAAGCGCGTAAGAGGGAGTCCATGTGCACGTGCCAATGTTTTTGATGCGCCATATTTTTACAAAAGAATTTTTCTGGGTGACGAGGCTTCCGTCCGGGTAGGTCACGTCTGCGAGGAATTGCGCCGCGTCACATCTCGACGCCGGAGCTGGTACCGTTGGAATGAGAGTGTTCGTCGCTGACACAGCTACGCTCGCAGCTGCGGTTGGCGGAGGCAAGCCGGGGGGGTCGGTCTGCCCCGTCGGTGTCATCGCAGCTTCCAGCGTCAGGGCTGAGGCGGTATAAATTCCGTTAATAGTGGCAAACGGCTCCGGTGTCGAAGAATCTGATGCGGCATTGCAAGCCAGTTGCGCGGTCATCAAAATTATGCTGAAAATCAATATCGGGGATTTTTTGGTAAACATGGTTCCTCCGTATAATCCTTTTCTCAATGATTAAAGACGAATTTACGGGGTAATGTGTTCCCAGAAAAGAAGAAGCCAGCAAAACTGGCTTCTTCTTTTTCGAGCTGAATTGTTTATGAAGGTTTAGGGTTTTTTGCAATCGTAGGAAAAAGTTACCGGCGGAAATTCCTTATAAACCGGGGCAAGGATCGTAATGGACATCCAGCGGTCATTGGTTGAATTTCCAACTTGAACCACCCATTCGCGGGAAACAGTTTTGGAGCCTGCTTCGGTCATCTTTATCGTGCCTTTGCCATCCTGGCTGTTCCCATCGCTTTGCTGCCACTGATATGTATACTCAAGTGGGCCATTGGTTGTAATGGTGGCAAAGACCTTGTATTTAGTATTCAAAGGGCAGCCCGTAGCCGGGTTGCGGACGACTTCGTAATCTACAGAAATAACATCGTATGCGGGCTTGTCTGATGAAGACACCACGATCGTTGTGTAGAAAGGCTCGCTGTACATGCCTACGCCAAATGCAATATCATCGGGTGTTTGCAGCGCCCATTCTGATCTGTAGGTTCCGTCAACTGCCGGCGCTGTCAAAACGAGCGAAACCGGCAGGGTGGCGCCGGGTCCCGTCACTTGGGGAATGTTGTAAACATACGCGCCGCCTAAAATGTCACCGGACCAGAACACGATCTGGTAACTTGTGTCCCACACACAAGCGCTTGTGTTTGTGATCTGCCATGTTTTTGTGAATACTTCGCCCGGCTTATAGATTGTGCCGTCAGGGATAGTTTCGCTCGCAAGGCTTGCTTTTGCACATTCAGATTTGGAGGGATTAACCGCCGTGGTCGGAGACGGAACTGCGACAAATGGAGTCACGATTGCAGTCGGGAGGATCGGTAAAGCTGTCGGCGGCACAAATGGAGTTTCAGTATTGGCAACTTGCTGCGCGTTCATGGCAACGACAGTCTGCGCTACAGAAGTTTGAATAGCCGAATCCTGAGAATTGCCCGCGCCGCAGGCTGAAATAAGGAGTGACGAAATTACGATAGAGATGAAGAGTATGTAATTGATGTTTTTAAACATTTTTTCCTTTCATATTTGAAGATGATTATACTTTTAAAGAGAAGCGCCCGGAAATCCGGGCGCTTTGCTAATTATTTTCTAATTTTTACGGGCAAACCATATTACTGGATTGTCCAATAAACTGGTGATTGGGTTCGTCAATATAAACTCTTAGGTAATGACTGCCCGCAGCAGAGATGGCCCAATCAATCGTCGGCGTGGTTTGCGTCCCAGCTGCTCCAAAAACCAAAGTAGAGCCATAGGTACCTTCGAAATCATCCGAGCCGTTCGCCTGCCAGAAGAACTTCACTGTGCCTGCGGCGCTTGTGGTTATATTAGCTGAAACGTGGAAGTTACCGCATGTTCCTGAAACATTATAAGTAACGCTGGTAACGGCAAAAACAACAGGAGCAGGGAGTGTGAAGGTGGCGGTTACCGGAATCTGAACTTTTATATCCACATAAAAGGTTTTTCCATTACTGCCTTGGATGATGGGAATGGTAACTCCGCCATTGGTGTTGATGCGGAAGTAGCCGCGGTAGTTGCCAGCAGTCGCCGGTGAGGTGAGGGCAACTTCAAGGTCAATCTCCTGCCCGGGTCCCAGGTCGCTGATGGCTTTGGTGGCAGGGGCACCCATCGAATCGCCGCTGTCAAATACCAGCGAAAAACCAGACCATGCGCACGAACCGATATTTTTGATGCGCCACTTTTTGACAAAAGCCTGGCCGGGGGGCATGATTGTCCCATCAGGGATGGTTACATCTGTTACAAACTGCCCTACATTGCAGTTTGACGTGGCGGTCGCCTGGGGGGTATTTGTGTTTACTGGCGGAGGAACCGTAGTAAGGGTGGGAGGAACGGGCGGAACTGTGGAACTCGGTATAATTACAATTGATGCAGGCGTTGCGCTTAATAGGGCTTCAACAGTTTGCGCTGCCGCTGTGATACTGGCAGTCTGACCTTCGTCACCGGTTGGCAGGTTGCATGCGCCTAAAAATAAAGCGGCTATGATCAATACATTGAACAAGCGTGTTTTCTTTTTCATATTTTTTCTCCTTCTCAAAAAAAGTATTTTACCGCAAGATAATACCGCGAACATCCCCCGCAGTTCTCACCAAAAAGCGGACTGGTCAAAAACCAGTCCGCTTTTTGGTTACATCTTTGTTTGCAATTTCATCTTGTATTTTTTAACGGCGCGCCAGCCTACCAGGATCCTCTCCTTTTCATCCCACAGGCGGAAATATAAAGATTTCAAACTGGCACGAATGGTGAGCGGTTCGATCTGAAAGATTGGGTTCTCCTCGTGGCATTGTTCCAACTTGTAATTGGGGATTTTTGGGCTGAGGTGGTGAATGTGATGAAAGCCAATGTTGCCCGTAAACCATTGCAACACCTTGGGAAGTTTATAGTAGGAACTTCCATCCATGCCGGCTCTGAAAAACTCCCAATCTTTATGGCGCTCCCAATAGGTCGGGTCAAAGTTATGCTGCACGTAGAACAGCCACACGCCCGCTCCGCAGGCAAAAAGCAAAATAGGCAATTCCACCATAATGTAAGCCTGCCAGCCGATGTGATAGATCGTCCAGCCGACGAAGGCGAACAGGGTGATATTCGTCCACACGACGCTGTTACGTTCGCGCTTGCCCGATTTCGAGGTCCAGAAGCGATGCGTGAGGACAAAGACGATTGTGGCCCCAATGGTAAACAAAATGATCGGGCTTCGCATGATCCGATATCCGATCTTCTTATACCAGGGGGCGGCGATATATTCCCCCACTGTCATTGTGTACACATCGCCTACGCCGCGGCGGTCGAGGTCGCCGGCAGTGGCGTGATGGATGGCGTGATTGTGCTTCCACTCAAAATACGGAGTCCACACTGCCGCGCCGAGCAGCAGCCCCAAGCGGTCATTGGCAAGCGGGGTCTTGAAGAACGAGCCGTGACAGCAATCGTGGAAGATGATGAACATCCGCACCATAAAGCCTGCGGCAGGGATGGTGATCAGAAGCGTCAGCCAATAGCCGGCCTCAAGGCTGCGGTAAGCCAGATACCACAACACGAAAAATGGAATGACAGAATTCACCACCTGCCATAAACTACGCCATGTTTCCGGGTATGCATACTTGGAAACAATGGTCTGCCATTTTATTTTTCCGATACTCATATTTACTCTCCTTGCTAAATTTTTTGTGATCCAAATGCGCCGCGCTTTATTTAATAAACGAGTCTAGCGGTGGCTGGCACGGCGCAATAACGAGCAAAGCAGGCTATTTCGTTTTTATCATACTCCGATATTCCAAATATGCGGTCACCCCATTAATCCAATGCTGGACTCCGTCAATACGGAGGGTTGCATCCTCGCAGCTGCCAAAGATACCACCCCCATATTTGGTTTCCATCTCGCTGGAAATATTCCAGCTACAGTTATTATCAGGCAACTGCCTGGCTTGCACAAATGTAATGAAAGTTCGAATCTGCGGGTCGAGTGGTTCGTACTCTGCATTTGAAATATAAAAAGCCTGGGCAAGCGCAGCCAGTGCTTCAATTTTTGTGGCGGTGGCAATGCTTGAATTTTTCGGGTCGAGCGAACGCACCTGCCCTGCGATAATCGTGTCCGCGATCTGTGATGCATAGTTCTGGTTGGTTTTATTTAATTTATCCAGCCTTGCAAACATGCCAAAGGCAAAACTGTGCCAGTGATCCTCGGTGACGGGCTGTGTGATCATATAATCATTCACTTCGCGCGCCTGAGTCAACCAGAAACCATCCCCAGTCATTTCGTAAAGTTCCATGAGCGCAAGCAAAGCCTCGCCAGAAGAGAAAGCCGCAAAATAATCCGGGTTTACCTCACCTGCGAGATGAGGGTCGAAGGAGTGATAGAAGCCACCATCAGGTTTGCGCATGGACACGATGAAATAACCCAGATCAACCGCGGTATCGAGCAGGTTGCTTTCTTTCAAAAAAAAATCACCCATTGCCTGCCAGCGTTTATAAATGGCATCAACCGTCAACGCGGAGCCGCCTAACTGACAACCGCCCTCGGTGTAAAGACACATGCCTGTAAATTTTTCAGGTTCGCTGACAAGGAATTCAAGATAATGTTCGAGCGCAGAATCTCCTGCGACACAATATTTAGAATCTCCCGAAACACGGCAGACCGTAAAAAGAGAGCCTGTCCCAGCCACTAAACGAAGATAGGACGGGGAATATGCCCTTTCCCCGGTAAAAAAATCAACTTGATATGGAAGCTCGCCATTGGCAAGCTGCTGGCGTGTCAAATAATCGCCGGCGGCAATTATCGAATCTTTCAGCGTTCCATTTTCAATCTGGATTATTTCGGGGATGCGAGCAGGCAGGGAGGTTGGTGGAAGGGTTATAGCCACAGTAGGTGTGGCAGAAATCACAGGCGAATCTTTTTTTGTTTGAAAAAAAAACACGCCCGCAGAGCCGAGTGCAAGCAGAAAAAACAGCAAATAAACTCTACGGCTCGAAGACATTCATGAACCTTATTGTATTTTCCGGGAAACCAGTTCCGACAATTTTTGCAAAGATAATTCAGCCAATGATGAAACTGTGACATCGCCCGACACGCCCATCTTAACCGTCAGCGGATTGGGAACAGCCACTGCGAAGATTTCCGCGCGGCGTGCTGCCAGCACACCGTTGGGGGAATCTTCAAAAACGACAGCCGCGTCATTCTTAACGTTGAGCTGCTCCAGCGCCTTCAAGTAGATATCAGGGTTGGGTTTTGTCCGCCCGGGCGCAACGTCATCCTGACAGATGATGCGGTCAAAATACTCGAAGATTCCCAGCCGTTTCGCGTGTGTATCCACCCATGAATGCGGCGAACTCGAACCGATTGCCACCTGCAAACCAGACCGCCGCCCATGCTCGATCATATCCATCACGCCGGGCAAAATGGGGTTGGCATGGATGATGGCGTCCGCTTCTTTTCGGTAGCGCGATCTCAAAGAAATAGTATCCAGCCGTCCCGAAGAAAGATGCGAAAGATGTTCCGCCGCATCAAAGGTAGAGATGCCGTATCCGCCAATGGTCTTCTCCCATTCATGCACAGGCAATTCAAATCCATGTTCTTTATAAATGGATTGCCATACCAAAACTTCTGGTGTCTCGGTGTCGAGGATCAACCCGTCGAAATCAAAGATCAACGCTTTTAGCATTTATTCGTCAATATCCATTCTGCTGATGCGCGAAGGTTGTATGTTGACATTCGCTGGAACAACGCGCGCCAGCTGACCTTCTTGAATCATGCGCGCAAGATGTTTCACCATCACGGCCTGGCGCGGCGAAGCCTGCGCGCCGAGGTCTTCCAAAACCGGCTCAAGCCAGGTTTGATACGAGCGGACATTCAAATACACTTTCCGTCCGCGGCGGTCGGGCAAATTTGCCACCAGCGATGAAATTTTTTCGCTGACATTATTTTCATCGGGATGGATGAGCGGCGTCAGCACAATGCCGTACATCCCAGCCGTTATGCTTGCATAACATTTCATATTTTCCGATTGCACAAAACCGACCACTCGGTTTGGCGCAGGTTCAACAGGGTGCATCAACGGCGGGACAATTTGATAATGCAGGCTCTGCACAACAGGCAGGTCGATGGAGTTCATGCGCCTCCAACTTAAGCTGGAAGTTGATACTGTTTTTTCGATCTGACTCACATCCCACATTCTCTGCCAGGCATAGACGGAGAAGCCTGCGGTGCGCAATGCCGGGAAAATGTGACTCGATTCTTCCACCTCAGCCATGACATGAAAGGCGTTCCATTCACCTGCTTGAATTACAAGGTGCTCCAACAGGGACGGCAGTTCGGGATCATCCAATCGGGAAGATGGTGCAAGATATAACAGCTTCGCGAATGTCTCTCCGCGGGAGTGGATAACTCCGCCCAACAGCGCGACATCTCCGCCGTTGGCGATCGCCGCGTATAAATGCCGCGTCGGGTTGATATAGGCAAGTAGTCCCATCGCGCCGAGAGGATGTCCACGCGTGAGGGCGCGCGCGCTATCGAGGGTGATGACATCATTTCGATAACGGGTAATAACAGGGATATCCAACAGGTCAAGTGGACGAATGGACATTAAGAGAGAAGGTTTCAAGTTACAGGTTACAGGTTTGAACTTTCAACATTCAACTTGTAACCTGCGGCTATTATGTCGCCAGCGAAATAAAATACTCGTGGAAGCGGGTATCGCTTGTCAATTCAGGGTGGAAGGATGTGGCAAGCAAATGTCCTTCCTGCGCGGCGACGATCCGCCCATCATCAAGCATGGAAAGCGCTTTCGCATGTCCATGCACAGACTCGATCAAGGGTGCGCGGATGAATACCGCGTGATATGGATGCTCCGTACCGGTCACACGCATTAACTCGTCAATTTCAAGGTCGGTCTCAAAAGAATCGACCTGGCGGCCAAAAGCATTGCGCTGGACTTTGATATCCATCAATCCCAGCAAAGGCTGGTCGCTGCGGCTGATATCTTTTGAAAGAAAGATCGCGCCAGCACATGTTCCCCAAACTGCATGGCGTTGACCGAACTGTCTTAATGGCTCCATCAAATCATATGCGACCGCGAGCTTTCCAATCGTCGTTGATTCGCCGCCGGGGATGATTAACCCATCCAAGCCATCGAGATGTTTGGGCAGGCGCACTTCAGCCGTATCCACGCCGAGTTTTTTCAGCATGGAGATATGTTCTGCAAAGTCGCCCTGAAGGGCGAGGACTCCGATTTTCATTTTTAGACCAAGGACGGTGGACGGGGACGGTATACCAAAAACGGTCAACGGTCCGTCGTCCACGGTCAAAATTTACCAGCCGCGTCCAGCCAATTTCTCCCCTTCGGGCATTTGCGAAACGTTGCGCCCGACCATCGCCTCGCCCAAGTTCTTGCTGACCTCCGCCAGAATGGATGCATCCTGATAATGGGTCACAGCCTTGACAATCGCCGCAGCGCGGCGGGCAGGGTCACCGCTCTTGAAGATACCAGAACCGACGAATACGCCATCCACGCCGAGTTGCATCATCAACGCCGCATCCGCCGGGGTTGCAACTCCTCCAGCCGCAAAATTAACCACGGGCATTCTGCCGGTCAATTTCACTTCTCTTACAAGTTCATACGGCGCGCCATTATTCTTTGCGAAGGTCATCAACTCTTCATCGCCCATTGTTTGCAACTGACGAATCGCACCGATGACAGTCCGCGCATGGCGAACCGCTTCAACCACATCACCTGTGCCGGCTTCGCCTTTTGTGCGGATCATCGCCGCGCCTTCGCCAATTCGACGGAGCGCCTCGCCAATATTTCGACATCCACAAACAAACGGCACTTTGAAGTTGTGCTTCAAAATATGATGCTCTTCATCGGCGGGGGTCAGCACTTCTGACTCATCAATATAGTCAACGCCAATTGCTTCAAGGATTTGCGCTTCCACAAAATGACCAATGCGGCACTTCGCCATTACAGGAATGCTGACCGCATCAATGATCTTCAAGATCATATCTGGATCAGACATGCGCGCCACGCCGCCATCCGCGCGAATATCAGCGGGCACGCGTTCCAAGGCCATCACCGCACACGCGCCCGCATCCTCAGCAATCTTGGCTTGATCGGCATTCACCACATCCATGATGACGCCACCTTTTAACATTTGGGCTAAACCCTTCTTCTCGATCCATGTTCCAGTTTTTGATTCCATTTTCTACTCCTTTAATTACTGCCTGCGCAGAACTCATTAAACCTGCTGATAAAAATTGCAAGTAAAAATTATTAATCTGATTTGATTATCTCTACAAGGTCTTGTAATGCGGATGAATTCTACCATGCAGATAATCTTTAAATCATAAGAGGACTCTAAACATAAAGCGCCTCGTTCCATAATCTAAAAACTGATGCTGCCCAACAAGCAGGATCAGCGCCTGGGGAATCTGCGGGGGAGTATCCTCTTGACAAAAAGCACCAAGAGGGTACAATTAGTACAATGATACAATTAGTACAATAAAAGGTTGCTTATGCAAGAAGCAAAACTCACCCTACTTTTAGATGACCGATCGGGGCAGCCAATATACACTCAGATCGTAAACCAGATCCAAAGCCAGTTGGTGAATGGGGTACTCAAGCCCGGCGATCAACTGCCGACAGTCCGCGCGTTGGCACAGGAACTGAGAGTCAACTTCAACACTGTGGCGCGCGCATACCGTATCCTTGATGAAGAACATATCATTTCAACCCAGCAAGGAAGAGGAACATTCATTACAGAGATTCCGCCGCCGGAAGCCAGCGCGCGCTTACGGCACGAATCGCTTTCGGCGCTTACGCAGCGATTCATCAACGAAGCCTTTCGGTTGGGCTTCTCAGAGCGTGAGGTCAGCCTGATGGTCAGAGACAGTTTGAAGTCCATGAAAGAAGCGATTATCAACGACAATGAACTGTCATAAAACAGGAGAATGTAAAAATGAACGCAAAATTTCTTAAGTCAGCAGTCGAAAAAAAAGGCGCAAAAAAAGATGACCAACACATCGCACCGGTCGCCGGGCGTTATTCAGCGTCTTTCTGATTATCTCGATCCTGGGCGCAATCATGGGAGACGGCCGTTACCCTGACGTAGTGCTCGGCGCCTGGGTAATCGGTTGGGCATTGATCGGCATTTACTTTTTGTTTGCGATGAAGGTAGCATCGCAATGGGAAAAGGTGGTGGTGTTGAGACTCGGCAAGTTCACCGGCTTGAAAGGTCCCGGCCTGTTCTGGATCGTTCCCATCATTGATACCGCCGTAATGTGGATCGACCATCGGGTGGCTGTGACCTCGTTCTCAGCGGAGAAAACACTGACAAAAGATACTGTGCCCGTGGACGTGGACGCCGTCTTGTTCTGGGTTGTGTGGGATGCGGAAAAGGCTGCGCTCGAAGTGACCGATTACAACTCAGCGATCTCGTGGGCGGCACAGACCGCGCTGCGCGAGATCATCGGCCAGATGTCTCTGGCAGACATCCTCATCGGCCGCGCAAAGATGGATGATGACCTGCAAAAAACCATTGACGAACGAACAACTCCCTGGGGTGTGACCGTTCAATCTGTCGAGATCCGTGATGTGATCATCCCGCCGGACCTTGAAAACGCGATGTCGCGCCAGGCGCAGGCCGAGCGCGAACGACAATCCCGCGTGATCCTCGGCGAATCCGAGCAGCAGATCGCAGCCTCTTTCGCAGAAGCGTCAAAGGCCTATATTGACAACCCGACAGCGTTGCACCTGCGTGCCATGAACATGCTGTTCGAAGGGCTAAAGGAAAAAGGCGCACTGGTAATTGTGCCTTCCTCCGCGGTTGATTCTATGAATCTCGGCGGCATGAGCGGGATGGTCTCACTCGCGCAGAACAACATGCCGAAGGAAAAATAATCCGTTTCATGTGAAACGACACAAAAAGGAAACAAAAATGACTACAAAAATCACCACCATAATTGGGTTCGCTTTGATCGCCATCGCCCTGATCGCAGGTGCCGTATTATGGAATCAACTCCCCGACCAGATGGCTTCGCACTGGAACATCAACGATGAAGTGGACGGTTACATTTCCAAATTCTGGGGCGTGTTCCTCATGCCGCTGGTGACGCTTGGAATGATGGTCCTCTTCCTCGTCATCCCGAACATCGACCCGCTCAAAGCCAATATCGCGCAATTCCGCGAAGCATTCAATATCTTCATCCTGCTCATCGTCGTCTTCATGCTTTACATCCACAAACTGACACTGGCGTGGAGTCTCGGGTACCAGAATTTCAAGATGAGCACAGCCATGCTGCCCTTCATGGGAATATTGTTCTTTGCCGTCGGATATTTATTACGGAAGGCAAAGCGCAACTTCTTCATCGGAATCCGGACTCCGTGGACTCTCTCCAGCGATACCGTCTGGGACAAGACGCATCAACTAGGCTCGATGCTGTTCATGCTTTCAGGGGCATGCGCCATCATCGGAGGATTCTTCGGCGGCATGACAGCCTTATGGTTGATGTTCGTCCCGCTGATCGGCTCGACGTTGTTCCTTGTGGTCTACTCCTATCTCCTCTATCGAAACGAAACGAAGGTGTAAAAACAGCCGCAATCCGTCCTGCCGGTTTCACGTGAAACCGGCAGGCGGTTCTTTGCAAACAAGGAGATAAAATGAACGAAGAGATTAAACAATGGGAATATCGCGTGCAGACGATTGGCAGCATCTTTGGCACAAAAGACGAGAACATCGAATCCATGCTAAACGACTGGGGTATTGAGGGCTGGGAAGTGACGCACGTTTACACACCTGAAGGAAGCGGCAAAGTGACTGTTGTCGCCAAACGTCCGCTGACGCGCGAGACAAGACGCGCCCGCTCGATGCCGTAACAAGAATAATCACATCACCCAGGACTCCCTGCACAAATCAAATAGGAGAAAAATGAAGGCGATTATTAATTGGCGTGTGTTTTTCATGCTTTGGATTGCATCGGTTGTTGCTATCATTGCCATCCTGCCATACACCCTTGAACTTCAATCTGGAGTTCTTGAGAAACTAGACCTGCCAATTCCATTCCCCATTTTAATTTCCATACAAGTCATTCAAAGCGGATTGCTTTTCGCGGTTTGTATATTTTTAGGAATGCTCCTTGCAAAACGAATCGGGCTTGGGACTCCAGTCCTAGATGCTGTTGCTCGAAGCGAATCAGCAATTAACAAAGTGCGCGCATTTTTACCAATCAGTATTGGGTTGGGCATTCTTGTATCTGTTTTGATTATTGGACTTGATGCATACATCTTTCAACCCGCATTAATTCAAGAACTCGGAGAGAAATCAAACGCACTTAATCTAACTGTCCAACCAGCCGCATGGAAAGGTTTCCTTGCGTCATTCTACGGAGGCATTGCAGAAGAGATACTCTTACGATTATTTGTAATGTCGTTGCTGGCATGGCTTGGATCATTCATCAACAAAACAAAAGATGGAATGCCAACAAACATAATATTTTGGATAGCTAACATTCTTGCAGCCATCTTGTTTGGCCTTGGACATTTGCCAGCAGTCGCAACAATCGTTCCGATTACAATTCTTGTTATTACCCGGTCCGTGATACTGAACTCAATAGGTGGCATCATGTTTGGTTGGCTTTATCAAAAACACGGACTTGAATCAGCAATGATCGCACACTTCTCGGCAGATATAGTTTTGCATTTTTTACTTGCTTTGTAAACAGAACAAATATTCCATTTACAAAGCAAAAAAAAGCGTCGGGACCTATGTCTCGACGCTTTTTTTGTTGCCCTACCCCAAATGCATCGGCATAATAACATGCAAAAAGTTATCGTCACCCACCGGGCGAACTACGCCGGGGGCATTCGCCGCGGATGTTTCAAGCGCAACATTTGGAGTCTTGATGACTTCCAATGCCTCGCGCAAAAACTTCACATTGAATGCGATCAAGACGCTGCCGCCATCCACTGTGGCTTCGACGATGGTTTCGTTCTTGCCAGTCTCTTCAGAGGTCGCAGAGATTTCAACTTCGCTCGGCTGCATTTCACCGTTGGATTGTTTGATATCAAAGCGCGCAACATTCGATCCTTCACGGGCGAAGATCTCAGCCTGCTTACAAGCCTTGAGCAAAGATGCCGTTGAAACCAATGTGCGTGATTTGTAGCTTCGCGGAATGATCTGCTGATAATCGGGGAAAGTGCCATCGATCAACTGCGAGACAACTTCCACATCCTTTACGCGGAACAAAACCTGCCCACGATTTTTCGGCACGGCCATGTAGATGGGTTCTTCATGATCTGTCGCCACACGTGCCAGCTCACTCAACGCGCGCGCAGGAATGATCACATTCAACGGGTGCGCTGACGGGTTGGAGAGCACAGCCTTGCGTACAGAAAGGCGGAAGCCGTCTGCAGCGGCCATTGTCAACTTGTCTTTTTCCACATGCAGCAGCACGCCCATCAACACCGGGCGCGACTCGTCCGTCGAGGCGGCGAAAGCAACCTGTTGGATCATCTCCTTGAAATCAGCCACGTTCAACTGCATCGCGCCTTCCATTTCAGGCGTGGGCAAAGGCGGGAACTCCTGCGCGTCTATGCACTTGATGTCGTTGTTCGAAGTCCCGCCCTTAACATGCAGGTTTTGGGTTTTTACATCGAGGGTTAATTGCACCTGATCACCAGGCAGGGTATTCACCAGGTCACCGAAGGTGCGCGCCGGCACGGTGGTCGAACCTTCCTCGTCGATGCGGGCCGCGATCCAACAGGTAATACCCAACTCAAGGTTGGTGGCTGAAAGGCGCAAACGGCCTTCATCGGTTGCGATCAAAATATTGGAAAGAACGGGAAGCGTACTGCGCGGCGAAACAGCGCGGGATACTACACTCAAACCGCGTGCCAGATTCTCTTGAAGCACTGTTACTTTCATAGGTTATCGCCCTCGGTAATAAAATTTTTTCGAAAGTATATCATTAAAAACCAGCGACCATTGACACACCAAACATCAGCAGCATAAAAGTCAGCTGCAATGCAAACAATGCCGCGAAAACATAAGCGACAGTCGTCCACACAGACGATGTTCTTGCCCCGGAGTGCGGGCGGACTTCCTGCCCCTCAGCCAGCGCCCGTACTGATTGAGCCGCCTGCCCGAGATCATTCACCCAGAAAACGCCCGCCGCATCATCCGTGACGATGAGCCTGCTCCCATTAAAGGAGCGCATCCACACCTCGACATTTTCCGGCGTATTCACAGCCAATGAACCCGGTATGATCACCGCGCTGACCTTCAAATCCGCAGGGATTGCTTCGCTTACGGTTATCACCTTGAACGGGACTTTGGCCGCATGTTTCGCAAACGCAGCCTTTACAGACTCTCCAAACCTGCCACCGTGGTTATCAAAAACCAGCACGCTGAATTGTTCCTGTTTTGCCTCCAGCGCATCCGCGCGCGCTGCGCCGTCTTTTCGCAATGCAGAAAAGTGATAGAGCAGCAGGACAACGAACAAAACCAGGGTTTGCAGAGTATTTAGAATTGAATTGACAAAATCAGATTTATCGCCACCAAGCAGGGCATTGATCAGCGTGAATATCAACCCGCCAGCCGAAGCCATGCCGCCGATCACCGCCGCGAACAGCACGAGGTACAGATACGCCTTGCGGATGATGGAACGCCGCGCATGGTCGCCGACATCGCCGTCAGTTAATGCGTCAGCCTGCATGGAACGCCATGTCATCAACCAGAGCGGCAGCCCTACAACAGTCACAGCCAAGGCGGCAGCCAACTGCGAACTGAAAGCATCCCCGACCATCGTTTCAGAAGGTTTTGCAAGCAGGTCAACCACCACAGAAAGCAGCATGTTCGCGCCGATGAAGGCAGTCGTCAGGCCAATGGCAGAAAGAATATAAAAGTAGATCCGCTTCATGCCGGAACGGCGCGGGACATTTTCTTCAAACGCGAAGCGCAGGTTCAACCAGTTGCCGTAATAACCCCACAAGGCGCCGAATGGAATTGCGACAGACAGCGGCCCGCTGATCTTTTGAATCAGGTCGGCTGTTGGAATTGACTCGCCAAAGAGACGGCCAAGCAGGATGTAAAGCAGGTTGCCGCCTGCCGTCAGCACGGTGATCGTCCCGCCGAGCGAGAGCAGATAGAGAATGACAAGGCGTATGACCGAGCCGCTTTCAGCAGGATCAGTCAAAGAGTCTTGAACGACGCGCCAGGCGTAGTGCCAGATCGGCGCGCCGATCACAAGCAGCGCCGTCGCGTTGATGAATGTCTCGCGGCCGATGTCACCGATCACATCCGTGGGGATGTAAAGTATGAAGCGCAATATTTGCTGCGCTCCGAAGACAATCATGATCAAGCCGTAGAGCACCCATAGGTAACGATACAAGCGGCGAATGTCTTTGAAGTTTTCGAGGTCGGGCAGGGTCGGCCATTCGGCGCGGAGAATGTTCCAGAAATAATAAGCCAGCAGCAGGTTAAGGATGATCGCGATCAAATTGTCGGACCAGTTTTGGGTGCCGCCCAACAGGGCGCGTTCATAGGAGATGCGCGCTGCGCCGAGAAACGTCCGATTGATCAGCGCAAGCAGGTTTTGAACAGCGGGAATCAGGGTTGCGAAGAGCGCTCCATACAAAAAGACTGCGCGCAGGATGGCAGTCTTTTCCTCCTCCTCTTTGGCGGATGTGCGCTGCGCCCACAGCCAGTGGACGAGGAATATCGGCACGCCCACCAGAATAAGTGAGAGCGCCTGCGCCAATGCCTGCGCGTTATCGGTGATAAGGTTGGGGTTGACGATGGAGCGGATCAAACCGATCACGCCCCACAGGACAACTTCAAAACTGATGAAGGCGATGGCGTAAAAATAAAGTCTGCGGACTGTTTTCATGATACTTCCTCCCGTCATTGTCGTTACGGCTTGATTGGTTCCTGGTACCAGTCGTAGCCCCAGAAGTTGTAGGGCATGTAGGTCAATTTCCACTTGCCGTTTTGTTGGATAAGTTGGGCGCGGTCTGTGCTGCTGTACCCGCCGGAGAACGGGTCACTGGGGCTGTAGACCAGGGTCAAGTTCACGAGCGCGTCCTGCCCGTCCACTTCTGCTTCGCCCACATCCACGCCGACATTATCGGCATTCACGCTTCCATTAAAGAAGGACTGGCGGAACTGCTCGTAGGTGGGTTTGTGTTCCTTGTCTGCAAGGTAGGAGTAGGCTGTCTTGTAATCCTTGTTGGTGACGGCCAGCACGTAATTAAAAACCGCCGCCGAGGGCGAATCCACGGCCACATATTCCTTTGTATCTTTTCGCATGAAGAACAGCCCCAGCGCCAAAAGCACCAGCGCGCCGATACCGATCAGAATACCTGTCAGAAATTTATCCTGTTTCATAAAGCGCCTCCGTTATTTTCATTGTATGTGGTTCAGGAGTTAAAAGCAAGGAAGGGCGTTTCCAATCACGGTATACTTGCCTCATCTTTTCACAAGGAGAATCACCATGACAATTTCTGCGCCCCGCTGGGACATGACCAACGTCTATCCCTCACTTGAATCAAAGGAATTCAAATCAGCCGTCAAAAAATACAAGACCCTGCTGGATGAAACAGAAGGTTTTCTCAAAAAGGCCGGCAAAGCCGACTCCAAAACCGACTCGAAAAAACTCGGCAAACTGCTTGGCGAATCAGTAGACCGCTTCAACGAACTCTTTGAACTATCCAACACCATCGGCCCGTTCATCTACGCCTTCGTCACCACCGACTCGCGCAACAAAACCGCCATGCGCGCCCTCTCTGAATTCGAGCAAATGTCTGTGCAGGCCAGCGTGCTCAACACAAAGTTCCAGGCCTGGGCTGGCAAGCTCGGCAAGGCCGCTGTGAAGAAAGCCGCCAAAACAAATGCCTCGGCAAAGACGCATGAATTTGCGCTGATCGAAAGTGTTGAGCAATCCAAGTATATGATGAGCGAAACGGAGGAAATCCTCGCCGCAGAACTGACCTTGAGCGGGGGCAATGCCTTCGGCAAATTGCAGGGGACTTTAACCTCGCAACTTTCCGTCGACTTTGAGTTGGATGGAAAAACTGAGAAATTACCCATGCCCGCGCTGATCAACCTGCGCTCGCACCCGGATGAATCCACCCGCCGCCGGGGTTACGAAGCGGAGAACACTGCCTGGGATGGGGCCAAGGAAACTTTAGCCGCCTGCATGAACGGGGTCAAGGGTGAAACGCTGACTCTCGACAAAAAACGCGGACGCGAAGACGCCGTCCACACATCCATTGACACCTCCCGCATGGACCGCGCCACGCTCAAAGCCATGCTCGACGCGATGAAAGATTCCTTCCCGATGTTCCGCAGGTATTTCAAGCACAAGGCCAAACTGATCGGCAAGGAAAAACTCGCCTGGTGGGATATCTTCGCCCCGATGGGCAAGACCGACAAGGTGTACTCATTTGACGAAGCCCGCAATTTCATCGTCGGCAATTTCAACAAATTCTCGCCTGAACTTGGCGCCTTCGCCGCGCGCGCCTTCAACAACAACTGGATCGACGCCGAACAGCGCGACGGCAAACGCGGCGGAGCATTCTGCATGGGAGTGGCTGGCGTCAAAGAAAGCCGCATCCTCAGCAACTTCGACGGTTCATTCGACCAGGTTAGCACGCTGGCGCACGAACTCGGCCATGCCTTTCACAACGAATGCGCCTACCAGGCCGGCAAGACCGAGTTGCAGCAGATCACGCCCATGACGCTGGCAGAGACCGCGTCCATCATGTGCGAAACGATCGCCACCGAAGCCGTGCTGGCACAGGTGACGGATCCGCAGGAAAAACTGGCGGTGCTCGAAGCGCAGTTGAACAACGCATCACAGGTCATCGTGGATATTTACTCACGCTATCTTTTTGAAAAGGAAGTCTTTGAGCGCCGCGCACAGGCTGAACTCTCCGCTGACGATTTGAACGACATCATGGAACGCGCCCAAAAAGCCACCTACGGCGACGGTCTCGATGAAAAGTACCTGCAAAAATTCATGTGGACCTGGAAGCCGCATTACTACGAGCCAAGGTTGTCCTTCTACAATTATCCCTACGCCTTCGGCCTGCTCTTCGCCACAGGCTTGTACGCCGTTTACCAAAAACGCGGCGCAGACTTCGTGCCCGATTACAAGAACCTGCTCGCCACCACCGGCGAAGACCGCGCGGCAGAACTCGCCGACCGCTTCGGCATTAACATCCGCACCAAGAAATTCTGGGCAGATAGCCTTGCCATCATCGGCAAACGCGTGGACAGGTATTGCGAGTTGTAGTATTTTAAATCTCCGAGGTCTTGCCCACAGGGTAATAAAGACCTCGGAGATTTTGTAAAAGGCTAATCAATGAAAAAAACTTTAGTTGTAATCCTGCTTTTGGCGTTCGCCGCATCAGCCTGCAGCCCATCAATACCGCAAACAGAGACAGCGCAGGGCTATCCAAACCCGGCCTACCCAAACCAAACTCCGACGCAGACCCCAACCAGCCTTCCGCTCACAGAAGCAGACGTTCCGCGCCTGACCGTCGAAGAAGCCAATGCCGCATTTGACAGCGGACAAGCCGTCATCGTAGATGTGAGAAGCGCGGAGTCTTTCGCGGCGGGGCACATCGCCGGCGCAATATCCATTCCGCTGGCTGATTTTGAAAACAACCTCAACGGCATACAGCTGGACAAAGACCAGTGGATCATCACCTACTGCACCTGACAGAACGAACACACGAGCGCCCGTGCGGCGTTCCTTTTGTTACAGAATGGATACACTCGAGCCAATCCGATTTTGGGCGGATTTGCAGCCTGGACAGAAGCAGGCTTCCCAACCGAACCGGCTTCACAATAACGGCTGCGCCTCCTGCCGTTCAAATCCTGACTCATTAACTGATGTTTCGCAGGAGTGCGTCGCACCAGCCTAAACGAGACAAGTCAACCGAGTGGATTCGCCCCCTTTACGAGGGTAATCCACCCGTCTGGTGCGACGCACCGCATAAGGTGAATCATTAACTCAATCTATTCCCATGCGCCAAAGAAGGGACATCCCATGAAAAAATTGACCATTCTCCTCTGCCTCGCCATTCTGTTTGCCGGGTGCGCCCCCGCCCAGCAGGTGACTATCACTCCCGCGCAGCGTGCCACCTTAACCCCGCCGCCAACAGCGACGATTATTCCTACACCGACTTTATCTCCCGCCTTCCTCGCCGTACAGGAGCAAATTGCTGGGAGCACCCAAGACTAC
>Ga0172368_10003231_pt1 | contig 20010 bp, 17 predicted proteins | sample Lak11m_FD_114540 | JGI IMG/M metagenome (GOLD analysis project Ga0172368, IMG submission 114540) | Freshwater microbial communities from Kabuno Bay, South-Kivu, Congo - kab_022012_11m | ecosystem: Environmental > Aquatic > Freshwater > Lake | place: Democratic Republic of the Congo: South-Kivu...
CCACGTGCTCGAGCCACGCGCTCAGCACGGCGTCGGTCTGCTCGGGCCCGGCCACCGCCAGCAACTCCTGGGCCAGCACCAGCGAGTCGGCGTGGTGCTCCAGGCCCTGGCGCAGGAAGCGCTCGGCCGTCGGCTTGTCCCCCGCGCGCTCGAAGAGGCGCGCGACGCGCTCCCAGTCCTTCACCTCGTGCTGCACCGCCAGGTATTGGCCCAGGCGCGAAGCGGCGGCCTCCTTCTCGCCGAGGTCCAGGAGCAGCGTGCCGAGCACCAGGTGATCGTCGGCGACGGCGGGCCGCAGCGTGAGCAGACGCTCGAGCCACAGCCGAGCCGCCTCGAATCGGTAGCCGTCGCGCAGGGCCTGCACCAGCCGCTCGAGCTCGGCTACCTGCCGGGCGCCGTCGCCCTTGGCCAGGTCCAACGCGGTCTCGGCGAAGCGGGCCCCGTCGGCCTCCTCGCCCAGCAGGTACGAGGCGATGGCGGCCGTGGTGGCCAGGTCGGCGTCGTTGAGCGCGAGCGGGGCCGCGAGGTCGAGCGCCTCGCGCAGGTAGCCGCCTCGCACGCGGAAGTCGGCCACGTTACGCCGGAAGGCGGCCACGCGCGCCTTCTGCGCCTCGGTGCCCTCGGCCTGCACGCGCAGGGCGTAGCGCTCGAGCGTCTCGAGGCTGCGGGCGTCGCGAAAGTCGGTGGTACCGGCCAACCAGGTCGAACCCTGCTCGAACAGGCGCTCGCGCTGGGCCGGGCGCAGGGTGGCGCCCCGGCCCTCCAGGGTCATGGCGAAGCCGATGGCGCGCTCGACCAGCCCCTGGTCGAGGTAGGCGTCGAGCAACAGCTCGCGGCTGGGGGCGTGGTCGGGGTTCAACGTCAGCGTGAACTCGAGCCGCGCGATGGCCTCGGCGTGCTCACCCGCCCCCAGGAGCAGCTGCGCGAACTGGTAGTTCACGTCGGGATCGGTCGGGTCCTCGGTGACGCGCTCGAGGGTGCGCGTGCGATCGCTCTCGTGCACCTCGGGCAATCCCCCCGCCGACGCGCACGCGACGGCGAACGCCAGAGGGAGGACGCGCACGAGCCCACGCACAGTACGGGACAGCAGGGACATGGGACCCTCCGGAAGGAACGAAGAAGAGCGCAGGGATCACCGCACGCAATCTTAGGACAAACCCGATCGGGCGCAACCTTGTTCCCGCGCGCTCCAGGAGCGGCCGGCCCCGGCCGGCTGCGGAGCGCGGGGGGCGTGCTCCGGGCGCCTCCGCAGCGCGGACGTCCTGGTCCGCGCAACTCCGGCGCCCTCGACCTCGCCCCTCGCGGCGACGTCGGGTCGGCGTCGCCTCCCGCGTCGTCGCGTCCTCGCTCGGCCCGGGCCGGCCGCTCCTCTCGCTGAGGCGTTTCAGCGGCACGGCGCGCTACGGCTGCGGCCTACGGGCAGGTGTTCGTGCACGTCAGATTGAATTAAATGTTGAAAACAGTCTATCCAGCCAGTCTTTCCGATCATCTCCATACAAGCAACCGGATCGGCACATAACCCACCGCAATCGCACTCAAGCGCATTACTGTCCAAGCAGGCGTAACAGGTCAGCAGGTCATGGTTTCGTAGCCGAAAGTTCTGGTCGTAGACCCAAACCCGACGGAGGCGGAAGCCGGCCCTCGCGCCTTCCGCCAAGTCCTCCGTTTGACATCGCAATCTGCGACATCAAAGCGGAGCTATCTCTGGCCGGCCTTACTCTGGCCGTGCCTTCCTCGGCCCCTCGCTGGCCGAAGAACCCCTCAGCGGAGGGAGCGACCCGGGCGGGCCGGCGAGGACGCGCGACGGAGGGCACGGAAGGGACGGGCGCTGGCGCACGGACCGCCCGCGTCCCCGTCGCGCCGCGAGGGCCGAGCCCAGAGGGCGATGCAGTTGCGCGGGCCCGGAAGCCCGCGCTGCGGAGGAGCCCGACGACCGGCCCGAGCGTTCCGCAGCCGGCACGACCGGGTCGCTCCCGGAGCGTTCACAAAGTGGCGCCCCCGCTGCCTTTCAGCTAGAATGCGCGCGACCAACCGTCCCGAACCGGGGAGTCACCATGCTCGACGCGAACTGTACGCGATCCCTCACGATCCTGGCTCTCGCGCTGGCCTTCGTAGCGTGCGGCGGCGACGGCGGCAAGTCCCGCAAGTCGTGCGACACCGCCGCCGAGTGCGGGGGCGGGATCTGCTTCGACAGCGAGTGCTACACGGCCTGCACGTCCCAGGACGACTGCGAGGTCGGCGAGGAGTTCTGCGTCAAGCGCAAGGACCAGCAGGGCGTCGAGACCAACCTGTGCGTGGTGGCCGCCGACTACGACGGGTGCCAGCTCCAGGCCGACTGTGCCGAGCTCGTGACCGGTGCCTGCGAGAACAAGGGCTGCGACACGACCACGGGCATCTGCTACGTGCGCGCCAAGGAAGACAACGTCACCTGCACGACGCCCGAGGCCCATCCGGGCACCTGCCAGGCGGGCGTCTGCACCTGCACGCGCGACTGCCTCGATCGCGAGTGCGGCCCCGACGGTTGCGGCGCGTTCTGCGGTGCGTCGTCGGTGGGCGCCTGCCCCAAGGCCAACGAGGTGTGCGAGGACGGCCAGTGCATCTGCCAGCCCGACTGCGAGGGGCGCGAGTGCGGCTCCGACGGCTGCGGCGGCCTGTGCGGCACGCACGGCGGCGAGTGCACCGGCCTGCAGGACGAGTGCATCGACGGCCAGTGCGTGTGCAAGCCCGCGTGCGACGGCAAGGTGTGCGGCCCCGACGGCTGCGGCGCCACCTGCGGCGAGTGCGCCGGAGACCAGGACGTGTGCGTCCAGGGCGGCTGCGCGTGCGCCCCCGACTGCCTGCAGAAGGAGTGCGGCCCCGACGGCTGCGGCGCCTTCTGCGGTGAGCTCCCCGAAGGCGCGTGCCCCGGCATGCAGGACCTCTGCAACGACGGCAAGTGCGAGTGCCAGCCCCAATGCGTAGCGATCGTCGAGCCCACCGTGGGCGAGCCCCCGAGCGCTATTTGCGGCCCCGACGGGTGCGGCGGTTTCTGCGGCGACCTCGAGGAGGGCGCCTGCCCGGGGCTGCAGGACGCCTGCGTCGACGGCGTGTGCGCGTGCCAGCCCGCGTGCGACGGTCGTGACTGCGGCGCCGACGGCTGCGGCGCGACGTGCGGCACCTGCACCGGCCCGCAGGACCAGTGCCTCGACGGCCTGTGCACCTGCGTCCCGGCGTGCGACGGCAAGGTCTGCGGCCCCGATGGCTGCGGCGGAACGTGCGGCCAACTGGCCGGCGGATGCCCCGGCGCCCAGGACACGTGCCTCGACGGCCAGTGCGTGTGCCAGCCTGCCTGCGACAGCAGGGTCTGCGGCCCCGACGGCTGCGGCGGAGAGTGCGGCGTGTGCAAGGGCTGCACCACGTGCGACGCTGGAGCCTGCGTCGACGACCCGTGCTGCCTGATCCCCAAGACCGGCTGCTGCGACGGCCAGGTCCTGCGCATCTGCATCGGCAAGCAGGTCCAGCAGCAGGACTGCGCCTGCAACAACGAGCTCGGCATCCCCTGCGGCGTCGCGCCTTCGTGCGGCTGGAATCCCTTCGCGCAGGTCTACTCCTGCGGCACGGCCGGCGGTCCCCAACCCGCCGGCGATCTGCCGATGGCGTGCCCCACGTGCCAGCCCGCCTGCGACGGCAAGGAGTGCGGCCCCGACGGCTGCGGCACCGGCGGGACGTGCGGTACGTGCTCGCCCTGGGATACCTGCGAAGCGGGCCTGTGTACGAACGTGTGCGAGAAGGCCTGTGAGGGCCGCGAGTGCGGCTCCGACGGCTGCGGCGGTGCCTGCGGCGAGTGCGCCGAGGGCCAGACCTGCGCCGACGACGGCCAGTGCGTGGCGGCGTGTACGCCCACGTGCACGGGCCGGCAGTGCGGCCCCGACGGTTGCGGCGGATCGTGCGGCCATTGCGGCGACGGCCTGTTCTGCAACAACGGCGAGTGCTCCTCCACGTGCATCCCCGGGGCGTGCGGCGATCGCGCGTGCGGCGACGACGGCTGCGGTGGCGCCTGCGGGCCGAACCCCGAGGGCGCCTGCCTCGACGGGTTGGCGTGCACGGTCGACGGCTCGTGCGGAAACTGGTGCACCGCCTGCACCAACGATCCGACGTGCTCGGCGCTCGGGTTCGAGAGCGGCAACTTCTTCGGCTGGGCGCTCGTCGGCGACGCCCGCGTCCTCCAGCACCTGGGTGACTTCCTGCCGGTCGAGGGCGTGTACATGGCCTCGCTGGTCACCGGCGGGCTCGTCCAGCCCGCGGCGAGCGCTACGTTCGACGCGTGCCTGCCCGTCGACGTGAACCTGATCGAGCTCGAATGGCGCGCGTTCTCGGCCGAGTTCGAGGAGCTCTGCGGGCAGGCCGGGGGCGACCGCGTCGAGATCGCCGTCGAGGGGCGGGTCGATCACCGTGCGGTCGTCGTCCTGTCCGCGTCGATCACCGATCTGTGCCGTCCGGAAGCCTGCGAGGGCTGTGGCGACCAGTTCCTCGGCCTCGACCTGGTGGGCACGTCGGTCGACGAGGGTGACGTGTGGGGCACGCCCTGGACGCACCTGTCGGCGCCGCTGCGCACGTTGCTGGCCACGAACCAGGGCCAGGTGCGCCTGAGCCTGCGGGTGCTGGACGGCGAGAACGGCACGCTCGGCAGCCGGCTGCTGGTCGACGACGTGCGCTTCCTGGCGTGCGATCCGCAGTGTACCGGGCGCGAGTGCGGGGCCGACGCCTGCGGCGGCTTCTGCGGCGACGGTGAGACCGGCCTGTGCCCGTCCGAGGCCGACGTGTGCACGTCGACCGGCGAGTGCTGCACGCCCGCCTGCTTCCCGGACCAGCAGTGCGGCTCCAACGGCTGCGAAGGCTCGTGCGGCGCGTGCGCAGCCAACGAGGCCTGCGAGCTGGGCTTCTGCGTGTGCCAACCCGACTGCACGGGCAAGACCTGCGGCGGCGACGGCTGCGGCGGCGTGTGCGGCGACAACGACGGCGTCTGTGCGAACCCGGACGACGTCTGCCTGGACGACGGCACGTGCTGCACACCGGCCTGCGAAGGCCTCGAGTGCGGCGACAACGGCTGCGGCGGCGACTGCTGGTTCACCACGCACCCCGACTCGCTCTTCTGCGGCGTCGACACCGAGGCCGTGTGCGTGGCGGGCGCGTGCTGCCTGCCCGACTGCAGCGAGAAGCAGTGCGGCGACGACGGGTGCGGGGGCGACTGCGGCGCCTGCCCCGGGGCGCAGGACGCCTGCGTCGACTTCCAGTGCCAGTGCCAGCCCGCGTGCGACGGCTTCGCCTGCGGCGACGACGGCTGCGATGGCAGCTGCGGCACGTGCGAAGGCGCCCAGGACGCCTGCGTCGACCACCAGTGCGTGTGCCAGCCCGCCTGCCTCGACCTGCAGTGCGGCGACGATGGCTGCGGCAACGACTGCTGGTGGGTGCAGAACCCCGAGGCGACGTCCTACTGCGGCTCCGAGCAGGCCGCGGTCTGCGTCGGTGGCGCGTGCTGCACGCCGCAGTGCACCGACAAGGCCTGTGGCACCGACGGCTGCGGCGGCTCGTGCGGCACCTGCGAGGCCGGTTTCGCCTGCGACGGCGCCGCGTGCATCGAAGGCGCGGTGTTCTGCGCCGACGAGGACCTGTGCACGGTCGACCTCTGGGACAACGAGGCGGGCGCCTGCGAGCACCCGCCGGTCGACTGCGCCGACGCCGACCCGACCACGCACGACAGCTGCGTGCCGGCCACCGGCGCCTGCGACCACGTACCCTGCACGCCCGGCTGCGGCGAGGCGTGGCAGTGTGGCGTCGACGACTGCGGCGACTCGTGCGGCGTCTGCGAGGGCGCCCAGGACGCTTGCGTCGACCACCAGTGCGTGTGCCAGCCCGCCTGCGCGACGAGCGGCGCGCCCTGCGGCGACGACGGCTGCGGCGGCTCGTGCGGGACGTGCGAAGGCAAGCTGCAGTGCCAGGGCGGCACGTGCGTCGCGGTGTGGGTCTGCGATCCGTCGACCTACAACGCCGACGACGGCTGCGACTGCGAGTGCGGCGTTTACGACCCCGACTGTGACAACACCACGCTCCCCGTCTACAACTGTACGACCGGGCAGGTGTGCGACGCGAACGGGCACTGCCTGAGCCTCTGACGTTTCCACGCACCGTCGGCCCGCGCTCCGCGGCGCGACCCTTGACAAGCCTCCTCCGCGACTAGATTAGGGGCGACTAACCATCCCGGCACGCGTCATGCCCCTGGGCCTGATCGTCGCTCCCCGCCTCGCGCCGACGCTGGCGCCCTGTGTCGAGGAGGCCCTGGTCGCGCGCGGCCCCGGCGCCGAGCCCACCCTGTTCCTCTACGGCTGGGAGTCCCCCGCGCTGGTGCTCGGCTACGGCCAGCCCGCCGACGAGGTCGACCTGGCCGCCTGTCGCGCCGACGGGGTGGTCGTGCTGCGGCGCCGCACAGGCGGCACGGGCGTGTACGTCGACGGCGACCTCGGGCTTTCGCTGGCTCTGCCGCGCGAGCACGCCTGGGCTCGCGATCTTGGCGGCCTGTACGACCACGTCCTCGCGGCGCTGACCACCGCGCTCGCCGCGTTGGGGCAACCGGTCTCGCGGGCCACGGTCGGCGACGGCCACGCCCCCCGCACCCCCATCTGCTTCGAGGGCCAACTCCGCGAGAGCCTGCTGGTCGACGGGCGCAAGGCCGTGGGCTGCGCCCAGATGCGCCGCCCGGGTGGCGTGCTGGTCCACTCCACCCTGCTGCTCGGCCTCGACCCGGAGCGGCAGGCGCGCGCGTTTGGCGTCGAGCCCGCGCGCATCGCGGCCGCCCTGGCGCCCCTGGCGGTCGCGTCCCGCGATCGCGCCGCGCTGGTCCGCGAGCTCGGAGCCGCCTTCTCGCGCGCGCTGGACCTGCCGCTGGTCGAGCGTGCTCTGCCGATCCTGGCCGACGACCTGTGCGCCCGCTACGCCGACCCGCGCTGGTGCCCGGTCCCCGCGCGCGTCGCCCCCCCGACCCCGGCCCAGGCGCCGTAGAAAGGAGGCCCCCATGCCCAGGCTGACCATCCACCAGGCGGTGACCGAGCGCCTCGAGATCCTGGCCCCCGACGGCACGCTCGACGAGGCGATGGCCCCGTCCCTGGGCGGGGACGAGCTCGTGACGCTGTACGGCGACATGACGCTGCTGCGCCAGTTCGACGACAAGGCCCTGAAGCTGCAGCGCCAGGGCCGCATGGGCACCTGGGGCTCACTCCGGGGCCAGGAGGCCGCACAGGCCGGGCTGGCGTTGGCGCTGGGGGCCGACGACTGGATCGTGCCCTCCTTCCGCGAGCACGGGCTTCAGCTGCTCCGCGGCGTGCCCGGCCACCTGATCTACGCCTTCTGGAAGGGCGACGAGCGCGGCGCGGCCCTGGACCCGGCCTGGCACTGCCTGCCCCCCTCGGTGCCCGTGGGCAGCCAGCACCTGCACGGCACCGGCCTGGGGTGGGGCTTCCGCAAGCGCGGGCTGGGCACGGTGGCCGTGGCCTGCGGCGGCGACGGCTCGACCAGCGAAGGCGATTTCCACGAGGCGCTGAACTTCGCTGGCGTGTTCAAGGCCAACACGATCTTCTTCATCCAGAACAACCAGTGGGCCATCTCGGTGCCCTTCCACGCGCAGACGGCCTCGACTTCCATCGCCCAGAAGGCGGCGGCATACGGAATCGCGGGCGTGCAGGTCGACGGCAACGACGTGCTGGCCGTCTACGCGGCCGCGCGGGAGGCCGTGGAGCGCGCACGCTCCGGAGGAGGCGCCACGCTGATTGAGGCGCACACGTACCGCATGCAGGACCACACCACCGCCGACGACGCCGGCCGCTACCGGACGCCGGACGACGTGGCGGCCTGGGCCGCGAAGGACCCGCTGGCCCGACTCCGGCGCCTGCTCGAGGCCCGCGCGCTGTGGGATGACGCCCGGGAAGCCGCGCTGCTGGAACAGGTCGACGATCGGGTCGAGGCCATGGTGCAGGAGCTCGAGGCCCTGCCCCCGCCCTCGCCCGGCGACATGTTCGACCACGTCTACGCCCAGCTGCCGTGGAACCTGGCCGAGCAGAAGGCGGCCCTCGAGAAGGAGGTGGCGGCGTGAGCGTCGTCCGCAAGCTGACCCTGGTGCAGGCCATCCAGGAGGCGCTGGAGCTGGAGCTGGCACGGGATCCCGAGGTGCTCGTGCTCGGCGAGGACGTAGGGCGCGACGGCGGCGTTTTCCGTGCCACCGAGGGCCTGCTCGACCGCTTCGGCGCCGAGCGCGTGATCGACACGCCGCTGGCCGAGAGCGGCATCATCGGGACGTCGATCGGCCTCTGCGTGGCGGGCTTCCGCCCGGTGGCCGAGATCCAGTTCCTCGGCTTCCTCTACCCCGGCGTGAACCAGCTGCTGGCGCACGCCGCGCGCTACCGCAACCGCTCGCGCGGCCGCTTCCACGTACCGATGGTCGTGCGCAGCCCCCACGGCGCCGGCATCCACGCGCCCGAGCACCACAGCGAGGCCTACGAGGCCATGCTCGTGAACGCGCCGGGCCTGAAGGTGGTCATCCCCAGCGACCCCTACGACGCCAAGGGCCTGCTGATCAGCGCCATCCGCGACGAGGACCCGGTCTTTTACCTCGAGCCCACGCGCCTGTACCGGGCCTTCCGCCAGGAGGTGCCCGAGGGCGAGTACGTGGTGCCGCTCGGGAAGGCCGCGGTGAAACGCGAGGGCACCGACGTGACCATCCTGGCCTACGGGGCCATGGTGCGGGTGGCCCTCGAGGCCGCCGAGAAGCTGGCCCTGGAGGGAGTCTCGGCCGAGGTGGTCGATCTGCGCACGTTGAATCCGCTGGACCTGGACACCGTGCTCGAGAGCGTGCGCAAGACGGGGCGCGCGGTGGTCGTGCACGAGGCGCCCCGCGCGGTCGGCTTCGGAGCCGAGCTGGCGGCGCTGATCCAGGAACGCGCGCTGGTGTCGCTGCTGGCGCCGGTGCAGCGCGTGACGGGCTTCGACACGGTCGTGCCCTACGCGCGGCTGGAGGATCTGTACCTGCCCTCGGCGGCTCGCGTGATCGCGGGCGTGCACGAGGCCCTGGCGTTCTGAGCGCGGACGGCCGCGGCGTGGGCCGGGGCTGCGAGGGGAGGAGAGCATGGCGTACGAGTTCCGCTTTCCCGACGTGGGCGAAGGCATCCACGAGGGCCGCGTCGTCGAATGGCTGGTCGCCGAGGGTGGCACCGTCGGTCGGGATCAGCCGCTCCTGAAGGTCGAGACCGACAAGGCCATCGTCGATCTGCCGTCGCCCCACGCGGGCACGGTGCTGCGGCTGCACGCGGCCGCGGGCGAGACCATCCACGTGGGCGACGTCCTGGTCACGCTGGGGCTCGCCGGAGAGGTCGCCCAAGCCGCTCCCGCCCCGGCCTCCACGTCGGCCGCCGAGAGCCCCGCCCCCGCGCCGGGTCCGGGAGCGCCCGCCCCCGCCGTGGCGCCGTCGACCGCGACCCCGTCCCGCCCGCCTGCCACGCCCCACACGCGCGCCCTGGCCCGTCGCCTGGGGCTGGACCTGGCTCGCATCACGGGGACCGGGCGCGACGGCCGCATCACCAACGAGGACGTCGCCTCCTTCGCCAAGGCCAAGGCTCCCGAGCCGGAGGCCTCCGCGGCCCCCCTCGCGGCCGCTCCCGTGCCGGCCCCATCGACGACGCCGCCTCGCCCCGGCGACGCCGGGCTCGAGGAGCGCGTCCCGCTCACGCACCTGCGCCAGGTGATCGCCGCCGCGATGCGCGACTCGGTGCAGACCGCGGCCCACGTCACGCACGTCGACGAGGCCGACGTCACCGACCTGCTGGCGCTGCGGCGCCGCCTGAACGAGAAGCTGGCCCCCACCGGGTCGCGCCTCACGCTGGCGCCGTTCTTCGTCAAAGCGCTGGTGGCGGCCCTGAAGCTGCACCCCAAGCTGAACGCCTCGTTCGACGCGGCCGCACACGAGCTGGTCCTGAAGAAGTACTGGAACATCGGGCTGGCGGTCGACACCCCCGAGGGGCTGATCGTCCCCGTGATCCGCGACGCCGACCGCCTGAGCCTCGAGCAGCTGTCCGCGCGCATCGACGACCTGGCCGGCCGCGCCCGCGAGCGCCGCCTGTCCCTGGACGAGCTGCGGGGCGGCACGTGCACGCTGACGAACATCGGCCCTGTGGGCGGCCTGTTCGCGACGCCGATCCTCCACCAGCCCGAGCTGGCCATCGTGGGCACGCACGCCATCAAGGAGCGCCCGGGCTTCGTAGGCGACGAGGTCCGGCGCCGCTCGTACCTGTACGTCAGCGTGTCGTTCGACCACCGCTTCATCGACGGCGCCGAGGCCGCGCGCTTCCTGGCCGACCTGGTCACGCGCCTGAACGACCCCGATCGCCTGATCGCGAGCCTGTAGCCCCGGGAGGAACCATGGTCGTCGGAGAGTTCGCCGAATCGTGCGACGTGGTGGTGGTGGGCGCGGGACCCGGCGGGTACGTGGCCGCCATCCGCCTGGCGCAGCTGGGCAAGGACGTGATCCTGGTCGAGCAGGAGGCCCGCCTGGGGGGCGTTTGCCTGAACGAAGGCTGCATCCCCTCCAAGGCGTTGATCCACGCCACCGACTTCGTGCTGGAGGCCCGCGAGGCCGGCAGCATGGGCATCGAGTTGGGCGCCATCTCGGTCGACGTGCCCCGCCTCGTGGCCTGGAAGGACGGCATCGTCAAGCGCCTGACGGCCGGTATCGACCAGCTGATGGCCAAGCACCGCGTGCGCGTGATCCAGGGCCGGGGCGCGTTCGCCTCGCCGAAACGCCTGGTCGTCTCGACCGCCCACGGCCCCACCTACGTCGACTTCCAGCAGGCCATCGTGGCGACCGGCTCGTCACCGCGCCCGCTGCCGGGCTTCCCCCTCGACGGCCGGCGCGTCATTGGCTCGCGCGAGGCCCTCGCTCTCGACCACGTGCCCGTCCACGTGGTGGTCATCGGCGGCGGCTCCATCGGGCTCGAGCTGGCGTGCGTGCAGGCCAAGCTGGGGGCCCGGGTGGTGGTGCTCGAGGCCGCACCCGACGTGGTCGGCCAGCACGAACCCGAGGTGCGCGGCGCGCTCAAGCAGCGCCTGAAGCAGCTGGGCATCACCCTGCACGTGGGCGCCCGGGCCGAGGGACTGGTCGAGGGAGACCGCCCGTCGGTGCGCGCCACCGCCAGCGACGGCTCCGAGCTCTCCCTGCCCGCCGACGTGGTCCTGGTCGTCACGGGCCGCGTGCCCAACTCGGCCGACCTGGGGCTCGACCGGGTGGGCGTGGCGCTCGACGAGCGCGGCTTCATCCGCGTGAACGACCGCCTCGAGACGTCGACCCCCGGCATCTATGCCATCGGCGACGTGGTCGGGCCGCCGCTGCTGGCGCACAAGGCCTATCGCGAGGCCAAGGTCGCGGCGCAGGTCATCGCCGGCGAGCCCGCCGCGTTCGACAACGTGGTCGTCCCGGCGGTCATCTACACCGACCCCGAGGTGGCCTGGGCGGGCCTCACCGAGGCCGAGGCGCGCGCCCGGGACCACGAGGTGCTGGTCGGCAGCTTCCCGTTCCGCGTCTCGGGGCGCGCGCTCACCCTGAACGCCCCCGAGGGCTTCGTGAAGGCGGTGGCCGACGCCACGACGCGGCGGCTGCTGGGCGTGACGATCGTGGGTCGCGACGCGGGCGAGCTCATCTCCGAGGCCGCGCTGGCGCTCGAGATGGGGGCCTTCCTCGACGACCTGTCCGCCACCATTCACCCGCACCCCAGCCTGTCCGAGGCGCTGCTCGAGTCCATCGAGGCAGCCCTCGGCGAGGCGGTGCACGTCGCGAGAGGGTAGATCGCCCGGGTCTCGTCTTCGTTGACAGACCCCGCGCCCGCTTCCTATACTGGAGGGCGCACCCCGGAGGTGTCCCATGTCTGACGAGAAGACCGATACCCTGCAGCCCCAGGAAGGCTCCTCGAGCGGCGGCGGCAGCAGCCTGCTCGACGACCTGCTGAAGCAGACCAAGCTCGAGGCCGACAAGGAGAAGCTGAAGCTCGAAAAGCAGCTTCAGGATCGCCAGGCCGCCCTGCGCAAGCAGAAGGAAGACGAGGAACGCCGCAAGCGCGAGGAGCTGAAGAAGCGCCTCGAGGAGGAGACCCAGCGGCGCCAGGACCTGCTCCGCAAGAAGCACGGGGGCGAGGCCGACTCGGCCGAGGTCGTGCAGGAGAAGGTCGCCCGCGAGCAGGCCGTGGCCCAGGTGCTGTCCACCAAGTCGACGGTCACCAAGATCGAGCGCAAGCCGTCCATCGTCCCGGTGGCGGCGGCCGGCGGCGTGGCGCTCGTCTTCGCGGCGCTCGCCATTGCGCTCTTCGTGCAGGTCTCCGGCCTGCCCACGGGGCTCGGCGGGTACCGCTTCGCCCTCGACAACGCCGTCAACGCCTCGGTGCTGCGCGCGCGCATCAAGGTCGCCGAGCTCAGGACCACCGAGGTCGAGGGCTCGGTCAAGATGGGCAGCCGCACAGCCCTCGACCTCCGCAAGGAGATGGACGAGCTGAAAGCCGCCGTGGCCCAGCGCGATCAGCAGATCGCCGCCCTGCAGGCGCAGATCGACGCAACCCCCAAGGTCGTCCGCCCCGTCGGCGAAAAGAAAGAGGACGGCGACAACATCAAGATCGACACGTCGATCTTCAAGGGAGGGAAGAAGCGCTGACCTTCCTCGACGATCTCCTCGCCACGCTCTCGTCCGGCAGCCCCTTCATCGCCCTCTCCACGCGCGAGCCCGAACGGCTCGAGGCGCTCCTGTCTGTCGAAGCCGACAAGGCGGGCCGCGCTTTCGAGCGCGTCGCGGCGACGGCACCCGACGACGAGACCAACCGCCGCGCGCTGCACGCGTGGCTCGACCACGTCGCGCAGGTCCCCGACGGCGCCTGGGTGAGCCTGCCCGACGGTTTGCGTCACCTGGCCGCGCCCGGCACGCGCCGCCGACTGCTCGACCTCGAGCCCGTGTTGGTCGCGCGCCGCATCGTGCTGTTCTTCCCGGCCGAGTTCGAGGGCGTGCCCGACGAGCTGCTGGGCCGCGTCCCCAGCCTGGCCTTCCCCCTGCCCGACGAGGCCCTGCGTCGCGAGCTCGTCGCCGCGAGCCCGGGTCCCGGCGAGGCTCCGTGGGAGCCCGAGGTCGTCGAGGGGCTCACGAGCCTGCTGGCGGGGTTGACCGCCTCCGAGATCACGCACCTGGTCGCCCGGGTGGCGCAGGCCAACGGCCCACGCGAGACCCTGCTGGCCGAGGCCCGCCGGCTGAAGGCCGAGCTCGTGCGCCGCACGCGCTCGCTCGAGGTGCGCTACCCCGCCGAGACGCTCGACGACGTGGGCGGGCTCGACCTCCTGAAGGGCTGGCTCCTGCGCCGCAAGCGCGCCTTCCTGCCCGAGGCCCGCGCGTTCGGCCTACCCGAGCCGCGCGGCCTGTTCCTGTTCGGCGTGCAGGGCTGCGGCAAGAGCCTGGCGGCCAAGGTGCTGTCGTCGGTCTTCGAGCTCCCGCTCCTGCGCCTCGACTTCGTGACGCTCTTCGGTGGCCAGGCCCCGCCCGAGGCCGGCCTGCACGACGTGCTGGCCACCTGCGACGCGATGGCGCCCGTGGTCCTGTGGATCGACGAGGTCGACAAGCTGTTCGCCTCCTCCGGCGGCGGCGACGCGGCCAGCCTCGCGCGCGTGCTCGCCGGCTTCCTCACCTGGATGCAGGAGCGCCGCGCGCCCGTGTTCGTGGTCGCCACCGCCAACGCGGTCGACCGGCTGCCCCCCGAGCTGCTGCGCAAGGGGCGCTTCGACGACGTCTTCTTCCTCGACCTCCCCGGCGTGTTCGAGCGCGAGGAGATCCTGCGCATCCACCTGCGCCGACGCGGGCGCGACCCGCAGGGCTTCGACGTCACCGCCCTGGCGCGCAAGGCCGGCTTCTTCTCGGGCGCCGAGCTCGAGCAAGTGGTCATCGGTGGACTGTACCGGGCCTTCGAGGCCGGCCGCGACCTCACCGAGGCCGACCTCGACGCAGAGGTCACCGCCACCGTGCCCCTGTACGCCACGGCCGAAGAGACCGTGAAGCACCTGCGCGAGTTCGCCCGCACGCGCGCCCGCCCGGCCACGTCGGCCACCGACGTACTCGACCTGTTCCGTCGAAAGAAGTAGCCCCCGAGGTCAGCATGCCCCGCCTCCGAACCGCGCCGTGGCTCGCCCTGCTCCTCGCCCTGGCCGCTTGCGGCGGCGGCAACGCCAAGCGCCGGCAATCCTGTCAATCCGACAACGAGTGCAGCGGACGCGTCTGCTTCGAGCAGGCCTGCTACACGGCCTGCACGGGGCCCGCCTCGTGCAGCGACGACGAGCAGTGCGTGCACCGGACGGCGGGCGCCCTGCAAGCCGATCTGTGCGTCACGGCCGCCGAGTTCGCCGACTGCAGCCTCGACGGCACCTGCACCGCCGACGTGGTTGGCGACGACGCCGCGACTATCGACGCCCTCGAGAGCATCGAGCCCTACGACGTGCCTCCCGCCAACGACGCCGGCAGCGACGACGCCGGCAGCGACGACGCCGCGCTGGAGGTCAGCGACACGGCGCCGGAGGCCGACGCCCCGCCCGGCGGCTGCGACCCCGCCTGCGTGGCGCCGGCGGCCTGCTTCGACGGGGTGTGCCAGGCCGACCCGCAGGTCCGGCCGCACTTCGCGGGCACCTACCGCGTGCAGACCGACCTCGACGTGGCCGGGGCCCTGCCCGCCGCCCCCCGGGCCAGGCTGCAGCTGCTGATCGCCGCGCTGGCCGACCCGTCCACGGCCCTGCTCGTCCATGCCTGCGACCTGGCGGGCACCGCCGCCGCCGACCTGTGCCAGCAGGCCTTCGTGACCCCGGACGCGCCCGACGTCGACGCCCTCACGCCCCTCGGCCAGGCCATCCGCGACCACGTGCAGGCCTGGGTCTCGGTGCAGGTGCCCGAGTGGCAACCGGGCGGCGTCCCGGGGCTGGAAGCCGCCCTCGACACCGCGTTCGGGGCCGTGCGCCTCGGCGCCACCTTCGGCCTGGGCAGCGACCCCTCCCCCGCAGACGGCACCATCTCGACCAGCGGCGCGACCTGGGACAAGGCCTCGCTGCGCTGGCCCTTCCGGGTCGCCTGCCCGACGACTGACGACGCCTGCGGCCGGCTCGAGGTCGACCTCCTCGACCTGGGCAGCGGCAAGCTGGGCCAGGCCTTCGGCTCGAAAGCCGTGCAGGGCCCCACCGGCTGGACGTTCGACGTGCAGACCCACACGTTCACGCTGTGGATCGGCAAGATCGTGGCGTGGCTGTTCTGGGGCAACGTGCTGCCCGAGGTCTACGGCGACGGCTCCGACGGCCAGCCCTACGTCGACAGTTGGCTGAAGCTGGTGCGCGCCTCCCTGGCCGGCCAGCGCGCCTGCCTCGACGTCGGGAACTGCTGCGAGCTGTTCGCGAACGCCATCGTCGAGGTCGAGCCCTCCGCGACCGTCTCGCTGCTCCTCGACGCCTGCGAAGCCCTGGCGGCCGAGGACCCGGTCCGGGACGTCGGCGAGGTCGACCTGACCGAGAACAACCTGACCCTCACCACCGATCCCTCCGTTCCCTGCCGCTTCCACGACCTCGACGCCGACGGCACCACCGACGCCTTCGGCCTGCCCCAACCGCCCGCGAAGCGCTGCGCCTGGTGGTTCTTCTGGAGCGCGGGCACGGCGGTCAGCGTGCCCAACACCTTCTGGGCCACGCCGTAGAGCGGGCGCGACGCCTTGATCGCCCGCGGGCATCTGCTATCATGTAAGCAGAAGTGCTGGAGTGACAGCAGATGGTCCGCACCCAGATTCAACTTCCCGAAGCACAAGCCGAGGCCCTGAAGGCCATAGCAGCTCGCGACCACCTGTCGATGGCCGAGCTGATCCGAGTAGCCCTCGAGCGCCAGCTTCGCGCCGCCCCCGGACCCGGCCCGCGCGAGCGCGTCGAACGGGCGCTGGCCGTGGCGGGCCGGTTCGCTTCGGGTCGGCCCGACGGCTCGACCGACCACGACGCCGCCCTGGCCGACGCCTTCGCCGAGCGCGCCTGACATGGCCACCTTCGTCGACACCTCGGCCCTGTACGCCGTGCTCGACCGCGACGACGCCAACCACCACGCGGCCGCCGCCACCTGGGCACGCCTGCTCACCGCCGGCGAGGCGCTGCTGGTCACCAACTACGTGCTGGTCGAAGCCTGCGCCCTGATCCAGCACCGCCTGGGCCTCGACGCGCTCCGGGCCTTCGCCACCGACGTGGTGCCCGTGCTCGACGTGCACTGGCTGAGCCCCGACGAGCACGCCGCGGCGCTGCAGGCCGTGCTCACCGCCAACCGCCGACGCCTCAGCCTGGTCGACTGCACCAGCTTCGCCTGCCTCCGAGCGCGAGGCCTCGACCGCGCCTTCGCCTTCGACGCGCACTTCGAGGAGCAGGGGTTCCTGTTCCCCCGATAGCCGGACGGCTTGACGCGCAACGGGATACCGCTACAGTCCGAGAAGACACGAGGATCAACCGCATGAAGCCCGGTCTACTGACGGTGGTGACAGCGCTTCTCTCCGCTGTCGGCTGCGCCACATACGGCTATCACGTCGATCGAGACGAAGCGCGTCGTGTGGTCGAGGAAATCCGCGAGCGCGCCGAGGTCGTCGTCACAGCCACCCGTGTCGATTCGAGCGAGCGCGTGAGGCTCCGGCTTTCGCGCACCGACCAGGTGTCGCTCGTGACAAGGGCGAAGGGCTCGACGGGCTCCGTCGTGGTCAAGGGTCCCGACCAGCTCGTCAATCTCGCCACCGATGCAGCGACGGTCGACTCGATCGACTTCGAGGAAACGAGGCGCGGAGGCGCGATGGCGATCGCGATCGGGGCGCCGCTGACCGTGATCGCGGTCGTTGTTGGCGGCGCGTTCGCCGCGTGGACCGAATATGGCTTCGCCGCGGTCCCGGTCGTCGGCCCAACGGCCTACGCGATCCACCGGGGACAGGGCAAAGCCCTTCTGTTGAGCGCCTTCGAAGCCCTGCCCATCGGGCTGCTGATTGCGGGCCTGGTGGCCAGTCGCCCGACCCACGAGGTCGACGACGAAGCGGCGATGCCATCAAGCACGGGTCGATGGCCCGCCGTAACCTTCGCCCCCACCCCGAACGGCGGCGCCGGATTGCAGGTGCTCGGCACGTTCTGAAGCCCCTGCCCAGGAGCAAACGCTCCCCGGTTGCTTCATCCCGTCATGCCGATATCATCAAGAGCAGAACGAAGGAGCGCGGAGAGCCTCGCATGACCCACGCCGCCCAAGCTGTCTTCGATCAAGCCCTGCGCCTCGACCCCGTCGAGCGCGCCGAACTGATCGACCAGTTGTTCCATAGCTTCGACCATGCCCCTGATCGCGCCGTCGACGCGGCCTGGGCGCGGGAAGCCGAGGCTCGCGTCGATGCGTTCGACCGCGGCGACCTGACCGCCGACAGCGCCGACGCTGTCTTCGAGCGGCTCGCCAAGCGATGACGATCCGCCTGCTCTCGGTAGCCGAGGCCGACTTGGCCGACGCCATCGACTTCTACAACGCCGAGTGCGCAGGATTGGGGTTCGAGCTCGCGGCCGAGGTTCGAACGACCCTGGCTCGCATCGTCGAGTATCCCGAAGCCTGGCCGCGCCTTTCCGAACGTGTCCGCCGCTGCCTCGTGCACCGCTTTCCGTACGCCGTGCTGTACGAAGACCGACCCGACGAGATCCTCGTGGTCGGCGTGATGCACCTGCGTCGAAACCCCGTTCGGTGGCGCGAAAGGGTGACGGGGACGTCCTGACCTTGACCTACCGGTGCGGGATGCGCGCCCCGACCAGGTGGACCAGCCAGCCCAGGTGGCGGGCCACGAACGCGGCCAGCCTGCCGTGCGCCGTGAACACGAACTCGCGCTTTCGCCGGAGGATGGCCCGGGCCATGACGCGCGCGGCCCGGTCGGTGGGCCAGACCAGCGCCTTGGGCCGCGGATCGCGGTAGTCGGCGTGGAACCGTCCCTGGTTGTCGACCTTCACGATGTCGGAGCGGACGAACCCCGGCTCGATCAGCGTGCACGACACGCCCGAGCCGCGCAGCTCCTGCGCCAGCGTGAGGCCGATGGCGCGCACCGCGAACTTCGAGGCCGCGTAGGCCGCGGTGCCGGGCAGCCAGATGATGCCGTTGACGCTGCCGATGAGCACCAGCCGCCCGCGGCACTTGCGTAGCTCGGGCAGCGCCCAGCGCGCGGTGCTCACCACCCCGAACAGGTTCGCGTCCATCTGGCGGCGCCACTCGGCGTCGCCGAGCTTCTCGAACCGCCCGGCCACGCCCGTGCCCGCGTTGGCCACCGCCACGTCGAGCCGACCGAAGTGCGCCGCCACCTTGGCAGCGGCCTCGCGCACCTGCAGGTCGACGGCCACGTCGCAGGGCACCGCCAGGCCCCTCCGCCCGAGCGCGTGGATCTCGGCCACCACGGCCTCGAGCTTGTCGATCCGCCGCCCGCTCACGGCCACGTCGGCGCCGCGTCGGGCCAGCTCCAGCGCCAGCTCGCGCCCGATGCCGCTGCCTCCTCCCGTGATCCAGGCCACCAGGCCGTCGTACCCACCCGCCATGCCGCGCCTCCCCTCCGGTCGTGGTCGCCTCGCGCTCCCGAGAAGGTACGCGACCGGGCGGACTCCCGCAACGGGATCGAGGTGGACGTCCGCCAGACCTTGACAACCCGCGCACCCCCGCGATATGACGCACGCGGCATGAAGACGCCCGCCTCCGAAGACGGCTTGCTTCCTCTCGCGCGTGTCGCGATCGTCACCGGCAACTACGGCAGCGGAAAGACCGAGGTCAGCGTCAACTGGGTGTTGCACCTGGCGCGAATCGGCGTGCCGGGGCTCACGATCGCCGACCTCGACATCGTGAACCCCTACTTCCGCTGCCGCGAGGCGAGCGAGCTCATGACGTCCGCCGGCGTGCGCGTCATCGCGCCCCCCGGTGAGCAGGTCCACGCCGAGCTGCCCATCCTGCTGCCCGAGATCAAGGGCACGCTGCAGCGCGCCGACGGCACCGCCCTCCTCGACGTGGGCGGCGACGACGTGGGCGCGCGGGTGCTGGCCAGCTTCGCGGGCTTCTTCGGCGCGCACGAGATGCTGCAGGTGGTGAACGCCTACCGCCCGTTCACCGACACGCTCGAGGGCGCCTGCCGCATCGCCGAGGAGATCGAGGCCTCGAGCCGACTGAAGATGACAGGCCTCATCTCGAACGCCCACCTGCAGGACGAGACCACGGTCGACGGGATCCTGCGGGGGGCCGACCTGGCGCGCCGGGTGGGCGCCGCGCGCGGGCTTCCCCTACGCTTCGTCACGGCGCCGCGGGCGCTGGCCGCCGAGGTGGCCGCGCGCCTGCCCGAGCCGGTGTTGCCCATCGACCGCATCATGCTCCCGCCGTGGAAACGCACGAGCACGACCACGGCGCGGGGACAGGACCGCTGGCGCGCGTTGACCGAGGTCTGCAGATCGGATCGGAACGGATAGATCGAGGGCGGTGAAGGCCGCCCGGGAGGCACGGATGCCCCAGGTGCTGATCGACAAGAACCGCTGCAAGGGCTGCGAGCTCTGCGTGGCGGCCTGCCCGCAACAGGTCCTCTCGATGTCGAAGGCCATCAACGAGAAGGGCTACTTCTTCGCCGCGGTCACACGCGGCGAGCGCTGCATCGGCTGCCGGCTGTGCGGCATCACCTGCCCCGATCTGGCCATCCGCGTCGGCCTGCACGGCTGCCGCTACAGCTACTTCGAGTACTAGGAGCCCGACCATGGCAAAGATGCTCATGAAGGGTGCAGAGGCCATCGGCGAGGCCGGCGTGCGCGCGGGCGCCCAGGCCTACTTCGCCTACCCCATCACGCCCCAGACCGAGGTGGCCGAGTACCTGGCGCGCCGCATGCCCGAGGCGGGCGGCGTGTTCCTGCAGGCCGAGAGCGAGGTGGCCGCCAGCCAGA
>Ga0172368_10003236_pt1 | contig 19985 bp, 26 predicted proteins | sample Lak11m_FD_114540 | JGI IMG/M metagenome (GOLD analysis project Ga0172368, IMG submission 114540) | Freshwater microbial communities from Kabuno Bay, South-Kivu, Congo - kab_022012_11m | ecosystem: Environmental > Aquatic > Freshwater > Lake | place: Democratic Republic of the Congo: South-Kivu...
TATATCCGCACATTGGCTTTCGGGACCCGAAGCAGCTTTTTCTAACACAACTATCTCTTTATTGATAAACTTTTTGTTTACCCAGCCATAGCTCTGGTGCACTGGCTCAATTTTATACCAGAGGCCTTCATCCTGGATAATATTTACCACTGTCGACTCATCAACATTCCCAAGGATCCAGGATGATTCACTGGGGCTAAGCCGGATATTTACGCTATTGCCGGTTACCCTGGCATTAAAACATTTATCCGGGGCATTGTTAATGCATTTCACCAGGTTCTTTTTTATATAAGAAGGGGCTGTTTTGGGGAGGCGAATCCTATACCAGTCATAAGCTTCAGAAACTATTTCTACCAGCTGGTCTTTAGAAAGAGTGCAAACAAGCGTTGAATTTACCGTAGCGTCAACGCGCACATTTATATCGTCTGCATTAACCTGCCCTGTAAAAACGGTGAAACCATCCGCAAATACAGTTCTCGCGAAAATAAAAACTGACAGTAAGATAAATAAAGCTACTCTATGCTTATGGCTTAGCTGCATTAATTTTTACTTTTTATCTTGAGCCTTAGGCGCGGCCTTAGCTGTAGCGTCCTTTGCACCTGGAGCTGCGGCAGCGGCTGGCGCTCCCGCCTCAGTAGTGGTCTCGGCTTTAGCTGCCTTCTCTTTCTTGATCTTAATCCTCAGGGCCTTGATCTTAGGTAAACCGTAAACCGAATCTCCTTCTTTCCATTTGCCCTTTTCCTGCATCTGCCTGATGCGCTCCGTGCGCTTCAAAACCGAACGGGCCATTTTGTCTTTTTCCGAGATAACTAATGACGGATGTATTGACATGATTTTATAACCTCCTTATGCGGCAACCAGCGTAGGTTCTCTGCAGTTGAGTCAGCAAAGGTTGCGCGCTCTCTTGATTAGAAAATTTGCCTACGCACAAAATAATATAACTGCCTTTCGCAAAAGCTAACGGTGCCAATCCTTTTCGTGCCAAGACTTGAGCCTGGCGTAAAGCAAGCGCCCTGTTTTTAAAGGCGCCTACCTGGATAGTATAACTTACCGGTTCAATATTCTTATTTGAAACTAAAGCAACCTGTTTCCCTTTTTCTACCCCTAAAGAAAAAGAAATTATACTTAACAAAACCAGCCCCATAATTAAAAGCAATGCCTTCTCGTAGCCCCGGATACGCGTAAAAAACGAATTGGAACGGAGGCGCGGCTTATATTGGCCGCTGTCCAATTCCTGGGTGAAAAGCTCGTTTTGAGAATAATCCTGTTTTTCTACCATGGCAAATATATTACAATTAGGGGTTATCCTGCTGCAAATAAATTCTTTTATTAAACTTCCTAATCACCTTCAAGAAAGCTTCCACTATCTTAGGGTCAAATTGTGACCCGCTTTTTTTCTTTATCTCCCTGATCGCCGAATCAATATCCATCCTCTGCCGGTAAGGCCGGCCATAAACCATTGCCTCAAAAGCGTCCGCCACAGACATAATCCGGGCGCATAAGGGAATCTGGCCGCCCTTAAGATGAGATGGATAGCCTGTACCATTATATTTCTCATGATGATGCATGATAATAGGGATAACCGGCCGTAAAATCTGCAAAGGCCGCAATATCTGGGCTCCTTTTACCGGATGTTTCTTGATAATATTATATTCCTCGTTGGTAAGCTTGGTAGTTTTAGTTAAGATCTCAGAGGGGATATCAATTTTACCGGTATCATGCAGGAGGCTGGCGTATTTAAGGCTTTCAATCTGCTTCTCCCCAAGATGCACTTCACAACCCAAGGCGCAAACTAATTTACTGAAATGCGGCGAATGCGTGTACTCCCGCGGTACGCGGGTATTTAACAGGGTAACCAGGGATTTTATACTGCCAAAAACTATTTTTTGCTGCTCCTCATAAAGCTGCAGGTTTTTAATCCCGATAACCGCCTGCTCCGCCATATTCATAAGCATCTCCTGGTCAAACTTATCAAACGGCTGATGGACCTTAGTGCGTTTAACGATAATAAAACCTATCACATCTTCGCAAATAAGCGGCACCCCCAACAATCCGCCATTCCTGATCGCAGATGAAGTCTTGATTATTTTTTCTTCAATCCTTCCGCTGACTTTGGTTTTGCCATCAACAATCAGCTTCTTATTATCTTTAATTAAACATTTAATACTGGAGTACTTCTTCCCGGGCTCAAGCAAAACAATCAGGCAGTACTGGGCATTAAAAAACTGGCAGAACAATCTGCCCATGCGGCTGGTTAGCTCTTTAAGCTCATAAGTAGAGTTAAGCAGGCGGTAAATACTGTGCACCGCGGATACTAAAAACCTATACTTTTTCGTAGGGGTTGAATAATTTTTTGTACTCATCTAAGCAATAGCGGTCAGTCATACCCGCGATATAATCGCAAACCACCCGCTTCACTCCTTCCTTAGGGATCTTAAGCTGTACTTCAGTAGGCAACTGCCCCGGCCGCGCCGCATACTCGCAAAACAACTCCCTGATAAAACGCTTGGCTTTGATGCTCATGCGCATAACCCGGTAATGATGATAAAGCTTCTGCATAAGAAACTGCCGGAGCGGTTTTCTTAATTGTTTGGCCTCTTTGCTAAAATCCACCAACCTATAATTAATTTTCCGCAGGTCAGTATAATTATTGATCTTAAGCCGGGAAATCAGGCTTTGGGTATTCTGGATCAGGTCAGTAACCTGTAAGTCAATTAACCCCCGGATAACCAGGTATTTACGGCTATTTTGATTAATTTTAGCATATTTCTGGTTAATTTTGCGATTTATTTTCTCCCAGATCTCAACCCCCTCCAGATCTTTTTCTTTTATCAAACCCGAAGTCAGGCCGTCATCCAGGTCGTGATTATCATATGCAATTTCATCGGCGGCATCTACCAACTGGGTCTCTAATGAGGGCATCCTTTCGGGAAAAAACTCTTTAATCTTAACCGCGATATCAAAGACCGAGGAATGCTTAACTATCCCCTCTCTTACCTCCCAGCTTAAATTTAAACCTAAAAAATCCGGATAACGCTCCTCCAGGTAATCCACCACTCTTAAACCATGCAGGTTATGGTTAAACCCTCCGCATTTAGCCATCAACTCATTAAGCACCTCTTCTCCGGAATGGCCAAAAGGCGTATGCCCAAGGTCATGGGCTAAGGCGATCGCCTCAGTTAAATCCGTATTCAAGCGCAATGCCCAGGCAACGGTACGGGCAATCTGGGAAACCTCGATGCTGTGAGTCAGCCGGGTACGGTAATAATCACCTTCATGATTGACAAAGACCTGGGTTTTATACTCCAGCCTTCTAAAGGCAGCGGAATGTATGATCCGGTCGCGGTCACGCTGGTAACATGAGCGGTACGCATGCTCCTCTTCTTTATGCGCGCGGCCAAGCGAATTAGAACTTTTAACCGCGTAAGGAGCGAGGAATTTATCTTCAAATTCCTTAATCTTATTTATCGGCATTTTTTAAACACCTGGCTAATTCATCTAAAGATTGCGAAATAATTTTAGTATTGGCGATAACAGGCATAAAATTGGTATCGCCTGTCCATCGCGGGACAATATGCAGATGCAGGTGCCCGGTAATACCGGCCCCGGCTGTACGCGTAAGGTTAAATCCTATATTATAACCTTGCGGATTCAGGGTTTTTTGCAACAGTGACTTTGCCCTGTTCAGGGATTTAAATAAATCTACAATCTCCTCGCTGCTCAACTGGGAGATGTCGCGGATATGCCTGAGAGGAAAAACCAAAAGATGCCCGTTATTATAAGGATAGATATTTAACATAACCATGCTAAGGCTGCTTTTAAAAATTACATACTCCCTGGAAGCGCCTTTTTGGCTTTGGCTACTGCGCAGAGGCGCGTACCGGCCGCTCCTGTGAGGCCGGGTGCCGGAGGACAAACCAGGGTTAGCTAACCGCTTAGCCCGGCAAAAAATACATCCTTTGCCCTTATTTTTGCCGCTTATGTAATTAATCCTCCATGGAGCCCAAAGTTTGTCCATTTTTAAATCTTAATTATCCTGGCGTTAATCCCTTCGTTTATTTCGATTATTCCGTAAGAATTATATTCCGCCGAGAAATCAGTCGCGCTTCCCGGATTAAAAAATAATACCCCGTCTATGAATTCATTCATTGGCTTATGAGAATGCCCAAAAACAATAATATCAGGCTTGTCCTCTTTAAAAGCGTTTTTAAGCAGCTCAACCAAATTCATGGGAGACCCGCAGCCATGCATGAGACCGACCTTGTAACCTGATATTTCAAGAATTTCCTTCTCCGGATATTTCTTTCTTACTGCCTCCGGGTCCATGTTCCCCGCTACGGCAACTACCTTGGGGCAGGCGGATTTCAATTCATCGATCACGCTTAAATCCACCATATCACCGGCATGCATGACTATATCCATCTGTTTAAAAACATCGAGTATGATCCCCGGGATATGTTCATGCCTGCTGGAGATATGTGTATCGGAAATTACCCCTATTTTCAAGCGATCACCCTTGGTTTCGAAAACAAATCCAGGATCTGGTTTAAGCTGTTTAAATCCCAGGTCCAGACCTTTTCTTCCAGCGCCCTAAGCCTTGTATTGGGCTCGACTTCCTTTAAAGTAACGATGATTTTACGTTGTGATTTATGGTGGTACTTTTTGCACTCTTTGGAAAACTCGGTAATATCCTGCTCAGTAAGAGCGTCAGATTTAATCGCCATAATCCACAGCGAACCACTGGAGCGCCCCAGTAAACCGTCTTTCAGAAAACCATGGTTAAATGCCAGCGGTTTTACCTCGCGGAAATGATTAAGCCTGATTTTCTTACGTTCAATCTGCATAAGGTCATCTTCAAATAACTGCAACAGTTCAAATACGCGGTTGGAGAGCGGTTTTTGTGACTGCTTTAAAAATTCCTGGATAAGCTCTTCTATTGCTTCACGGAACTTTTCTTTCTGATTCTTGGCATCGTAGGATAAAGAACGCATCTTCTCCTGATAAACAAAACGCATCCAATAAGCAAATAAGCGGTCACTTACTTTAAGAAAGTCTCCGCTTCGCGTGATAGCGTCCAATTCAAGGAGATAGTTGATCCTTAAGGAGAGCTCTTTCTTCTGTTTATGTAGAATATGGGCAATATCTTTAATGCGATTACGTCCGCTGGCAACTAAATACAATATAGAGATAAAATCATTGCTGGCGGAAGAATCCAGAAAACGCTTGATATAGTTAGAGAACCTCTGATTAAGGATCCCTGAAGTATTAAACAGCAGATCCTCAAGAACATCCGCAAGGTTAATACGGGAATCCCCATCCCTGATAGATAAGGCATCTGATATAAGTTCCAGATAAAGCGGATAGCCGCCGGTAAAGTTGATTATAAAATCTTTTAATCCGGGATTAACTTTTAAGCCCGGGAGGCGCTGTTCAAGGTAACGGCCGCTGGTGTGGATGTCAAAAGGCTCCACATTAATTACCTCAAAATTTCCGAAGAGTAAAGAAAGCTGCTTGGAAAGGATAACTCTGGTTTTAAACATCATTGAGCTGGTTATAGCATACAGGGTGTTTTTCTGCAGGATAAGCAGCTTGCTCCAATCCCGGTATAAATTATTAATACCGATATTCTCCAGGTTATGAAATTCATCCAGGAACAAAACGGTAAACTTGCCTGTTTCCTGGTGGATTGATTCCGGAAGGCTGAAAAGTTCAGTAACAAGATTTACTTTCTTTCTCCGGGAAAGTTCATTTAGTATAGAGTTTATCTTAAGCGTTGTATTAGGTATATAGCTGGCAGACTTGGCAACCAGGAAATCCAGGTCTTCTCTTAATGTCAATCCGCTGTTTAAGAGAAAATTATACAGAATAGCGCCGATAAACCTCCTGGCAAACTCCTGGAAAGGCTCAACCCTTACCTCAAGAAATACCGTGATTATCCGCGGGTCATAGAATTTATCCAGGAACTTATAGACAATACTGGTTTTGCCTACATTCTCTTCTCCGATGATAGCGATATTCTGCCGGTAGCCCTCCTTCAGGCTGCTGATACGCTTTTGCAATATCTCTATATAATTTTTCCGGTCAAAGAATTTATCTTTTATCATGGCAAATAAAAAAGAGGGTTCTGGGGCATGGCGCCCTTTCGGATCTCAAAATGCAAATAATTACTCTTGCCTCCGTCAGATGGGCTGATGCGCCCGATCAATGAGCCTCTTTGCACATTTTCTCCCGGATGCACAAAAAACTCTGAAAGCCTTGAATAGACACTGCGCAGGCCGTTTCCGTGGTCAATAATTACTGTCCTGCCAAAATTTCCCAGGTTAGCGGCATAAAAAACTACCTTTCCGCTGCGCGAAGCCAGGACATCAACATCCGCAGATACCTGGATATTAATTCCCTTATTGATCAGGTTCTGATAGTTAGCGCCGAAACCGGCGATTATTTTTCCTCTTAACGGCCAGATAAAATCGTCTCCGCTGGAAAACACCTGCTCCCGCTGAGGTTTCAGGCGGTTAGGGATTAATAAAAGCTGTCCAACTTCAATAGTCGCATCCTCAGAAATATTATTCGCCCGCAAAATGTCATCAATATCCACATTATAGATACGGGAAATCCTCCAGAGTGTTTGTTTTGGCTCTACGCGGTGATGTAAACCGGGAATAGCTTGGGGAGAAGCAGGCGGCCTTGGGCCCGTATAAGTCGGAATACTGGCGCAACCTGAAGCAACTAAAATCATTAGAATTAAAATTATATTTTTCATCACACCTGATCCTGCCTGTTAATTTTATAAGCGGGTGAGCGGAATCGGACCGCCATATGCAGCTTGGGAAGCTGCCATTCTACCACTGAATTACACCCGCGTTACCTAACGCGCACCAGCGCAATTCCAATTAGCGCTGGGTGCTGCAAGCTATTAAGTGCGTACCCGCGCAATTTTCGCCACGAGGCGAACACTAGCCGATTCAGTTCAGGCCAGGTGCCTCTAAAACATCGGATGCTGTCTTGCCTAGCGCGTACCGGTGCTGCAAACTGCTATTTATTTGAACAATCTTCCATCAGCTTAATAGAACAATATTTTCCGCACATCGTGCATACGTCAGAAAGACTGGGCTTACTGGATAACCGGTATTTTCTCGCTCTTTCAGGGTCTATAGACAGCTGTATTTGTTTCTTCCAGTCCCTGGCCTTTCGGGCAGTTGAAATATTCCTATCCCAGGTTATAGCCAGTTTCTTACGCTTAACCAAATCTCCGGAGTGGGCAGCAATACGCGAGGCAATTACCCCTTCCCGCACATCGCTGACCGTGGGATGACGCAGGTGTTCAGCCGGAGTTACATAACAAAGAAAATCCGCGCCAAAACCTGCGGCTATGGCTCCTCCAATCGCGGAAGTAATATGATCATAGCCAGGGGCAATATCTGTAACCAGCGGCCCCAATACATAAAAAGGCGCTCCATCACAATACTTTTTTTCCAGAAGAATATTTTTCTTAATCTGGTCCAGGGGGACATGGCCCGGCCCCTCAATCATAACCTGCACGCCTCTTGCCTTAGCGCGTTTTGCTAATGCGCCAAGGATTTTTAACTCCGTAATTTGCGCTTTATCTGTCGCATCTAAAATTGACCCTGGCCTTAACCCATCGCCTAAACTTAAAGTTACGTCATACTTATTGGCGATATCCAGGATCTGCTCAAAATGCGTATAAAAAGGATTTTCTTTACTGTGTTGTTTTATCCAATTAGCGATAATCGCCCCGCCGCGGGAAACAAGGCCCATCAACCTTTTTTGTTTTTCCAGGGCCTTAAGGCTTCTGCGCGTTACCCCGCAGTGTATAGTAAAAAAGTCCACCCCCTGCCTTGCCTGGTCATTTAATACATCAAGAATATCCCGGCTGGTGAACTTGATAAAATTATTATTTTTTTTCTGAGCCAGGACCGCTACTTCATATACCGGTACTGTACCCACGGGGACGCTGGAGTATTTTAAAACCTCCCGCCTCATTTTGCCCAGGTCTCCCCCCACGCTTAAATCCATTAAGGCGTCGGCCCCATGACTTATAGCAACTTTGAGCTTCTCTATTTCATCGGCAATCTGTGATTCATCCGTGGAGGTACCGATGTTAGCATTAATCTTGGTAGATAGCGTACTGCCTACAGCGCAGGGTTTATTAATTTTATGATTTTTATTCAGGGGGATAACTGCCTTGCCGCTGCGGATAAGCCGCATCAACTGAACCGGCTTAATGCCTTCCAGGCGGGCCACCCTACGCATAACCTCGGTAACAATATTCTTTTTTGCGTATTCCAGTTGAGTCATTTTACTTTAGGGTGATTTTCCTTGACCTTCTTGAATAATTGGCTTGCCGCCTGGATAGGATTATCCGCTTTTACGATTGCCTGAGCTACCGCGATACGCCTGGCTCCGGCGGCAGTGATTTCTTTTATATTGCCTTCATTGATGTTGCCGATAGCAAAATAAGGTATTTTTATCTTGCCCTTTAGCTGCCGTAATACTGTTAAGCCGATTGCCTTGCATTCAGGCTTAGTGGCAGATGGGTATATCGGCCCAACACCAATATAATCCGCCCCTTCTCTCTGCGCTTTCAAAGCCTGGCGCTTATTATGGCATGATATGCCGATGATCTTATCCTTGCCTAACAACGACCTGGCCGCTTTTAACGGGATATCATCCTGGCCCAAATGGACTCCATCTGCCCCGCAAATAAGAGCCACGTCGATATAGTCATTAATGATAAAGAGCGTTTTGGCTTTGTTCAAGCGTTTTGCCAGCTTGATTGCCGAACTTAGTATATGCGACTTAGCGGAAATTTTATCCCGCAGCTGGACTGCTCCAACCCATTCAAAGGGCAACCTGGCAAAATCCGGATCATCCAGAATCAGGTAAAGAAGAGACTTTTTTAAAAGAACTTTTCTCGATTTCATAAACATTATACCTGAGCTGCTTAAAACATAACGCGGCTTTGCCGTCAGCCAGCTTGCTGAACTCTTCAAGTACGCGCAGGGATTCTTTAACCCTTTGGATGTTTGCCCGGAAAATATCCTTGCAGCCTGTGCGCTCCAGTTCCCCGCAAGAATTCAATCTCCCTACATCGCTATTGCTATTACGCTCTATAAGCAGCGCAGGGACGGAATAGGTTTTTCTAACAACACTGTCTATCCTGTGCCTGATTCTTTTAAAATCCGCCGTGAGTTTATGGCTATCCAGAATAAACCGGGATATCTCTTCGCAAACACGCAAACCTTCTTTAACCCGGTTTAAATTAGCGTCAATTATACGATGAATATTCTTATTTTTTCGCGAAATCCCTGACGATTTTCTCAATTATTGCACTAGTTGAACGGCCTTTGACTAAATTGATAGTTTCCACCTTACCGCCGTAACTTTCCACAAAATCCGCCCCCACAATTCTTTTTTTATTCCAGTCTGAGCCTTTAACCAGTATATCCGGTTTAAGCGCCTTAATTACTTTAAGCGGATTGCTTTCTTTAAATAAGACTACAAAATCTACGCATCCTAACGCAGCTATTATTCTTAAACGGTCAGCCTGTCCGACTACCGGACGGTTCCTGGCTTTAATATTCCTGATAGAAGAATCGCTATTAACCGCTACAACCAAATAATCCCCCTTAGCCCTGGCATCCTGCAGGTATTTGGTGTGCCCATAATGCAGTATGTCAAAGCAGCCATTGGTAAAAACTATACGCTTGCCATCCTGTTTAAGGCGACCGACCTTACGCTTGAGGCTGGAAAGCGAGGTTATTTTTGCTCCTGGCAAAGTTCCTGTTCGATCATTTCGCATATTATATGGGCAATAGTAATGTGTGCTTCCTGAATTCTTGCAGTTATCTTGGACGGTACCAATAAAGAAACATCTGCTAATTTTACAATCTCCCCTCCGTCGCCTCCAGTTAAAGCGACGGTTTTAATTCCCATCTTTTTGGCCTGTTTGATTCCTAAGGCTACGTTCTTTGCCTTTCCACTGGTGGATATCCCCAGGACCACATCATTCTTTTTTCCTAAAGCTTCCACTTGCCGGGAAAAAACTACGTCGTAGCCGTAATCATTAGCAAGGGATGTAAGTATTGAGGTATTGGTAGTCAGGGCGATTCCAGCTAATGCCGAACGGTCCTTTTTAAAGCGGCCGACAAGCTCGGCGGCGATATGCTGGCTGTCGCTGGCTGAACCACCGTTGCCAAAAACAATCACCTTTCCGTCTTTCTTAAGGCAATCGATCATAAGATGCGAAATCTCAAAAATTGATTCAACCTGGTTGCGCAGGATTTCTTCTTTAACCTGGATACTTTCTAAAAGTATATCTTTTATTCTCTCGCGCATTCTTCCTCCACGTAGAGGACACCGAAACAATATTAGCCACGAGGCAACGCTGGCCACTTCCATTCGGGCCAGGTGCCAATTAGCTTCGGATGCCTACACCTTATCCAAAGAAAACTTTGGCAATATCATACAGCTCCATATCAACCGTTTTTAAAGCCTTCACTGCCTCCTCAAGCGGCACATCAATAATCTTAATACCGGCCAAAGCCACCATTCTGCCGAATTTCTTATTCTTAATCAACTCCACCGCCTTTACCCCAAAACGGGTACCTAATACGCGGTCAAACGCGGTAGGTGAACCGCCTCTTTGTATGTGGCCTAAGACACTGACCCTGGTTTCAAAACCGGTTCTTTTCTCAATCTGGGCAGCCAAATTCTCCCCGATACCACCCAGACGAACATGTCCAAATGAATCAAGCTTCTGCTCCTGAGTAACCATGGCGCCATCTTTAAACTGAGCGCCTTCAGCAACTACGACAATGCTGAAGGTCTTGCCTCTATCATGCCTTTTCTTAATAATCGCACACACCTCATCTAAATCGATTGGAATCTCCGGGATTAAAATCACATCCGCTCCTCCGGCAAGGCCGGCCTCAATGGCAATCCATCCCGCATGCCTGCCCATTACCTCAGCTACGATAATACGATGATGGCTTTCAGCTGTAGTATGCAGGCGGTCAATACATTCCGTGGCAACGTTTAAAGCAGTATCAAAACCAAAGGTATAATCGGTGGCAGATAAATCGTTGTCAATTGTCTTCGGAACTCCGACAATATTAGGTATTCCGTCTTTAGTTAATTTGAAAGCAACACCCAACGTATCCTCTCCGCCGACTGCTACCAGGGCGTCAAGACCCATTTTCTTGAAACTATCCCTGACTTTCTCTACGTCACCTTGAGTCTTATATGGGTTCGTACGGCTGGTGCCCAAAATAGTCCCACCCTTAGGAAGTATTCCGGATACAGTGTTTATATTTAAAGGCATGGTATCATTTTCAACCAATCCTTTCCAGCCGTTTTTAATGCCCACTATTTCATAACCTTCGAGCAACGCCTTACGTACCACCGCCCGAATTACCGGGTTTAATCCCGGACAATCACCGCCGCCTGTTAAAATACCAATCCTTGCCATTTTTAAGCTCCTCCTTACGTAATAATATAATTTCTTAAAACTTCGCCACCTGGCGAACACCCGCGCAATTCAAATAGGCGCGGGGTGCCACCCTATACCCTGCCATACCCGCTAAAAGGTATTGCTGACGGATCCTCTTTATCAAAATCTCTTTTCTTGCGGCTATCTTTTTCATCATGGGAGATCTTTGCCACATGTATCCTGATAATAACCTGCTCTTCAAGGCCTAAAATCTCCTGTATCTTGGATTTAGTAATATCCTGCAGCCTTGAGGTAAGCTCAGGGATGTTCGCCTCTGAGCGCAGGATTATGCGCATATCCACAATAATGCCTTTCTTATTCGCCACAACATTCGGCCTTAACTCCTTTACCTCAGGGATCACCCCTGCCAGCCTGCGGATTAAATCCTCTACGGCGGAAAGCGAGATAGTTACCTGGCCGCTGGAGGTGGTAAAAGCTATGGTCTTTTCCCTCTGGAACTTGCCTAAGATTATCTGGGCAAAAGAAAAGCTGATAAGAATCAATAGCAGCCCGGAAAAACCTATAATCACTCTTGAATTCGAACTGGCCTGGGTATAGATAAGCAGATTGTTAATATCCTGCGGAAGCAGTAAATTTAATGAAAAAACAATAAACGCCAGGCCTATTAAAATAATAACTGCGGCGTAAAATACAATCCCCAATACAGTAAAGAATTTCATTCTTTACCCCCTTTCTATGCCCTGCACATTTACATTAATATCTTTTACGGAAAGATTGCTCATCCTCTCTAGCGCCTGACGCACATTCTCCTGAACGCGGCCAGCGGTATCCGGTATATTATATCCGTATTTAATAACCAAAGGGATATCCACCTTTACTTCCTCATTCTTGGAGATATCTACTTTTATGGCAAGAAATGACTTTTGTCCGGCTAACTCAAGCAGGCTGCTCCGTAAATTTGCCCCCACCCTTTTAACCCCTTCTATCTCCAGAGCGGCAATAGAAGATATAGAGGAGATCACGTTTTTATGTATCCTTACGCTGCCAAGCTCATTCCTTGATTCATCACGGTTCACTTATTCCCCCTTGGAATCACTTATTAAAAGGTCCTGGACAAAATGCGTGGAAATATCGCCTTTCTTAAACAATGGGTTATCCATCAGCCTGAGATGAAAAGGAATAGTAGTCTTAATGGGGGCGACATGAAACTCGCTTAATGCCCGGCGCATAGTCCTGATTGCCTCATAACGGTTGTTTCCGTAGACAATCAACTTGGCTATGAGCGAGTCATAATAAGAAGGCACTTCATAGCCGGCGTAGATATGCGTGTCCACACGCACATTTGGCCCGCCGGGGAGGATCAAGGCCTCAATCTTTCCCGGAGAAGGCATAAAATTATTATCCGAATCTTCAGCGTTAATACGGCACTCAATTGCGGCACCCTTAATCTGAACATTCTCCTGTTGAATCTTAAGCTTCTCTCCGCTGGCAACCCGGATCTGCTCCTTAATCAGGTCAATACCAGTGACCATTTCAGTAACCGGATGCTCCACCTGGATACGCGTATTCATCTCCATAAAATAGAAATTGTTGGTTTTGGCGTCTAACAAGAACTCAATAGTGCCGCAGCTGACATAACCAATAGATTTAATCCCCTTTAAAACCATCTCTCCCAGTTTACGGCGCATCTTACTATCCACTGCCGGAGAGGGGGATTCCTCAAGCAGTTTCTGGTGCCTTCTCTGGATACTGCAGTCTCTCTCTCCAAGCTGTAAGATATGCCCCTGGCGGTCAGCAATAATCTGCACTTCAATATGGCGCGGCTTCTCAATGTATTTTTCAATGTAAACGCTGGGGTTGCCGAAATTGGCCTCCGCTTCACTCTGGGCGGTTAAAAGGCTGGAAACCAAGGTTAAATCATTGTGGCAAATACGCATCCCTTTGCCTCCGCCGCCGGCAGCTGCCTTGATTATAATAGGATAGCCAATCTCCTTGGCAGTTTTAAGCGCTTCTTCTTTATTCTTGATAACCGCCCGGCTTCCCGGCACAATTGGCAGACCGGCTTTTTGCATAGTCGTACGAGCGGCCATCTTATCACCCATAAGGCGGATATTCTCTGGAGTGGGCCCTATGAAAGCGATTTTGCAAGATTCACATATCTCGGCAAAATGCGCGTTTTCAGCCAGGAAGCCATATCCCGGATGTATAGCCTCCACATCGGTAATCTCGGCTGCGCTGATAATCGCGGGAATATTCAAATAACTATTAGTGGAAGATGCCTGGCCAATGCAGATTGCTTCATCAGCAAAACGCACATGCAGGCTGTTGCGGTCGGCCTGAGAGTAGACGGCTACGGTACGGATACCCATCTCATGACAGGCGCGGATTATTCTTAAGGCGATTTCGCCTCGATTGGCAATGAGAATTTTAGAGAACATTTTTAGAGTGGATCAATAAGGAATAAAGACTGGCCAAACTCTACAGGCTCAGCGTTATCTACCAGGATTTCAAGGATTTTACCTTTAATCTCTGATTTTATCTCATTCATTAATTTCATTGCTTCTATAATACAAATTACCTGGCCGGGTTCGATAACCTGCCCAACTTCAACATAAGCGGGTGATTCAGGGCTGGGCGCGCGGTAAAAAGTCCCCACCATGGGCGCTTTAATTTCTACCGTCTTGACTATATTCTTCTCTTCCGCCTCCGGAGCGCTCTGGGTTTTATCCTGAGTCACGGGGATATTCTGTCCCTGGAAAACTACCGGCCCGTTAAAACCCTCGATACCGCCGGCTGTCTTCTTGAGCCGGATACGCATATCATCCTTTTCCACCTCAAGCTCAACAAGTCCATTTTCATTCATCAGGTTAATCATTTCCTTGATTTCCTTGATATTCATTTAATTAATCCTTTCAGCATAGGTCCCGCCGGTACGCGTATCTACTTTGATCTTATCCCCCACGTTAATGAATAAAGGAACCTGTATGATTGCGCCGGTATCCACCTTAGCCGGCTTATTCCCGCTCTTTGATGAATCACCTTTAAAACCCGGTTCAGTTTCGATTACTTTAAACTCAATAAAATTAGGGAGGGTAACGGATAAAGCAACGCCTTTAAAAAAATACCCCATGATCTCCAGGTTATCCTGTAATAACTTTGCCTTATCCCCGATAATCTCATCGGAAATAGCAATCTCCTCAAAATTATCCTGGTCCATAAAATGGAACATCCCGCTGCTTGAATACTGATATTGCAGTTTGCGCTCCTCCACATAAGCCTGCTCGATCTTTTCTTCCCCACGGAAGGTTTTTTCCTGGATATTATTAGTCCTCATGTCGCGTAAACGTGCCCGCACAAAAGCCGCGCCTTTGCCGGGTTTTACATGCTGCGCGTCAACACAGACGTAAACAATATCATCCACTAAAACAGTTACCCCTGATTTGATTTCATTAATTGATAGCGCCACTTAAGACCTCGCATCCTTTCCTGGTTACTAAAACCATATCCTCTATCCTTATACCGAATTTACCGGGTAAATATATGCCCGGTTCTATTGTAAAGACCATCCCGGGCCTGACTGCGCTGGCTTCATTTCCTGAAATACGCGGGTCCTCATGCACTTCCAGGCCAAGGCCGTGGCCAAGGTTATGGGTAAAATAGCCGCCATAACCTTTTGAGGCTATATATTCCCGCGCAACTTTATCAATTGCAGCCATTTCTGCGCCAGGCCTAATCCTTTTTATTGCCAGTTCCTGAGCCTTAAGCACAATGTCATAAACCTTGCGCGCAAGAACAGTTATTTTACCCAAAAACAAAACCCTTGTCAAGTCGGATTTATACCCCTGATAGTCAACCCCAAAATCTATAAGTACAGGTTCATTATCCCTTAACCTTCTCTGGCCGCAAAGGTGGTGCGGCTGGCTGGAGTTAGGGCCTGATGCCACGATAATATCAAAAGCAGAGCCGCTGCAGCCATGATACCTTATAAAACGTTCAAACTCCGCGGCGATCTCCATCTCTTTTACCCCACAGGCAATAAATTTCTTGATATGCTCCAAAGCCAGGGAGGTAACCCGAAGTGCATGTTTAAGCTTTTCGAGCTCTTTAGCATCCTTAATCTGCCTGCTATCTTCAATTATGCTATGAGTAGGAATAAGCTGAAGCCGGCCGCCGGCAAACTCTCTGATCTTATTGAACTCCGCGAACGCAAGATTCCTCTCTTCAAAACCAATCCTTTTTAACCCCAGTCTAATAGACGCTTCCGCAATCCGTTTGAACACCGAACCATTACATTCCTGAAGCTTAAACTTAACTTTTAAAGAAACCCTGGCCTCCTCGGTATAACGGGAATCAGTAAAATAAATATTCTTTTTTTCAGAAACTAAAAGATAGGAATCACGGCTTAAAAATTCAGTAAGATAGGAGATATTGGCTGGTAAAGAAACGAGAAGCCCGTCCAGCCCTCTTTGTTTCAGTTGGGAATATACCTTCTTTAAACGGGAACTCATTTTGCCTCGATAAGATCAAGGATGGCAGACAAACCCAGGCTATAACTTTTTGCCCCAAAGCCCATGATCGTACCTTTGGCTACCGGGCTGATCAGTGACTTATGCCTGAACTCCTCGCGGGAATAAATATTAGAAAGGTGCACTTCTACTACAATTAATCCGCATGCGGCTATGGCATCCCGCACAGCCACGCTCGTATGAGTATAAGCTGCCGGATTAATTAAAATGCCTTGAAATTTATTCTTTGCGGCCGCGCCGATTAAATCTACAATCTTGCCTTCATGGTTAGACTGTTTAATAACCAGGGTAACTTTGTCTTTCTTAGCCTGGGCTTTGAGCATCTGATTAATCTTTGCTAAAGTAATACGGCCGTAGACTGCCGGCTCCCTGGTTCCCAAAAGGTTCAGATTCGGCCCATGTATTACCAATATTTTCTTCAGCATCGCTTCACCCATATTCTTCTTACTTTTTTCCTTGATTGAGCTTCTGCCTCTGTTTTAGCTTCCCCAATATACTATATACTGTTCTATTCCGCCTCGTCAATCAACATTACCGGGATACCTTCACGTATGGGATATTTTTTGCCGCATTTCTTACAAACAATTTTATTGTCTTTTAAATCCACATCGGCTTTGCAGGCCGGACAAACCAGTATGTTCAATAGTTGCTTATCGATCATTTTGTCTACAAAGACAACACCCGCGCAATTCCGTTAAGCGCGGGGTGTGTCCTCCCCTGTTTCCGGAGTAAGGTAAGCCATCCTTAATTCATAAAGCAGGTTTTCCAATAGCTTGGCTTCCTCGGGTATCAGGTTCCCTTTGGTTTTTTCCTGCAGCATGCCTAATGTATCAATAATAAATTTTGCCTGGGCAGGATCTTTCTGGGTTTTTTGAGTCTCCGGATTAGCCATATGCCCCAAAGCAATGGAAGCCTGCAAGGCAAGGGTAGTGACAAAAAATTTAAAATCCGGTTCAGGCGGGACAAATTTACCTTCTTCTTTTGGAGCCTGCTTCTCTTTCTCTACCTTCTGCTTCCAATCCTCATCAACCTTTTTCTGGCTTCGGCTATCGGAAGCCGAACCATTGTCCTCTGGCTTATTCATCTCATCCATAGTTTAACTGATTGTGATTCCGGCGTAGCCTACAACACTGCTTGTGTCACCGCTGGCATCGCCGCTGGTCTGATATTTAACTAACCTCCCATTTTTTGCGCCAAGTAGCCTGACGGTTCTTAATAAAACCGCCACCGGAGCAAAGCCGCACATGGAAATAGCTGATTTTTTAACTACCGCCTCAAGCCTATCCTCATCTAAAGCAGTTATTGCCTCTATCGCTAAGGCATCTTTCTTTTCAGCGCTTTTCTGCGGCTCGTAATGCGTCATATCGGAGCTGGCAATAAACATGCAAGAGCCTATAAGATTATGTTTAATAATTACTCCGGCCAGCTCTTCCGCGACTATTTTAAGGGTATCTAATTCATCTGTCTTAATGGTAATAGGCACAATCTTAATATCTGCTTTAAAATACTGCAGCATAGGCAACTCTACTTCCAGCGAATGCTCATCCATATGGGCAAAGGCATCGGCTTTCAGGTATTTTGAACTGTTTAAAAATAAATCCGCCAGCCGGGAATCAATCTCAACATTGCCAAATGGTGTTTGCCAGTAACCCTGGGGCATCAGGCTAAAGGCCGGGCCATTTCCGGAGTGGTTAGGGCCCAAAAGTATAACCGTATCTTTAATATTAACCACTGACAGGGTCTGGGCTGCCACTCTCCCCGAATAAACGTACCCCGCATGCGGCAGGATACAACCTAATACATCCTTCTTTTGCGCAGCCTTATTCGCAAAAGAAGAAATTAAAGTAAGAAGGTCACCCCTCTCATCCGGATAAAATTGCCCGGATACGCAAGGCCTTCGGATATTAGTTTGATTCGTCATAAAGCTGGGATATAAAATTACGGCTTTTAATTATCGCTTCCGCGGTTGCCGGCTGATGCGCCTCAATAACCTTTAAGGTGCCTTGCCTTAAATAAGGTTTAATTATAGTAAAATCAATCTTTCCTTCTAAAGGCGTAAGATGATCCTGGCAACCCAGGATATCATGCAGGTGCACGCCAATTAAACGCTCTCCATACCGCTCCAGAAAATCCCTATGCCTTAAAAAACCTAGGTTTTCCATTAACTGGGCATGGCCTGTGTCATGCCAATAGTAAACCTGTGAATTCTTAAACTTATCAAGAATAATTCCAATTTCGTCAATATCGGGAATCTCCCGATGGTAAAACCGTGTTTCTATGCCCAGGAGCACATCCTTTGCTTTTGCGTAAGTGTTTAATTCTTCAATACTGATTAATGCCTGGCTAAGGAATTTTGCGGCTTCTAACGCGCGAGCCCGGGACATCTTTTCCTTTAATTCCATGAATTCTGCTGAATTATTCATTCCCTGATTATAAAGATTTATCAGCTGGCGCGTATAATCAGGGATCTCAACCCTGCCGCAATGCAAAACAACTGCTTTTGCTCCTAACCTGCTGGCGGTATCAATGCTGCGTTTTGCGTATTTTACCGCTAAAAAACGCTCTTCTTCCCCCAAAGAAGCAAGGGAATAATAATCCGGCAGCGCCTCTTTACGGCTCAAGCCATCAGGAATGGGGCAGTAATTATGCAGGCTTACGATATCAATCTTCAACCTCCGGGCTGAATCCGTGATCCCCTCTATCATCCCAGAGTCAAGATTAAAACTTAATTCAATGGCCTTAAAACCAAGCCGGCTTATTTCAAAGAGCAACTTCTCTCCGTCATCAAAACGATAGGCGTTCCAAGAGGTAGAGATTGCCAATGTCATGCTTATTTTCTGGATTTAGCTTTTTTTCTTTTGCGCTCGCTGGGTTTTTCGTAATGCTTGCGGTCGCGCACTTCCCGCAGGATGCCGTCCTGTTCAATCTTCTTCTTGAAACGGCGCAAAGCGGATTCGAAAGATTCGTCTTTTTTAACTTCTACCTGTGACAATATGATCATCTCCTTTCATTATAATTTAAGTAGATAATATACCATTCTTTTATGGAGGTGTCAATAATGGGCTTTATCTCCGCTTATTCAATTTCAAAAGAAATAATAATATTAAAAGAAAGCCGGGGATAATCCAGCTCTTTGGGAAAGTTAGGAAATGGCGAGGCATCCCTGACGCTTCTTAAGGCAATCTTCTTCAAGTAATCACTGGCGGATGTCTTCGTCTCAATCAAACGCACATCTTTAACGTAGCCGTCGTCTGATATAATAAAAGATAAATATACCTCTCCTATTTCATTATGGGTATAATTTTGATAGGCGCTGCGGCGAATTTTCTCTCTGACAATTTGATAATAACTTATATAGCTGGGGTTATTAATCCTGGCCATCTCTATTTTAGGCAGGGTAATTTTCTTCTTTATAGACATGATATCCGGGCTGTTAAAAGCCGGCTTAGCCAGCTCCGGCGATTTGTTTAATAACGCCTTAGAGCCCTCATTACCCCTTTCAATATAAGGCGGCGGAATCTTAGCGGCTGCAGCTGTTTTGACAATCTTTGAATCAAGCCTTAAAAAGGGATCGGGTTTACGGAGTGCTTTTGCCGAATCCGCATTAACCTTCGGCTTAGAGAGCAATTTAGATTGCAGCTCTTCCTTTTTAACGTAGCGCACCTTTATCATCTGCTCTTTCGGGGCAGGAGCAAGAGGATTGAGATGGGGGCTCTGCATGAGCAAAACTCCATGCGAAATAATGGAAACGGCAAATGTAAACCGTAAAAGCCGGTCAGAATTCATGCTTTAGTTTATCACAGGGAAACAGAACTTGCAAGAATTAGGGAAAATCCGGGAACGCACCTATTTTCCTATCCAAGCAAAAAATAGGAGCGTCCCCTGATTTTAGAATTCGGCTTTGAGCCCGCCGGTTATAGAAAAACCGGGCATAGGATAACCTTTCTGGACCTGATATTTACGATTTAAGAGATTATCTATATATCCAA
>Ga0172368_10003238_pt1 | contig 19984 bp, 13 predicted proteins | sample Lak11m_FD_114540 | JGI IMG/M metagenome (GOLD analysis project Ga0172368, IMG submission 114540) | Freshwater microbial communities from Kabuno Bay, South-Kivu, Congo - kab_022012_11m | ecosystem: Environmental > Aquatic > Freshwater > Lake | place: Democratic Republic of the Congo: South-Kivu...
ACTTGTTCCATTGTGATCTCCTTTCTTTGTGCTGTATGTGTTTGTTTCCTGTAACCCACATATTAGCACGGGAAAGGAGATTCCTTTATCTTCCTTATCAGCTCTTCGTATGCATTCTATCAGCCAGGGAAATCTTCAAAAGGGCAGTGACCCGGCCGGTGGTTCAGACACGCTGGCCCGGGCAGATATTACTGACGGCTATCAGGTGACCGGAACCACTGCAGAGGGACGAATTAGCACCTATGAGGTAAAGAACCTGGCAACCGGAGACCAGCAGCTGCAGGATACGCTGCCTGACAGCACCATGGTAACCACTCTTATCAAGCCTGACGGCACGCGCACCTATAACTTCCCCGATGGCACGCAGACCAATATAGCCAAAGGACCTGATCCGCGCTTTTTCATGCAGGCGCCGGTAACGCAGCGCTCAACCATCAGCACGCCGGGCGGTAAGATTCTGACAACTGCCCTGAGCCGTTCGGTACTGCTGGCAGATCCCAACAACGCGCTGAGTATTACGGCCCTGACTGATACCTACAGCATTAATGGCCGCGCCGCAACGTTAGTCTTTAATGCAGCAGGCCGGACCTACACGGATACATCACCGGCAGGCCGGCAGATTGTTAAAACCGTTGATGCCATGAGCAGGGTCACGCAAGGCACTGTTGCCGGCCTTGCGCCGGTCAATTATGCCTATGATGATGATGACAAAGGCCGTCTGTCCCGTATCAGTACCGGAGGGCGCACTACTGGTTTTACCTATAACAGTACAAGCGGCTACCCTGAAACCAGGGTTGACGCGCTCGGCCGTACCACGCGATTTTTCTATAACACTGCAGGCCGCAGGACCCAGACAACACTGCCCGACGGAAGCGTTGTTACCTATGCCTATGATGCCCATGGCAACATGACCTCGCTGACGCCTCCCGGCAGTACACCCCATACGTTCAGCTACAACGGGGTGGATTTGCTTTCTGACTACACAGCGCCGGGGGGTACTATTACCTCCTATGCCTATAATAAAGACCGGCAGCCTACGCAGATAACAAAGCCCGGCGGGATAAGCGTTACCTATTCCTACGATGCAGTGAAAGGCCGGCTCAACACGGTAACCCTTCCAACCGGGCAGATTATTGGCTTTTTATATAACCCGGCAACCGGCAAGGTTTCTACTGTAACAGCACCCGATGACACTACGGTTTCATTCACCTATGACGGTGCGCTGCTCACGGGCGAGGCCTGGTCAGGTGCAATAGTTGGAAGCGTAACCCGGGCCTATGATAATGATTTCAGGGTGTCCTCGTTAACTATCACTGGCGGGACTGTGGTGAGCTTTCAGTATGACAGTGACAGCTTGCTGACAAACGCCGGCGCCATTACCATAAGCCGCAGCGCGCAGAACGGCCTGCTGACCGGAACAGCGCTTGGCGCGGTTAATGATACGTTCAGCTACAATCAATTCGGTGAGCCGGCAAGCTACAGCGCGTCATCTAGCGGCTTATCTTTGTATTCAGTGCAATATACCCGCGATAATCTGGGACGAATCACTGGAAAAACAGAGACCACTGACGGACCCGCGCACACCTATGATTATACGTATGACCTGGCAGGCCGTCTCAGTGAGGTAAAGAAGGACAATGCCGTCACTGCGTCCTACACCTTTGACAGCAACGGCAACCGTCTAACCGGGCCCGGCGGGGCAACCGGCACGTATGACGCGCAGGACCGCATGCTGACCTATGGCACTGCTGCATACCAGTACACGGCCAATGGTGAGCTTCAGAGTAAAACTGACAGTGGCAGCATAACCACCTTTAATTATGACGCGATCGGCAATCTGCTCAGCGTCACCCGCCCGAATCCTCAACCTAACATAGAATATATCGTTGACGGTCTCAATCGCCGGATAGGAAAGAAAGCAGGGGGCACACTTGTTCAGGGATTCCTCTACGGAGATAAACTCCACCCTGTTGCCGAGCTTGACGGAACGAATAATGTTGTCAGCACATTCGTTTACGGCAGCCGGAACAATGTGCCTGACTACATGGTCAAGGGGGGCGTAACATACCGGATCATCGCTGATCATCTGGGCAGCCCGCGGCTGGTGGTTAAAGCCTCGGACGGTACCATTGCCCAGCGCATGGACTATGATGAGTTCGGCAGGGTAACACAGGACACCAGCCCGGGGTTCCAGCCGTTCGGGTTTGCCGGTGGATTGTATGATAAAGACACCGGTCTGGTGCGCTTTGGCGCGCGCGACTATGATGCGGAGACCGGCCGTTGGACTGCAAAGGATCCAATTCTGTTTGCAGGACGCACAACAAACCTGTACGCCTATGTAAATAATAATCCGGTTAATGCTATTGATGTCGTTGGACTTGGTCCCGGTTTTAATAATAATATTGTTGATTACAATGAATATCCGAATCAAGCGCCAATCACAAGTTGGATTTTTTGGCAATACACAATTTCTACCTTGTATGATTTTTTTATTGGAAATACTATCAACCAATTTGTCCATACGCTTAATAAACCCAATGGTATCATGATTCTTCTCCTAGACGGGCCTTATGGTCTTGAAAATCATGGTTATATAAATCAACCTGTAGATTATGATGCTTTAAGCCCATATTCTATGACACCTGAGGATCAAATACCCATGCCTTATGGTTATTATAATGAGCATCCAGAGGCCCGATAGATGGGACACTTTCTAAGAAGGATTTTAACTTAGGCTTACTGTCAGTCTGCACGGAAAGAGGATAAAAATTCCATCCATTGCATAAGCAGTGTTACGCAGGCGGCAGGTTCACAATAATTATACAGTAAACGTATAGCAGAAACGGCAACCCTGTTTCTCCATTAATAAACGGCAGGTTCTTGATTAAGTATCTGCCGTTTTTTCTGCGGCAATGAAGTAAAATCCCACCACCTTGTCCCTAAAAACAGACTCGGGGGCTCTGTAATATAGAGCTTCCACGCGTGAAGTCCTGCTGCAGTATCAAGGTAGCATTTTTATTGCAAGCCATTTCAAATGGTTAAATTCATATTCCCAGCAACAGAAATAGTGCTGGTCTGCTTTCTTTTGGCCCGGATATTGGATATAATTAAAACAGGGAAGCAGATAATTATGCTGTATTACTTTGAATCGCAGTTAGCAGAGGTGAACCATGAAAAATATACAATGGTTTGTGCTGGCAATCATTATAAGCTTGCTTGGTTTTGCTGTGCCGGCCTCAGGCCAGCAGCAGGACCAGGGCTCGGTGCTGGTGGGGCGGATAGCCTATATTGAAGGACAGCTGCTGCGCTATGTGCCGGAAGAAAAGGACTGGGTTGCCGCGGTCCAGGACGCGCCTTTCGGCATGGATGATTCGCTCTATGCAGTGGAAAATACAAACGCAGAGTTGATAATGCCCAACAACACCTGGATGCGGATCGGCAGCAACACACAGCTCCAGCTCATTAAGCTTGCTGCTGATGTCACCGAGGTTGACGCGGCATCGGGGATCGCGCGCTTCTACAACAAAAGCGCGCAAGGAGTAATTAAAGTCACCTCGTTGTTCGGGTATGTCATTGCCCCGGCCAATACCTGTTTTGATCTGTATGTGGGCAAGGAATCAGTGGAAGTGATCTCCCTCCGGGGGACCGTTGATTTCGTGCATGAAGAAAGCAACACAAAATACCAGGTGACAGCTGGGTCAACATCAATTCTTGCCGACAGCAAGCAGGTGACAGCCGGCAAGGGTGCGGTCATTGCCGCCTGGAACGACTGGAATGAAGCGCGGGACACGGTGTGGAGCAGTCGCATGGCGGCAAAAGGTACTTCTGCGCAATATCTCCCCGCAGGGCTGGATGATGAAGCCTATGCTCTTGAAGAAAACGGCAGATGGGACCGGGTGTACTATAATGGCGCGTACCGGAATTTCTGGCGGCCCGTGAACGTCTATGATGGGTGGGCGCCGTATACCGTGGGCAGATGGACAAACTGGTACGGAGATGCGTGCTGGATACCTTCTGAACCGTTCGGATACGTTACGCATCACTATGGGAGCTGGGTCTATATTGACGGCTACCGCTGCTGGTACTGGGCACCCCCGGTATCTCATATGCGGGTCAGAACCGGCCCTTACATCGGATACGGCTGGTATCCGGGACGCGTGTCATGGATATACTCGGACGGGTATGTGGGATGGGTGCCGCTGTCACCAGAAGAGCCCTATTACTGCAATCGCCGCTGGGGCCCGCATTCGGTTGTGATTATCAACGGCCACGGTCCGCACAGCGACCATCATCATTACCGGCATATTGACCATGCAGTCATCATCAGGCAGAATGAACTGTACACCGTCAATAACTATCATAGAGTGAGGGTCAAAAATATAAGCCGGGATACTATCATTGCCCGCTATAAAGGAATGCCGGTCCTGGACAAAAACCTTATCAAGCACGAGCATGACAGCAGGGACCAATACCGGTTTGGCGGCGGTGCAATAAGCCATAGACCGCAGCAGATCACGCTTGAAAGAATTACGCACAATCAGGAGCGCTTTCGGCGGTCGGAAAAGGAAACAGCCGCGAGCATGCTGCGACGGACAGGAGAAATAAAGAAGGGACGGCCTGAGCAGGTGATATCCCTGAAGCAGCCGGAACCGGCGAACAGACGCACCCCTTTGCCGAGCCCTGTTAAAGAGCGGGAGCCCATTCGGTTTGACCGGAGGAATCTCCCCCCGCAGGAAGAACCGCCGCAGAAAATAAGCCTGCCGGAACAGCCGGGGGGAGAGAGGATACAGGCGCCGCGCCCTGCGCCGCCAGAACATCAAGAGCAGCCGGTGGTTTCACTGCCGGCAGAGCCGGGCGGAGAAAGAATACGTCAGCCGCGGCAGAAACAGCCCGAGCACCGGGGGCAGCCGGTAACAATTAATGCGCCGGAAAAACCGGTGCAGGCACCGCGGCCTCGTGCGCCGCACAATCCGGGCGGCATGGGCATGAGTCAGCCGGAACATCCGGAGCGCCTGAGACCGCAGCCGCCGGCCAGGGTATCTCCTCGCGAGGAAGCAGCGCCGCCAATGCGGCATACAAACCCGGAACCGGTGCGGCGCATGCCGCAGGGCACGGCAGTGCATGAGCCGGGACAGAAAATACGCATTGACATGCCGGAGCCGCCGCAGAAGTACCGGGGAGAGCGGCAGCCTTCGCAGCGCTATCAGCAGGTGCCCGAGCGCATTGAGCCGCCTTCAGCGCCGCCGCGCGAGCAGCATATGCGCAGCCCTCAGCAGCCCGGGCCGGTTCAACAAATCCAGCCTGCGCACCGATAGCAGGCATTGATAAAAAGGGGCTGGTTATTCACCAGCCTACCCGATTTAGTGCGGCCTTTGTCCGCCTGCTGCAAGCGCGGCCTTTATTGCGGGGATCGCTGTTTTGAGATAGTCAGCGACGGGCAGAAATTTTATGCCGAAGATTTCCTGGATTATGCCGTGATCAATTTTTTTGTCGATCATAAAATCCTCGAGCTGTTCGGCGGTAAAAAAAGCCTGCTGGGGATTGCTCTTCACTCTGGCGATGAGGTCTTCCTTGGATACGCCTCTGGTGTAATGGGCGTTAATGCCGGCCTCTTTTGCGATCATGTTGAGCAGGTCTCCCTGGGTGATGCAGTCAGGGCCGCCGATTTCAAGCGTCTTGTTTGAGGCTTTCGGGTTGGTGAGCGCATCAGCCATGCATTTGGCAAGGTCAACATGCGACAGCGGGTTCATGTGAAACTCAATCGGGCTGGTCGGCCAGAAGCTGGTTTCACCCAGTTTTATAACCGTAGGGATGTGAAAAAACTGAAAATCCTTGAACATGCCCGAGGGCTTGAAAATGGTGTAGTCCATCCCTGAATTTCTGATTGCTTCCTCAGCCTGGTGCTTTGCCCCGTACATGTCAGAGCGGCAGTGCGGGCCGACACCGGCTGCCGAGATATGGATTATCTTTTTAACCCCTTTCTTTGTACCGACCGCAATCAGGTTTTTTATGCCCTGCTCTTCCACATCCTTGTAGGTGCGCCCTTTTTTCATCTCTGCAGGGGTGAGGCGTATGGATACGATGATTGCATCGATTCCCGTGAGCGCCTGCTCAAGCGAGGCCGTGTCCAGCAGGTCCCCTGCAAAAAATTCCACCTTGTTTTTTGCTTCTCCCAGCTTGTCCCTGTTGGACGTGCTGCGCACCAGTGCCCTAACCGTATGGCCCCCGGCAACCGCGCATTTTGCTGCCTCGCTTCCCACATCCCCTGTTGCTCCAACGACCAGTACCTTCATAGGCGTTTCTCCTCCCTGTTATGATGTAACCTGTTATTTTGTTGCGACAGCGCTCATTGATTCGCCCGGGCTCTTTTTATTTGCGAGGATCATTGAGAGCAATTTCAGCATACCGCCGGTTACGGAAATTATAGCCGAAGATATTTGAAATTTTGCAATCGCATGAGCGACCCCCTCTGGCTCCCCCTTGGAATAAAGGGGGAGAACTTTTCCCCTCTGTATCAAGGAGGGATCAGGGGAGGTCGGCTGTAAAGACAGGGTGATCTGAGAGGAAAATTCTCAGATTAAGCTATGTAAGCATTTGCGCATCGTCCGGGACTGCGCCCGCGGCTTACTGCGCCATGGTGTACAGATCATAAAACTTCCCGCGCTGGTCCAGCAGCCCGTCAAACGTGCCCTCTTCAATGATTCTGCCGTTTTCAAACAAATACAGGTGGTCCGCAGAGCGCACCGTGCTGAGGCGATGGGCAATAACGATAATGGTGATATCCCCGCTCAGCGAGTCAATTGCGGCCTGAACCTGTTTTTCCGACTCGTTATCCAGGGCGCTGGTGGCTTCATCAAGAATCAGGATGTCCGGTTTGCGTGTCAGTGCCCGGGCCAGGGCAATGCGCTGCTTCTGGCCGCCGGAAAGGCTGGCCCCGTGCTCGCCCAGCACCGTATCATAGCCCGCGGGCAGCGCTTCAATAAATTCATGGGCATGCGCCAGGCGGCAGGCAGTCTGAATCTGCTCAAGCGTTATACTCTGCTCGCCAAAGGCGATGTTGCGGAAGAGCGTATCATTGAGCAGAAACAGATCCTGCGAGACATAGGCAACCCTTTTTCTGAAGGACGTCATGCTGTAATGGGAGAGAGGCACCCCGTCAACGCTAATAGTCCCCTCATCCGGCTGCAGCAGCCCGACCAGCAGATCAACACAGGTTGATTTTCCCGAACCGGAGCGGCCTACCAGCCCGATCATTTTGCCCCGGGGAATCGTTACATCAAGAGGCCCGAGCACAAACGGGCTCTGGGAAATCTTATACGCAAAGGACACCTTTTGAAAGCAGATGTTCTCCCGCAAACCCTGAAACTGATTCCCCCGGTCCCCGGGATACTGGTGCGCGGCAAAGCCGGACAGCGTTTCCTCGTAGATTTCCAGCGAGGCCACGTTGGCGGCCATCTTGTAGTGGGTATTCTGGATGTCCTGAAAAGATATATACATGCGAAACAAAGCCACCAGGAAGGTTAAAAATGCGGCCAGTTCAAAATGATAAAAAAGATACACAAAGATTGCGATAATCAGCACCATCGGCTCAAAGATTGATCGCAGCAGGCTCTCGGTGGTAACGATCTGCAGGCTGGCTTTCGCCCATCGTTGCAGCAGGTCGCGCATGCGGCCAATAAGCAGCAGCTCCAGGACATAGCTTTTTACCGCTTTATAACCGCTGAGGGTGTAGCTGGTGAGCTCTTGTATGGTGCTGCTGACCGTGACAATTTCATGCCCAAGGGCCTTCACGCGCATAAAAAGTTTCCGTATCAGATAATAAATAATGCCGCTGATGACCGCCGTAATCAGGGTCAGCTGCCAGGAGACTAAAAACACAATGACGATATAGATGAGCAGGTTGATGATGCCGGTAAAAAAACGGGAAAAAAGCTCGATTAGGTAGGCGATCAGGGTAGTCTGGGTTATGATTATGTTGGTGATCCTGCCGAAATTGCATTGATTCAAATACGTCAGCTCAGTATTGAGCATGAGGTTGTAGAGAGAGGTTTTTTTATCGATCTCTATATGTATCTGTATCCAGCGCGAGAGTACTGACTGGAGCGTGGCAAACAGGCCTTTTATGATAAACAAAAGCAGGAGCAGCAGTAGAATATTTAGAAATGAGGCATCTCTGCCCACGGTCGCAAAAATCCGGGTAAACAATCCCTGAATAAAGGAGCCGCCCTGCCCAGTGGCGCCCCCGGTTGTGTTAATCAGCGGTACAATGGCAACAATACTCAGCCCGTTTAAAAGTCCGACGAAAAACATGAGCGCTGTTGAGGCGACAGCCGGCAGCTTGTATTCACGCCAGATAAGAGAGATGATTTTGGAAAGCATAGTTGTGTTCCAAAGACAAAACCGCTAAATGTTAGCCGCCGAACTACACAGATTTTCGCAGACAAATAATTTTTAACTTCGAACGGTATTTTCTGTCCACCCTCCGCAGTGCTCCGGAGGACGGGTCCACCCTCCGCCCGCCTTCCACCCTCCGCCCTCCTTCCGAAGCACGCTTCGTGCGGAGGGCAGGAAGCACGCTTTATGCGGAGGACAGGCAGAAATGCTACGGAGGACGGGCGCCCATTAATAACAAGTATTTGGTTCCGGCTCGGCCGAATTAGGCGCTTAAACTTTAGCCACAGAACCACACAGAATTTCACAGAAAGAGATTTTTAACTTCAGTGGTGTTCCGCGTTTTCTGTGGCCATACGTAAAAAGTATTTTGTTCCGGTTCAGGCGTTTACATGCTGCCGCATAAAACTGATGATTTGCCCGCACGCGGTACCATCGCCGTAGGGATTGCAAGCAGTGCTCATCTGCTCGTAAACCCGGGAGTCCTGCAGCAGCCGGTTGGTTTCAGCTATAATGCGCTCGGTATTGGTGCCTATCATTTTGACCGTCCCCGCTTCCAGTGCTTCGGGCCGCTCGGTCGTGTCCCGGATAAGCAGCACGGGCTTGCCCAGGGCGGGAGCTTCCTCCTGAATGCCGCCGCTGTCGGTGATAATACAATAGGCCGAGTCCATCAGCCAGATAAATGATTCATAATCCAGGGGCTCAAGAAGCCTGATATTGTTGATGCTGCCCAGCAGAGAATAGACCGGCTTCTGCACATTCGGGTTTAAATGAACCGGATACACGATCTGAATATCCGGATGCTCTTGGGCAAGCGCTTTCAGTGCGCGGCATAGATTTTCCAGGCCCTCGCCAAAATTTTCTCTCCGGTGTCCGGTCACCACAATGCGCCGGCGAAACGCGCCGCTATCAAAATCAATCTCTTTCATCAGCATCCTGATGGCAGCACTGTCAGGGCGCAATCTTTTGCGGGCTTCAAAAAGAGCATCAATAACCGTGTTGCCGGTCACCAGAATCGCCTCTTCCAGGATATGCTCTGCCAGCAGGTTCTGTTTTGCCCGCTGCGTTGGGGCAAAATGAAACCGGCAGATCCGGGAGGCCAGCTGGCGGTTCATTTCCTCCGGAAACGGCGAATAGATATTGTTGGTGCGCAGCCCTGCCTCTACATGACACACCGGTATCTGAAAATAAAAAGAAGAAAGCGCGACTGCAAACGCGGTGGTCGTATCGCCCTGGATAAAAACATAATCGGGCGCAGTGCCCTCCAGCACTGGTTTAATGCGCAGCAGCACGTCGCTGGTGAGATCAAACAGGGTTTGATCGTTCTGCATAAGGTTAAGGTCATGGTCAGGCGCGATGTCGAAAAATGTGAGCACCTGATCAAGCATTTTCCGATGCTGGGCGGTGACACACACGGTGACTGCAAAATCCGCAGCCTGTTTAAAGGCAAGAACCAGGGGGGCAAGTTTTATCGCTTCCGGCCGTGTTCCGAAAGTTATAAGAATCTTCTTTTTTTTCATAGCTCGGAAAAGAAAAATTACTGTTTAACAACGCGCTTAAAAACAGTTATCAGCTGCCGCGTGGTACTGGCTACGTCAAATGTTTGCGCATACTCCGCATTGAGCCGGGGGAACTCGCGGCGAAAAACAAGCGCTTCAAGATAATCGGCGATCTCTGCCGTCTGCTCGTGCTGAAACGGCCGGGCCCCCAGTTTCAGCAGCACGCGATGCGTGGGGCTGTCGGGGGGAGTTATGCCGACGATAGTCTTGCCGCTGCCGATATAATCAATCAGCTTTGAGGGTAAAAACGGGCTGCCCGGAATGTCGCTATCAATAACCAGCAGGCAGTCGGACTGCACCATTGCACCCAGACTATCGTTATAGTTCATAACGGGGAGCACCTCAACTATCTTTTCCAGATTATATTTTCTTATCAGGTGTTCCAGCTCGCTGCCGCCGTATTTCGCGTAATCGTTTACGCCGCCTATTAACCGCACGGCAAGGGAATCTTCCAGCCGCGGAAGGTTTTTTTTCATGAGCGCCAGAGCCTGAAACAGGGGCTCCGGTGTCCGGAGCCGGTAAAATGCCCCGATATGGCTCAGGATAAACGGTGCCGTGCTCCTGCCGCAATTCGCCGGCGGATATAATGCGTGATCAAAACAATGGGGTATCACCATGGTTTTTATGGACAAGGACGGCGCGTATTTGCGCATTACCAGGTCCCGCAGGGTATCGTTGACAAACACGACGGCGTCACTCTGTTCAATGATGAACCGCTCAATTTTAAGCACATCCTTTGCCGCGCGTCTGCCATAGGTGTTGTACGGGTTATCGTAATAGGGGTCGCTGAAGTGTGCAACAAACGGGATCCCGAGGCGTTTTTTTATGTGCGCCCCCAGTACATTGCTTGCCTGCGGGTTGGAAAAAGAAAAAACAATGTCCGGCTGGTGCTTTTCTATAACCGTGCGGCTTATACGGTAAATGATTTCGTAGTATCTGGAATAAGCCAGCCGGGTTAACAGAGCGCTGTACCAGACTATTCGCGGCGCTTTGAATGCCGGTACGTAATAGGTGGGGATAGCCGTCTTCTGTCTGCCGCACACATCATAGGTGATGACTGCGGGCTTCAGTCCCTGCCTGAGCCATGCCGGCAGCATTTTCCCGATCAGGATCGACTGCGGCCGCACAACAGGCGGGGTCCAGAAACTCAGGCAGAGCGGCTTGAGGGCAGCAGCAGGTATAGACATCAACTGGTTATCCTTGCGCGTTATTGTTTCTTTAAAATAAAAAGATACTGATAGACGAAAAGCTCCCGTATCCGCGGCACATGGAGAAGCGGATTAAGGTTAAAAACAAACAGCCGGTTCAGCCGGAAATAGAGTTTTTTCTGCCACTGGCAGCGCGCATTCTCATAGAGCATTGGCACGAACTTGCGCCTGACGGCAAGCGGTTCCAGCTCAAGCGAAGAGAACAGTTTTTTTAAGCTCGCCAGGGTGAAAAACCGCACATGCGTTTCATCCATAATGCCTGCGGCGGTGTAGTCCCATTTTCCCAGCAGCAGATTTTTCACTACGGAAACATGCCCGATATTGGGAACGCTTACAATGAAATACTTGCCCGGCTTGAGGCTTTGCATAAGGGTCCGCAGCAGCTTTGCGGGATGCTGTACATGCTCGAGAACGTCGGCAAGCAGTATGCAGTCAAAAAAGTCCTGCGGCAGGGCAAGCGCATCATGATCCAGGTCGGCAATAATCACCCGGTCGAGGATGGCCTCAAGCTTTTGCCTGAAGGCCGGCTCTTTCTCAATGCCGTGGACGATTTTTCCCTGCTGTTTGAGCAGCAGCTCTGTTTCCCCGCCGCCGCACCCCACGGATAAAACGGCTGTCACATCCCGGGGAATGGCATCCAGGACATCGCGGCGTACTTTCAGGTAATAGGTTTCATTTACCATGCATTGATCAGGGTTTCTATTCTGTGCTCGTAGGTGTTGTGCGCCAGGGTCCTGGCCCGGGCCTGCCCGGCGAGCTGCTCCCGCTCCTGTTCGTTTGCCAGATAGTAGCGCGCCTTCTGCAGCAGGTCTTCAGCCGAGGTAAAGGTGATTGAGCAGCCCGGATAAAGGGCGGGTATGGCTGGGCGGTGGTCTGCAAGCTGAAACGCGCCGGCAGCTGCTGTTTCAAACGTCCGCTGGTTGGTGCCGGCCAAGAGCTGGCTGTGGTGAATATTTAAAACAATTTTTGCCGTATTGTATAGGCGGTTGAGTTCCTCAGGCGAGACCATTGCAGCAGTAACACTATTCTCTAACCCGGGGGAGTGCGAAAATAATGTATGCCATCCCCGGTCGCCGTATACCGCTATTTTGATATCGCTGTCAACAAGAGTCCGGATAATACGAGCCCGCAGCAAGCCGTCGCTTGTGCCGTTGAATGAATCACCGATAAAGACCACGTCCGTGGAATAAGTTTTATTCTGCTCCAGGGGATAAAACGTTTCCCCGTCTGCCGCGTGCGGAAGGTATGCAACCCGCGGATGCATATAGCGCACTCTTTCAACCCAGGCCTCATCAACAAGGTATACCCGGTCGCAGTGCTGCAGGCTGTCAAATATAATACCCTTGGTAAAGGGATTGTCCCCGAACCAGCCAGTGACGGAAATTTTTTTCTCTTTAATCTTCTGCCATGTTCCGGGAAGTATATTATAGGGGGCAAGAAGAATTATCCGGTTGATTGCCGCATGCTCTATTTCCCGCAGCAGGGCGGCGTTCAGTTTTTTGACAAAAAAATGGTACTGCAGGGCATTCAGGATTCTATTGGACTGCTGTTCATAGCGGGTGCTGAAGTGCCGGCAGGGCAGGCCCATGCGCTGCATGGCGGTGAATAGAAAACGCGAGAAATTGCCGTGCCAGGTGGTGCCTACTATGAGAATATTTCCCGGTGATGATGAGTTCATGGGATGTGCAGCCGGTTATACTTTAACCCGGACAAGCCGGAACCAAATACTTTTTATGTATGGCCACAGTCTGCATGATGCTAAGCATCACCCAGAAAAGATGAAAATAGTATTTCCTGAATGGCCATGTATTGCCACAGAAAACGCAGAAGAACACAGAAACAATTTTCTCACGAACGTTTTTGCGCTGCCGGTTTTTATTCCGTGAAAATCTGTGTAGTTCAGTGGCTAAAGTTTAAGCGCCTAATGAGAATGTCGCAAACGGAGCGAACAATGTTTATTCTTTCAGTACCCTGCAATGATACCATGATGACAGTGCGCGCGCACAGCTATATTTTAAAATCTTCTCGCGCAAGAGCAGGCGCCATGCACCACACAACAACCTTCAAGTTGATATTTACAAACCAGCTGTTCTGGAGTAGAAAATTGCTTTATGCAACCGGTTACCCGCGCAGCAGCATGAAACTCTTAATCATTACCCAAAAAATAGACAGCGAAGATCCCGTGCTCGGGTTTTTTCATCACTGGGTAGAAAAACTGGCGCAGCATTTTACGCAAACAACGGTCATCTGCCTGCAGAAAGGCTCTGTCAGGCTGCCCCCGGAGATCGCGGTCTGGTCTCTGGGTAAAGAGCTGCGGCCCTCGCGCTGGTCCTATCTGCTGAAATTCTTCCGTGCCGTATGGTCGCAGCGCGCCGGCTATGATGCGGTCTTTGTCCACATGAATCCGGTATATATCCTCCTGGGAGGGTTTTTCTGGCGGCTGCTGGGAAAAAACTGCTATCTCTGGTACAACCATTCTCATGGCAATGCTGCAACGCGCCTGGCAGCAGCCATGGCAACGGCGGTTTTTTACACGTCGCCGTTTTCCTATACCGCGCGCTTCAAACACAGCCGGCGCATGCCCGCAGGCATTGATACGCAGCTGTTCCAGCGCGACGCCGGGACCGCACGGCAGCCGCATTCAATCCTGTACCTGGGCAGAATTTCACCCATCAAGAAGGTTGACGTGCTCATCCGGGCCGCCGATATTCTGCATAAGCGCGGCATTGCCTTCACCCTTACTATTGCCGGGGGCGCGGAAGAACCGTTTGCCGATTTCTACCAGCGCGTAACAGCGCTCGCCGCATCATCTTCCTGCTCCGGCAGCATAAGGTTTGCCGGTGAGATCCCCAATTACCGGGCCGCCGAACTCTACAGCAGCCATGAAGTGCTCGTTAACCTGTCGCCTGCCGGCCTGTTTGATAAGGCAGTGCTTGAGGCGATGGCATGCGAGGCCATGGTGCTTGCATCAAGCCCGGCGTTCCGGGAGTGCCTGCCCCGGGAATGCTTTTTCGACGAGGGAAACGCCGAAGATCTGGCGGAAAAATTAAACGGTATTTTAAATCTTCCGCCGGAGACCAGGCAAAGGTATGGAAAACAGTTTCGCGAGTACATCACCGAAAAGCAGGGTCTTGATCTTTTGGTTAAAGAGCTTTCCCTCACCCTCACATAATCTTCCGTGGCCCGGAAAAACAGGCCCGCATGCGCTGCTTGCCGAAGGCCACGCCAAAATCAAGCGGATACGGCAGTGACGCCATCCGCTGCCGCTGCTTGCTCCTGATATAGCGCTCCAGCTCAGACGCCGAGCTACGGGCAAATTCTTTCTCAAACAGGTCGTGTAAAAACGGGTTCTCAAGGGACACGACACTGTCGTCAAACCGGCCGGCCAGCGCCAGCTCAAAGCCGGCCAGGGCGAGGGCGAGACGTCCGTCGCTGGTTTGCCGGTAGTGAACGAGGACATCCCGGAACAGCTTCCACTGCAGCACTTCCCGCTTCGCGGTAATACGGCCCGGCTGGGCACATTTCTGGCCGCGGTGAAAGCCGAAGTGAAATGCCTGAAACGGTCCGGGATTTTTGCAGTGCAGCGCCGCCGGAGTCAGTTCCGGGTCACTCAGCTGCCGTTTGGTAACGGATGCCGGGTCTACATTGTGGTCCACAAACAGCGCTTCCGTGCGGTACAGCCAGCGGATGGTGTTGCGGAATATATTGAGCCCCCATATCAGGCGGTTGCAGTAAAAATCATGCACCTGCAAACAGAGCCAGTTCAGCTGCGGGTCCGCCTCAAACCTGCTGACGATTTTTTCAAACAGGCAGCGGTTCTCAAGGACCATATCCGCGTCAACCTTGATCATGAGATCGAACTCAGCGCAGCGCTGCTCAAAAGACCGGTACAGCGTGTCATGGGCCTCTTTATTGGGCAGGCCCTGAATGACCAGATGTTCAAAGTTCTGATGCGTCTGCGCTTTGATGGAGGCGCAGCATTCCGCAAACTCGTTTTCTATGGTGTACAGGGTGCCGACCAGAATGCGCATATTTATATACCCCGTATGCCGGCTGGCAGCCGGTTTATCAGGAACGTCGCGTTACCGGTTTCCGTTTATCAGCTTTACGCTGCGGCCCGCCTCTTTTCACTCATGCTGCTGTAAATAAACGCAAGTATGTTTCCCGCCCGGCGCTCCCAAGTGTAGCTGTTCACGTCCTCTCGGGCTTTTTTGCTGATCCTGCGGGCAAATGCCGGGTCCTGCACAATCTGCTGAATAGCCTGCGCCAGCGCTGCCGGATTATCAGGCTTTGTCAGGATTGCGTTGACTCCGTCAGCGAGCACCTCCATAACCGTGGGAAGCCGTGTCGCGACAATCGGCTTTTCTGCGGCCATGTACTCAAACATTTTAAGCGGCGACATGTTGTATGCGTAGTGCGCTGTCCAGGGAAACGGCATGGCAGCAAGGTCAAATGCCGCAACATAGGACGGCACGTCTCCCACCGGCACCAGGTCATGAAATGTAAAGCGCTCCCTGTTCAGTCCCAGCCCGTCTATCAGGTCAAGATAGGAGGGAACAGCATTCATGGGCCCGCCGATACAGGCCAGATAGACCGGCGCCGGTGAATCAGGAACATGCTGCATGGCCTCAATCAATACCCGCAGACCTTTTTCCTGGTCCATGGTCACAAAGCGCCCGACATAACCGATGAGAAATGCCCCGGCTGGAATTTTAAGCCGCGCCCGCACATCCGGCACCCTTTTTTTACTGCTCTCAAACAGTTCCAGGTCAACGGCGCTGTGCGCAACCAGAACCTTTGCGGCAGGCAGCCCCCCCTGCAACAACCTGTTTTTCAACTGCTCAGTCAGGACGATGACCCCGTCAGCCCCTTTAAATAAGAAAAGCTGCAGCCAAACAAGTGATTGCGGAAAATCGTGGGCTTCATAAAAAACAGGAGTCCCCGCCAGTGCGGCGATTGCCCGGATTGCGATGAGAGAGAATTTATCACGGCAGTAAATTATATCAATGGAGCGTTTCCGGGTGATAATGAAAAAAGCCGCTGCCAGCAGATAAAAGATTAGCCCGGCATAAAATTGCAGGCGCGCCATTTTTTCCCCCAGAACGGGAATCTCAAAACAGAAGAGCTGTTTTGTGGCAAAGCTGCTGCGCACCCCGTAATAGGAAAAAATATCCGCTATCTGCCGTGTCCAGGCTGAATTACTGCGTTTCTGGTAGAGCAGCGTGACCGCTGCCCCCTTTTGCGTAAAGGCTTCACACATTTTGAGAATCTGAAAGGCATGTGCCTTCTCGCTGGGGATGCGGGCCGTCGACAGGTATAGTATGCGCAGGGGCTTTTGTTCGCTATTCATGGCAGACCTTTCGCACCATGGCATGGTAGGCGCTGTAGTAGTCCTGATACGAAAACTTATCGCGCACCGCAATTCTTCCCGCAGCCCCCATGCGCTCAGCAAGCTGGTCATCATCAAGCAGCCGCGCCATGGCTTCGGCAAGGGAACTCTCGGCCCCCGGCTCCACCAGCAGGCCTGTTTCTCCGTCACTGACAATCTCGGGAATGCCGCCGACCCGGGAAGCAATCACGGGTTTGCCAAGAAACTGGGCTTCTATGGCAACACGGCCCAGGCCTTCGGTGAGCGATGGCAGGATCAGTGCCCGGCTTGCCTTGATATATGCGGCAAGAACTGTCTGCTCCAAGTGTCCGGCGAAGATGATCTGCTGCTGGAGACTGAGTTCCCGAACCAGCGCCTTGAGCTTCTCTTCTTCTCTGCCTTGCCCTGCGATAACCAGCCGTGCTGTGTGATGCCTGAGCGCTGCTTTTTTAAAAGCCCGGATGAGATGGTGAATGCCTTTCAGATAAATGAGCATGCCGACAAAAATAAAATATGGCCCCCCGACTGCCTGTGCGGCCTCCCGCACCGCTTCCGGGGAAGGTTCGGAAAAGCTTTCAAGGTCGGTAAAGGTCGGAAACACAAAGACCGGCTTGCCGTTATCAGGGATCAGACCGCGGCAGTACTCCGATATTACCCGGTAGGCGTCAGCCTGGGATAGACTTATGCTTCCCACCAGCTTTCGCAGCGGCTTTTCCAACCAGGAAAACCGTGAATAGTGGTGATAGAGCATGGCGCCTTCTCCCCAGTCGCTGTGCACCTCCACGATGAGCCGGGGCTTTGTACGGGAACGGAGCAGCTTCCAGGGCAGCAGCGCCAGCGCCGGTGCCAGGGCCTCATACGGGCTCTGGGCGATGATTGCATGGTGTGTCCCGCGCAGGGCACCATTCAGGGTATAAAAAAATGACCAGATAAAATGAAGCGTGTAGCGCACAACGCGCGGCAGTTTCGAGGGAAGCAGCATCCAGCAGGCGCAGGCAAAAACGAATTTCTCAAAAGTCCGGCCGCTGCCAAAGGACAGGATGGTGGAGCGCAGCAGGGGCGCAAGCCCGAGCCATTTTTTCTGTGTTGTCCGGTCAGGGGGATTTGCGTAGCGGGCGCTGCTCAAAAACAGGACCGGAATCAACGGTGAAGCAGCAGTGCCCGGTCTGTCCATTGCAATGCGGCCGCAGGCTGCGGCCAATACTGCTTCGGTTTTCCCGACCAGTGACTGCCAGGTAAATTTTACCAGGCTTGCGCTGCCGTTCTCTGCCAGCCGGGAGCGCAGGCCGGTGTTTTGCAGCAGGCGCTGCAGTGCCGCGCGCAGGGCGTGGTGATCGCTGGCGGGTATGAGCAGGCCGTTGTATTCATGCTGAATAAGTTCAGCGGTGCCGCCGGCATCTGTTGCGATAACCGGAACGCGGGCCTGGAGCGCTTCGAGCACAATATGGGGAAGGCCTTCGTAGGTTGAATTAAGGACAAAGACAGCGGCTTTTTTAAACAGCGCCAGAAGCTCCTGCCGGCTGATATTTCCCCTCAGGCTCACCCGGTCCGCAACTTTTTTATCGTCAATAATACGCTGCAGATGCTCCCGTTCCGGTCCTTCTCCCGCGATGGTGAGATGCGCACGGGGAAAGAATTCCATCACCCTGATGAGTTCAACAAATCCTTTCCAGGGAACAAGGCGTCCGGCGGAGATAATCATTGCGCCGCCCTGAATCTGTTGCGGAAGTTCAGCCTGCGTCCCTCCGGCTTTTTTTACCTCCTCGTCCACGGCATTATAAATGACGGTTATCTTTTCTTCGGGAACGGACCAGCCGCGCACTATTTTTTTAAGATAGACGCTGGGGGTTATTATCATAGAGCTTTGCTTGACCCAGAAGGTTCTGAGCTTTTTAAGCGCTTCGATTTTAAAGCCGTAGGTTTTATTCTGGAAATCATCGAGGCGGTCCGCAACCCCGCTGAACGTGGCAGCGCGCTCCCAGGCAAGGTCGCCGACTATTTTCTGCACCAGGGGTTTTCGCAGGAGAAGGTTTGCTGTCACCGCTTCCAGGGCCAACCCGTTAACAAACAGAACATCTGCTGCGCGCCCATGCCGGATTGTGAGCGCGATGGTCTGCAGCATGCGAAGTACGCGCGGGGTCGGGCGAAGAATGCGGATAACGGAGAACGGGTATGCGGCATCATCATGGGCAAGCGTATCGCTCAGAGTGAGCACCGTGACAGTATGGCCTTTTGCCGCAAGCGAAGCTGAGACGGCAGGCACATAGCTTGCCGGCCCGCCGATATCCGGCGGAAATATCGGGGTTATAACCAGAACCTTCATGCCGTATTTTTCTTTTTGCCGGGTATGTTTTTATGCCGGAGTCCCTGCTCCTTGGGCAGGGCCGCGTCTTTAAGGGAAAGAATTTTATCTGCCGGTATCTCCCGCTGCTCAAGCTGCAAAATGATATCCGGCGTTTCTTCAAATGAAGTGATAATAATCTTGTCGAAACTGAGCGAGCCGAGTTCCTCAGCCGTACCCACTTTCTGCTTCATAAATAAGCTGCCGGCATGGTGCTCATCAATAACACCCGCCAGCTTCATCTGCTTCTGCTGCAGCAGGATATAGGCGATTTCCGCTATCTCGCCGATGCCGTAAAAGACCACATTTTTTACCCCTTCCTGTTCAAGCTCTGTGTACGCCCGGGATATGGCCTCTTTTGCCTGTTTATAGAAATTAATTGAATACTGAAGGTATTTAAGGGTGAGGTGGCTTTTTTCAGCTATTCCCTGTGCAGTGAGAAGATATTTTGCCCGGTCGCGGGGTATGGTCGTCAGTTTAATAAAGCCCTTGCGCGCGATCCTTTTAATAAAGGCATTGGTCAAGCCGAGCGAGATACCCAGATGACTTGCGATTTCAGGCTGGGTTATTCGGTTGTTTTCCTCAATTCTGTTAAGAATCTCAAGGGTATAGCGTTCGTCTTTTTTCATAGCACAATAAACTTTCAAATTGTGAAAATTTTATTACATGGGATAGTATATCGTCAAGAAAAATTTTTCAATTATTGAAAAAATGCGGAAAGAAAAAAGAGTTTTGGCGGGCAACATAAGATGTCTTAAAAGTTCGATGAACAAAAGATAAACAATATGAAGTCCACGGGTCTGCGTATTTACCGCGGAGTACGCACCACCGCCATGTCTTCGACCCTGAGGCTCAGACCCGAAGGGAGTTCCGGGCCAGAATGGCCGAGTTCGCAGAACTGACTATTTATTTACTACCCAGCTTGATTTCAGTTTCCCGATAGTCAGATGAAAAAGTCCATTGAATATTTATTTTAAACATGTATTTTAATACGACTACAGTTTAGATTCTGGCGAAAAAAAAGTGCAAAAAAACCATTTTTTGACTTGACAAAAAATATGATTTTTGCGCTGCGCGCGCCTCTTAAGAAAAAATATTTTCTTAGGAGGCGCACCAA
>Ga0172368_10003239_pt1 | contig 19980 bp, 13 predicted proteins | sample Lak11m_FD_114540 | JGI IMG/M metagenome (GOLD analysis project Ga0172368, IMG submission 114540) | Freshwater microbial communities from Kabuno Bay, South-Kivu, Congo - kab_022012_11m | ecosystem: Environmental > Aquatic > Freshwater > Lake | place: Democratic Republic of the Congo: South-Kivu...
AGTCCACCCCGACGATGCTTACAGACTTGAAAAGGAGGGTAAACGCGCCGTCTTTATCGGCATCGAAAATGGTTATTCTATCGGTAAAGATCTTACCCTTATTGAAGAATATTACCGGCATGGAGCGAGGTACATCACACTCTGCCATACCAAAAACAACGATATCTGCGATTCATCTACGGATACGACCGAATTTAATGGCCTCAGCCGCTTCGGGAAGACGGTTGTGGCTGAAATGAACCGGGTCGGAATGATGATTGACATATCCCACGCCTCGGATAAATCTTTCTATGATGTTCTTTCAATTTCCAAAGCGCCCGTTATCGCCTCCCATTCCTGTTCGCGGGCGCTTTGTAATAATCCAAGAAACCTTGATGATGATATGTTACGCGCCCTGGCTAAAAACGGAGGCGTAGTCCAGATGTGCATCTTGAGTGATTACGTGAAAGCCCCTGAACCGAATCCAACCAGAGATTCATTACATGGAGCAGTTTATCATAAATATCATGATTGGGACAACCTGACGGAAGAACAGGTGAGAAACTACCGTAAGGAAATGCGTGCCATTGATGCAAAGTTTCCGTCAGAACTTGCGACTGTCGCCGATGTTGTCGACCATATCGACCATATTGTGAAAATTGCCGGAATCGACCATGTTGGAATCGGGACCGATTTTGACGGCGGAGGTGGAGTAGAAGGTTGTTTCGATGCAAGTGAAATAGGAAATATCACCCTGGAACTGGTAAAACGAGGCTATTCCAAAGAACAGATCAGGAAAATATGGGGAGCGAACCTGATGCGGGTTATGAACGAAGTTGTAAAAATTTCAAGGAACTATGATCGTTAAAATCCTCGTTAGCCTTATCCCCGTCTTTCTTTTCCTGCTTCTGTTATTGTACCTCGACAGTCTCAGGCTGGTAAATAAAAATATTTTACTTTTCTGCCTTGGATGGGGAGTTGTTAGCGCAGTACTGTGTTTTGTGGTCAATACTTTCCTGATCCGCCATTTCGGAATAAACTTCGATACTTACTCCGGATATTTCGCCCCTTTTGTTGAAGAATTTTTTAAAATATTCTTCCTGCTTCTCCTGATACAAAAAAATAAAACCGGATTTATGATCGATGCTGCAATATACGGATTTGCCATTGGTTCGGCATTTTCTTTGTCGGAGAACCTTTTTTACCTCTTTCACTTTGCAAGTTCAGAAACCAATTTGATGGTTTGGATAACCCGTGGGTTCGGCACAGCGCTGATGCACGGCGGTACCGTGGCTATTTTTGGAATTATAACCATGAGCGCCTTGAACCGCCAAGCAAACATTACCGTTGCAATCCTCATTGGACTCCTCCTCGCAGTTCTCATCCATGGTATTTACAATCAATTCCTGGTTTCACCCCTGATTTCTACACTCCTGATCGTGATCATCATCCCGGTGACCATCTGCCTGATCTTTCAGAACAATGAAAGATCAATCCGGAAATGGCTTGAAATGGAATTTGATTCGGAAGTAAAACTTCTTGGTATGATAAAAAAAGGTAAATTTATTGAAACAAAATCCGGAGCCTTTATAGTCTCCATAAAAAAACATTTTCCTTCCGAAATTGTAGTTGATATTTATTGTTTTATAAGCCTTTATCTTGAATTATCGATAAAAGCTAAAAGTGTACTGATGCTGAAAGAAAACGATCTTCCTGTTATTATCGATCCAGGGACACCAGCCAAATTGAAAGAGTTACAGAGTTTAAGAAAACATATCGGGAAGGCAGGCTTTTTAGCTATTTCACCTGTTCTACGAATGAGCCGAAAAGATCTCTGGAAAATATCTTTATTGGAGTCGAAATAAAAATTTCATAACTTTCACCAACTTTTTTCAATTTTCTTGTATTTATGATTACAAAGGATGACAATGAACTCGTATACGAGGTAATCCATGGGAGCATTTCTTCCTTTGAAGTCCTGATCGAAAGGTATCAGAAAACGATCTTTAACATAGTGATACGGATGGTGAACGATGAAGAAACTGCCCGCGATCTTACCCAGGATATTTTTATCAAGGTCTTTGAGAAGATGGGGAGTTTCAACTTCAACTACAAGTTTTTTAGCTGGATATACAGAATAACTGCCAATGTGACTATCAATTACCTTAAGTCGCAACAGAAATTCGAAAGTCTGACAAAAGTTGAAAAACTCGGTTGCTTTGAAAAGCCTGAAGTTGACAAAGAAGAGAGAAGCAGGAAATTAAGACTTGGATTAAGGAATATCAGCGCTGATTATCGTCTTCTTGTGTTGTTGAAATACTTTTTCGGATTATCATATGAGGAAATGGCTGAAGTCCTGGAGATTCCGGAGAAAAAAGTTAAATCACGGTTATTTTCAGCACGGGAAAAACTAAAGGAAGAATTACTGAAAAACGACTTTTTCAATTATGATCGATAAAAAAATAATGGAACTGATCTTTAGCGATCCGGAGACAGACCTGACGGCTGAAGAACGGCTAAAACTCCAAGACTACCTGGCAGCTGACCCGGATGCTGCGAAGTTCTATACTGAATGGCAAAATGTAAAAGCAGAATTTGACCGGGAAAAATTAAATATGGTGGATGTCGATTTAAAACAAGCTATTTTAGAGAGGATTAATATGGAAAAATATGTAAAAAAAGAAGTGCAGCCCGGTATCAAGCTTACCGTTAGTTTCTGGCGCCGGCCTGCATTCAGGTTTGCCTTTGTATTTATTTTAGGAGTTTTTACAGGAATCCTGTTATTCAGTTTTCTTAAGGTTGATTTTTCAGGGAAGAAACTCCCTACACAGGATATGAAAGGGACATTGTACGATTCACGGTCGTATAACGATATGAAAGTGGCCGACAATATTCTTTACGATAGCCCACTTGCAAGAGCTGTTTTCGCAGTAAGGTATTCCACAAAAGTCGTAGAGATACGAATCGATCTTTCTTCTCTTTATCCCATCAAAACCACGATAGAATTCGACTTTAACAATTTCGAATGTCTGAATGTCCAGAATGTCCTTGTAAATGACCAAACCACTTGCAGCGCTGCTGCCAATTTTGTACAAATCAACAATGTCGGCGATAATAAGTTCATAATCCAATTATATAATAAGAATAGTCTGCAGCATAACATAGATTTCAAGATTTTCCAGAATGACATGCCGCTTTATCAAAATTCAGTTGTTGTAAATAAGGAATAAATTAAAAACAAATATTCATCATGAAAAAACAGACAAAAATCATTATCGGTATCGTTTTAGCCATCGCGATTGTTATTCTCGTTGTATCGCTTGTCTACCCCCCGGCATTTAAGGGACTGACTTCTGGTACATTTGGCAAGGCCGAGAAATATCATAAGGAGCAGATGACTGAAAAGGATATCCAGCTACGGTCTGAATTCGTACAGGATACCGGGCAGCTTCGCAGCATGATCCAGGGATTGATCTATTTCTCCCTCTTTTCCCAGAACCTGAGTTACACGATCGATACCTGTATTAGAGCATTTCAGGACCACGGCATATGCACAGGAAAAAACAATGCATGCAGAACCATAAACATCCTGGAGGAATACAGCGTCTTCATCAAGAACAACACCAAAACGCTGAGAACTACTGTGCGTATGCTCACCGATTTCTATCTGAAAGATACTACTGACCAATCCATCGATGTAGAAAAGAACCTCCGCGACTTCGGGAATTATGTCAACCGGCTCAATGAACGCGACTCCATTGTTGAATCGGCTCTCCGCAGCATGGATGGCTATCTGCTCGGTCCTTCCATGAAGGAAACAAAGAAATCAGAGATCGCACAACTGAAATCCATCCGCGATCAGCTCTTATTGAAAGGAATACAACTTGCAGGAATGTTGCAGGATAAACCCCTATGTTCCAACCTCCTTTCATACGCGCTGAGTTCTCAGCCGGGTTTGAACGTTATATGTGGACAGGCCAATCTGAATGTTTCACTGACTCAGGAGGCCCAGATTAGGGCTCAGAATTTAAATTCTTCTGCAATCCAATCCCATTTGATAGGTAGTCAGTCGCTCGGTTTAGTTTCAGACGGTCAGCTACGGGAGCTCATTCAATCTTCCCAGCTGCAGAACGCCGTTAAATCTCAAGGCGAGTTGCGTAGTCTGGACGGGAGTTTGGTCGTTTATGATAAACCAAACCTGCAATTCGTAGTTTGTAACCAACAAGTGCTTTCAAAGTTATATTCGGCAGCCGATCTTCAAAGTATGTTCGGAAGCCAGGGATCACTGGGGAGATTGCAAGCAGTTACCGTCTTTTCACAGGAAGGATTAAAAGTGTTACAGTCCGCTGAGGATTTGAAATTAGTCTATTCTTCAGGCTTCCTGGGAAATGCATTATCATCCTCTGAACTTAGCAAGATAATTTCCGCCCAGTCGATAGGATCGGTATCTTACGGCACCTGCTTCATCGGGGTAGTTAATCAGCTAGGTAATCTGGGATACATAGGAGAATTAGGTGTTATTGAGGATAATTAAGAATTGAATAAAAGTTGTAAATTGGCAGTGGAAAATCCGTTGTTATGATAAACAGGATCTCCTTCACTGCCATTTTTCTTTTAATATCGGTAACTCTTCCGACCTTCGGTCAGCAAAAACTCAAGATCAATAAGTTCGAAACCTCCAATGTGAGGCTTGTCTTTATTGATAAAAACACCTCCTACCTCGTTCCGCATACAGTAAGATCCTTTGAAAATGCGCTGGAGTTCCATAAATATTTCTGGGATTATAATCCGACAGGAGAGACTAACATTCTGTTCAACGATTTCTCAGATATCGGAAATGGAGGAACGATGGTCATTCCGTGGAATTTTCTAAATATCGGTGTTTCCCCCTTTGATTATACTTTTTCCGTTGTCCCTTCCAACGAACGTATGCAATGGTTGATGAGCCATGAACTGACTCATCAGGTGATGTGCGATAAAACATCAACTACGGATAAGATCCTTCAGGGGATCTTCAGAGGGAAGGTGATGCCTGATAACCGCGATCCGCTTTCCCTGGTCTACAGCTATTTCACCACCCCGCGTTGGTATTCCCCACGATGGTACCACGAAGGTATTGCCGTATTCATGGAGACCTGGATGTCGGGGGGTGTGGGGCGAGTAATGGGGGGATATGATGAAATGGTCTTCCGGACTATGGTCCGCGATAGCGCATATTTTTATAATGTCATCGGTCTCGAGACAGAAGGTACCGCGATCGATTTCCAGGTCGGGGTCAACTCTTACCTTTATGGTACCAGGTTTGTGAGCTATCTGGCCTATAAATATAGACTGGATAAATTAAAGGACTTTTATTCACGTAACGATACCAGTCGCCGCTTTTATGCTTCCCAGTTTAAACATGTTTACGGGGTGAGAATTCAGAATGAATGGGATAGCTGGGTCAGATGGGAGATGGAGTTCCAGGATGCGAACCTGGCAAAGATCCGTAAGAATCCTGTAACGACCTATCGACGGATGGTTAACCACACCCTGGGATCGGTATCCCGTCCTTGTTTTGATAAACAAGCCGGCAAAATTTACCTTGCCGTTAATTTTCCCGGAAAACTTGCCCATATTGCCAGCATCGACCTGGCTACAGGCGAAATGAAAAAGATTGATCCGGTTCCCAGTCCGGCGCTCTATTACGTTACCAGTGTGGCTTATGACGACTCTACAAAAACCTTATTCATGTCGACACACAATAATGACTGGCGTGGATTACGTTCGGTCAATGTAGAGACCGGGCACACCAGAGATATTATTAAATACGAACGGGCAGGCAACCTGGTCTTCAACCGGAAAGACAGATGCATATACGCCGTCCAGTCAATGAGTGGCCGTTCGATCCTGGTTCGGTTTATTCCACCATATAAGAAATGGGAGGATCTCTTTACCCTGCCTTTCGGAAAGGACCTCTCGGATCTTGATATCTCTCCCGACGGACTTTCGATCTCAGCTACCCTTTCGGATATCCGGGGAAGGCAGAAGCTTGTGCTATTCAAAATATCGGATCTTAATGCCGGGATCACAGATTATAAAGAGATATATGAGTTTGAGGATAATCCTGCCGCCAACTTTGTTTTCTCCCCCGATGGAAAATATCTTTACGGAACCTCATACTACACTGGAGCTTCCAATGTTTTTCGAATTTCACTCGAAACCCTGAAACCGGAAATTATGACCAATGCCGAGACCGGGTTCTTCCGGCCGTTACCCTTCTCAAAAGATTCCATGTTTGTTTTTGAATATTCGCACGAAGGAATGGTTCCGGGGATCATGAAAATCGACACGGTTCCTAATGTCAATGCCATTGAATATCTGGGACAAAAGATCTATCGGGCACATCCCCTAGTGGAAAGTTGGATGCTGCCGCCGCCCTCAAAGATCAACCTCGATTCTCTGAATGTTAAAGAGAAGCGATATTCACCCATAAAAGAGTTAAGGCTTGCAGGCGCTTACCCGATCATCCAGGGTTATAAAGATTATATTGCTGCGGGATACAGGCTTAACTTCATGGATCCGATGGGTCTGAACAACTTGATCCTGAAACTCTCTTTTTCCCCTTACCCGACCTTACCTTTTAAGCAGACCATACATTTTTCGCTGGAATATAATCTCTGGAACTGGACATTCACAGGACAGTACAACTATGCTGATTTTTATGATTTATTCGGTCCAACGAAATTCAGCCGGGCAGGATATGCTTTATCCATAAAATATTATAAACTCTTCAACCGGATGTCACCCAGTAAGACGGAAATGTATGTCAAGGTTTCCGCCTATGGCGACCTGGAAACTCTCCCGTTTTACCAGAATGTTGCTTCCGACTATAAGGAACTGTTCGTGGCTACCATCAACTTCCATAAGAGTTATCTCCGCAAATCGCTCGGGGCCATCGAGCCTGAACAGGGTTATGACTGGAGCGCTTTTGCATATACAAGTTTCGCAAAAAATATATTTTATCCGCAGCTGATCAACAACTTCGATTTCGGGTTCCTTCTTCCATTACGCAACTCCTCCCTCTGGTTCCGTACCTCGATGGGACAATCATTCGGCGGCTCCGACAAAACCAACTCCTACTTTTATTTCGGCGGGTTTGGGAATAACTGGGTGGATTACCGTCAAGCACAGCAGTACCGGGATATGTCGAGCTTCCCCGGTGTTGAGATCGATGACATCTCTGCGCTGAATTATGGCAAGCTCACCACGGAGGTGAACTTCAAACCTATCCGTTTCCGTAAATTTGGCCTGCTTGGCTTCTATTCCACTTACCTTCGTTTCACAGTTTTCGGGCAGGGACTGTTCACCAACTTTTTCAACGACCAGGTAAACCGCAACTGGTTTTCCAGCGGCCTGCAAGCCGATCTTGAGCTTGTACTCTTCTCCTTGCTGAAATCGACCCTCTCAGTTGGTTACGCCCGGGCGTATCGCGATCAGATGGGACCAAAAGATCAATTCATGATCTCGCTGAAACTGTAATCGCTATCATTCTAAGTATTTCTCCACATGTTGAGCCACTTAATTAAGACCCCAAATCACTCTTGTTAAGTTTCCATATTTTTTTTTCTGCGTTTTATTCATTAGTTTTATCAAATAGTTTTATTTTTGATGTCTTTACATATTAATCATTTAAAATATTTCCTATGAAGACAAAAGTACTTTTTTGTGTATTGATCACTGCTGCAATTCTCTGTAACTCTTCCATAGCCCAGGATAAAACTCTGGGGAAGAATGAGATCAGGGTTGGATATGGAATGCTCACCGGCGTGGAAATGGCAAATGCCGTTTACAATATCTGGCCGGCAATAGGTATTTCCATTATTGCACGTGATACCATTGCAGATTATTCTCCTTCCTTTTACGGAGTAGCAGGAATGAATTATGCCCGGCATCTGAAACCCTGGATAAGCATCGGGGTATCGGCTTCCCTTAACCCCATCAATACTTACATCAGAAGTAAAAAAGGATATGAATATACCTATTCTTACTATGTTCTTTCGGTTATGCCAAGAGTCGATTTCATTTACCTGAACAAAGGGGCGTTCTCCATGTACTCCGGGATCGAAGTTGGAGCAGCATTCATCTTCTGGACAGATAAAAAAGGAAATACCACTGATACGGATTTTGGTGTTTCTCCCGCTTTTCACATCAATGCATTTGGTATCCGGATAGGCAAGGATATAGGAGGATTCATGGAATGGGGCTATGGTTTCAGGGGTGTCTTTAATTTCGGCGTATCCGCAAAATTTTAATTAATAGTCTCTTGCCTTTGACTTTTACGAATGCTTTAGAAACCGGATCATTGAAAGATATCCGGCGAGTCCCGAAATCAGACCTGCACAACCATTGCCTTATGGGTGGCAGGCTTTCTAGCATCGAAAAGGTTTACGGAATAAAACTTGTACGTTTTAAGCCCGGGACAGGCTCAATTCAGGAGTTGAATCAATGGATTGCCAAAGTTTACAGGCCTGTCTTGCTTGAATATCCCGAAGCTTTCCGCAAAGCCGTTGAAGCGGCCTTTTTTCAGGCCAGATCCGATGGGATAAAGGTTCTTGAAATGAGTATCGATATCGGATTTGGTTCCATTTTTCACATCGAACCCCGTGAGATTGTCGCCACACTTCAAAATGCCCATAAAACCATTGCACCGGAAATTGATTACCGTCCGGAACTTGGATTTATCCGGAGCCAGTCCATCAGGAAACTCCTGGTAAACCTGGAACCCTATCTTGATTTTAATTTTTTTAAATCCATCGATCTCTATGATGATGAATTTGCCCAACCTATCCGGAACTTCAGGGAAATATTCAGGTTTGCTAAAAAATCAGGACTGAAGTGCAAAGCCCACGCCGGTGAGTTTGATAATGCCGATTCGGTTAAAGAAGCGGTTGAGGAACTTGAACTGGATGCAGTACAACATGGAATTGCCGCCGCCGGTTCATCGGCGGTGATGCAATGGCTGGCAGGAAATAATATTCAGTTAAATGTATGTCCTGCAAGTAATATAAAATTAAAGCGGGTCAGGTCCTACAAAACACATCCGGTTCGCATTCTGTTCGATCATGGCATAAAAGTAACAATTAATACCGATGATGTAATGGTTTTCGGGGCCGGGGTTTCAGAGCAATTCCGGGCCCTATATTATTCCGGACTTTTTACCGCCAAAGAATTGGATTTGATCCGTAAGAACGGACTGTCTTAATTTTTTGTTGTATTTTTATTTCTTCTCCGATCCGTAACCTATGCAACGTAAGCTCATCTTTTCCGGGATTCTCATTTTCCTGGTTGGTTTGATCCTGATCAAAATCTTTTCCGATAAAGGAAGAAAAAAACAGGAAATGGTTTCGGACATCAACCCTGCGATACCAATTGAAGCCTGGATAGTAGGCGATACTTCGGTGCAATTCCAGTGTACTACAGTCGGTACCATACGAGCAAATGAAAGTGTGGAGATCGTCAGTGAGATCAACCGGAAGGTTATTTCAATATTTATGAAAGAGGGTACCAATGTTACGAAAAACCAGTTACTTTTTAAACTTGATGATGCCGATATTGTCGCGAAGATCCGGAAATTGACAGTGGAAGCAAATCTGGCTGCAGCAAACGAATCCAGGGAAAAGGCTCTCTTATCGAAAGGGGGTATAAGCCAGGAGCGATATGATGAAGTGGCTAACCGTTTAAACACCCTGAATGCTGAGATTGAAGTGTTGAAAGTGGATCTTTCCAAAACAGAAATCCGGGCTCCCTTTTCAGGAAGAATCGGATTACGTTCTGTTAGTGAAGGCGCATTGGTTCATCCGAGTACAACTCTTGCAAGTTTACAGGATGTATGCAGGGTGAAGATTGATTTTGCGGTTCCTGAACGGTATGCCAATGATCTTCGTCCAGGAGCCCAGGTGGTATTTACAACCGACTATTCTCCGGATCTATTTTATGCCACGGTTGAAGCCATTGAACCTGCAGTTGATCTAAGGACCAGGACTATCGGGCTTCGTGCATTCAGCGATAACAAAGCAGGAAAGCTGGTCCCGGGAGCTTCGGTAAAAGTCGAACTTCAGATCAAAGACCTTGGAAAAAATATTTTTGTTCCAACATCTGCTCTAATACCTTCCATCAAGGGATATAGCGTTTTCATCAATAAGTCGGGGAAAGCAAAATCAATGAACGTTAAAACCGGACTCAGAAACCGGAAATCCGTTCAGATTGTCGACGGTTTATCTATTGGAGATACCCTAGTCACGACCAACCTTTTAAGGGTAAAACAAGATGCACAGTTGAAAATCGTAAAGCTGTATTGAGATGAGTCTTTCGTCGGTAAGCATCAAAAGGCCTGTACTGGCTATAGTCTTTACCCTTCTGATCCTTATTTTTGGTGCGGTTGGTTTTTCCTATCTCGGGATCCGGGAATATCCGGAAATGGATCCACCCATTGTGACTGTGACCACCAACTATACAGGCGCAAACGCCGGTATCATCCAGGCTCAGATCACTGAACCACTCGAGGATGCCATCAATGGCATTGAAGGGATAAGAGTACTATCTTCTGTTTCCAATGACAATACCAGCCAGATCACAGTGGAATTTGATCTTGGAAAAGATATGGAATCGGCAGCTAACGATGTGCGTGACCGGGTTTCCAAAACGATTAAATTTCTTCCCAAAGATGTCGATCCTCCGATCGTCGAAAAACTCAGCGCCAATGCAAATGCCATTATCTTTATGATCGTCAGGAGTTATAACCGGAGCATCATGGAGGTTAACGATGTGGTGGAAAACACAATCAGGGAGCGGCTACAGACCATACCAGGGGTTGGTGACATAAGGATCTTTGGCGAAAAAAAATATTCCATGAGATTATGGCTGGACCCATATAAAATGGCTTCCAACGGAATTACTTCTATTGACATCGAACAAGCGATTACCCGTGAAAATGTGGAATTACCGTCAGGCCGGGTCGAAGGCGACCTGACCGAACTTACCATCCGGACATTGGGTTTATTACAGACTCCCGATCAGTTTAATAATGTCATCCTGAAAGAGGAGAACGGGAATATCATCCGCATGACCGATGTCGGTCTCGCCGAACTCTACCCGGAGAACGACCGCTCTTCCGTAAAAATGGATCTTCTTCCTGTTATCATCATCGGCGTGGTTCCGCAGACCGGTGCAAATACTGTGGCCATCGCCAACGAATTTTACAAACGGATGGAGAGAATAAAAAAAGAGATCCCAACCGATTATCTGGTACAAATCGGATATGATTTTACCAAGTTCGAACGTGATGCGGTTAAAGAAGTTCAGCAGACCATTTTCATCTCGCTGATTCTGGTCATCCTGATTATCTTCTTTTTTCTCCGCGACTGGAGATCTACTGTAATACCGGTCGTAGCCATTCCTGTCTCCATCGTAGGCGCCTTCGCCATTATGGCCATGATTGGACTTTCCGTAAATGTACTCACTTTGCTGGCTATCGTTCTATCGATTGGCCTTGTTTGCGATGATGCCATCGTTGTGCTCGAAAATATCTATACCAAGATTGATCTGGGGATCCATCCCATTGAAGCAGCACAGCGCGGTATGAAAGAGATATATTTTGCCGTCATTTCCACAACAGTCACCCTGGCTGCTGTATTTCTGCCGATAATGTTCCTGCAAGGGTTGATTGGGAGGCTCTTCCGTGAGTTTGCTATCGTTGTAGCCGGATCGGTTCTGATCTCTGCCTTCGTGGCATTGACACTCTCGCCGATGATGTGTTCCAGGATCCTGACGATCCAGCGTACCCTCAATACGAACTGGTTAATGCAAAAAACTGAACCGTTCTTCCTTTGGCTGAACCGTGGTTACCGATATTCGCTGAAAGGGTTTATAAACCGCAGATGGCTTGTTTTCCCTATTTTCATTGTGGTTGCCGGTTTGATCATAATATTCTACCGGTCGCTACACTCGGAACTGGCGCCTTTCGAAGACCGGTCAAATATTCGTATCCCGACTATCGCCCCGGAAGGTTCGACCTATGAATTCACGGAAAAATATATGGACCAACTCGACAGGTATATTGCCGATTCCTTCCCGGAAGCGGCTGTCTTCTTTTCCTGGATAACTCCCAGCCAGGGAACCGTTGAAAATCCAAACAAAGCACAAGAGATCATTTACCTGAAAGATCCTGACAAACGCAAACGAAATCAGCACGAGATCTTTCAGAAAATTTCGAGAGACCTTCAAGGAATCACCGGTCTCAGGACCTTCCCTTTCGAACCACCAACGATAGGTGACCGTTTTTCCGGTCAGCCTATCCAATATGTAATACTTGCTCCTTCACTACCCGACCTGGTAAAAATCCTTCCGGAGTTTATGGAAGAAGCAAAGAAAATTAAAATACTCCGGTTTGTTGATGCTAATTTCAAAGTAAACAAACCGGAAATCAGGGTGACCATCAACCGGGAAAAAGCCTCACAATTGGGTGTCTCAGCCCAGGAGATCGCACGTACATTACAATTGATGCTGAGTGGCCAGCGATATGGATACTTTATCATGAATGGAAAACAATATGAGATAATCGGACAAGTTTCAAGGGATAACCGGGACACACCGGAAGCCCTGAACGCCCTGTATGTCAGAAACAACAAAGGAGAACTCATCCTGCTTGAGAACCTTGTTAATGTTGCAGAAAATATCAATCCGGCATCAATATTTTCTTTCAACCGGTATATATCGGCTACCATTTCAGCCGGATTGACGCCGGGTGCAACTTTGGGTGATGGCATCAAAGCCCTGGATGAAGTCTCGAAAAAAATTCTTCCACAGACATTCAACACAGCTCTTGCTGGGCAATCCCGCGACTTCAGGGAAAGTTCATCCAGCCTTGTCTTCGTTTTCATCCTGGCTATCATCCTCATCTTTTTAGTCCTTGCAGCACAATTTGAGAGTTTTATCGACCCTTTGATCATCCTGTTTACTGTTCCTCTTGCGCTGGCCGGGGCCATGCTTTCTCTCTGGTATTTCGACCAGACACTGAATATTTTCAGCGAAATCGGCATGATTATGCTTATCGGACTGGTGACAAAGAACGGGATTCTTATAGTGGAATTTGCCAACCAGAGGAAACAAACCGGTATCGAGAAGTCAGAAGCAGTTCAGCGGGCTGCAGTTTCCCGGTTCCGGCCAATCCTGATGACCTCTTCAGCCATGGTGCTTGGAATCCTTCCGATCGCCCTCAAACTTGGCGCTTCTGCCGAAAGCCGTCAATCTCTCGGAATAGCTGTAGTCGGAGGTCTGATCTTTTCTACATTTCTGACCCTTTACATAATACCGGCTCTTTATTCCTATCTCTCACGGAATCCAAAGACAGATAAACTCGATGATATCGAGCTGACTGTTGAATCAAAACCATTCATGACGGAGGATATCAGCTGATGAAGAAAACGGGACTCACCGGGCTGGCGCTTTTATTATCAGGATTTTTGATGTCACAGGAAATTTTAACGCTTGGAAAAGCCATTGAAATAGGCCTTGCTAACAATTATGGGATTAACATAGCAAAAAATAATTACCAGATCTCCAGGAACAATGCATCACCTGGCAATGCCGGAATGTTGCCGCAGATCGACGTAAATGCCGGTTATGTGAAAGGATTAAGTGATGCAAAGGTTAACGTCATTACCGGCGCTGAGCTTGATAATACCCACGCTAATTCCGATCTTATTACGGCCGGAGTAAATCTGAACTGGACCTTGTTCGACGGTCTCAATATGTTTATAACATATGATAAACTGAAGAAACTTGAAGACATAGGGGAAGTAGGTTTGAAAATTGAGGTCGAGAATACCATTGCAAAGATCATCGCAGCCTACTACGACATTGACAGGCAAGGGAAAGAGGTAGCCATAATTCAGGAACAAATCAATATTTCACTTTTCCGGTTGGATCTTGCCCGGTTAAAGTATGAAACCGGAAGTGGATCAGAAATGGAATTCCTGAAGGCAAAGGTAGAACTGAACGCCGATTCAGCCGCCCTGCAAAACCAGCAGACAGTTTATATGAATTCCAAAACGATCCTTAATGAATTGTTATCACGGGATGTAAATACCGGCTTTGAGGTCAGGGATACTATCCTGATTTCATATGTACTGGATTACGATTCGTTGCGCAGCAACATGCGAATGGCAAACCGGAATCTGATCCTGGCCAATAAAAACAAAGAAGTGAGTTTGCTGGATATGAAATCAACCCGTGCCCAACAGTGGCCGACTCTTGACTTTATAACAACTTACTCATATTACCGTTCGGAAACGGAAGCTAATTTTATAGGCTATAACCGGTATTTTGGTCCAACTGTCGGACTTACAGCTACTATGAAACTTTTTGATGGCCGTAACCTGAACAGGGAATATAAAAATGCAAAGGTCACCCTGGATATCAGTGACCTGGAAGTCCGTAAGCTTGAGAGCCGCCTGGAAACATATCTTACCCGGATATACAACGATTATCGGAATGACCTTAAAATGATCGGCTTCGAACAGGAAAACCTGCGACTCGCCATGAAAAACATGGATATAGCAAAAGAAAGCTATGCTGTCGGATCAATTTCCTCACTTCAATTACGGGAGATTCAAAAAGATCTGTTAAATGCAAGTACCCGACTTGTTACAGCTGAATATACCGCCAAAGTCACTGAGACAGCCCTGCTTTTGTTAAGCGGTAATCTGATACACTGAAACCTTAGGCTCGCCTTAGTTTTATCCGCTCAAAGTAAGTTATGATCCTGCGTAGTACATCAAATAACAAAGTGAAATACAGGATAACTGACATCAGCCATATTACCATAAAATTGAACCAAAAAGTGTCGATCCACAAACCGAAAAAGTTTTTGACAGGAGTGTAAAAATGACCGTTCCCTGTCGTTGACTCCGGTATCATAAAAATGGGATCCTTCTTCCGGATCAATCTCCCTTTCCCTTCGATTATTTTATTTTCAGCCCCCTTGTCCAGGACAAGATCGGCAAGATTATCGTTATAATAACCCTGCCGGAATTTATAAACCACATCATCTCCCATCTGTTTGACCAGCTTTTCATAAACCACATCGCGTTTTGCCATAATATCACCAAGCTTTCCGGAGTAAAAACGGCTGAGTGAATCCAAATATGCCTTTACCTGATCAGTAACCTGGCTTGTATAACCGCTGGCATTAAGAAATCCCAGGAATGGAAAAGATTCGAATCCAGCCTCCATCTGCAGATCAGAGACCTCTTTTTTCAGAATTTTGAAATAATTTAGTGATTCGTCAGGATTCTCTTTCAGTTGGATATTTCGCTGACAAACATCCAATTCTGATTTCAAAGTCGGTATCTTATAGGCTGTGATGTATGAATACCTTGAAATTTCCTGGTCATAGGGGAAAAAGATTTTTTCGTATTCGTTGTTTTTAAACTGTTCAACTGCCAAAGCCTCAAAGGTCCATCGTGAAGTCATCATATTTCCAACAAGTGGAACATTGACCTGTGATGCAATGCTGGGATTGAGGTAATTGAAAGGAACTATGGTTCCGCTTAACAACAACTGCGGAACCAGAATAAAGGGAATCAGGATATAAATTGCAACCACAGAATTCAATCCTGCCGAAATATTTAACCCTACCATATTGGCAAAGCAGGATGTGGAAAAGAGAATTAGAAAATAACTAAGGGTCATTCCTTTGACTCCCAGAATCAAGTTACCAGCAAGGACATACAGAATGGTTTGAATCGCCGACAGGACAAACAAGAGAATTATTTTCGAATTGAGATAGCTGAACCGGCTAAGATGAAGGAAGGCCTCACGCTTCAGGATCTTCCTGTCTTTGAAAATCTCTTCAGCGCTTACCATCATACCGAGAAACAGGGAGACAACAACGCTCATGAAAAGATAGGCGACAAGATTACGGTTATCGCCGAAAATATACTCATCACCGAAAGAATATCGTGTCAGAAAAGCAAGTAATGCAGCCAGGAACGGGGCTTCCAGGAGATTGATGAACATATATTGGCGGTTGGTGATCTTTGTCAGCATATTCCGGATGCTGAATATCCTGAATTGCCTGAATTTGCCAGGGATACTGAAAAAATTATGCGGAAGTGTTTCTTTTTTTTCCATGATCTTAAGCCCCGGTTGGATATTCTTCCGGAAATAATCATACCATTCTTTTGGCGTGATTTTCCGGTTCCCGGTCAGTTTTCCATATTCATTGAGGATTTTTGTTTCTGTGATCTGGAGAAGCTGTTCCGGATTAACATACCCACAACTAAGGCATTCGCTTTCTTCGGGATTGACATGACTACTGACCGATTTGAAATAGGTTAAGGCATCAATCGGATTTCCGTAATAGATAGGATATCCGCCTTTATCCATGATCAGAAGTTTGTCGAACAACTTGAAGATATCCGATGAAGGTTGATGAATATTAACTATGACCAGCCTACCCTCCAGGGTTTGCTCTTTCAGAAGAAGCATAACCATTTCAGAATCCATCGATGATAAACCTGAAGTTGGTTCATCGGCAAAAAGAACGGAAGGCCCCCGGATAAGCTCGAGTGCAATATTTAGTCGTTTTCGTTGTCCGCCACTGATAAATTTATTCAACGGATCACCGACTGTCAACTTTCTTATCCCAATCAGATCAATATCCGCCAGAATCCGCATCACAGACCTGATGAGTTGTTTGTCTGTGAAATCTTTAAAACAAAGTCTGGCATTGTAATAAAGATTCTGGAACACCGACAGCTCTTCAATGAGCAGGTCATCCTGTGGAACGAAGCCAATAATTCCCTGGAGTTTATCTTTCTCCTTTTCAAGGTCATAACCATTTATCAGAATCTCACCTTTATTTAAAATTAGATTACCATTCAGGAGGTTAAGCAAAGTTGATTTACCGACGCCGCTTCCTCCCATCACTCCGATTAATTCTCCGGAATTGGCAGTGAAACTGAATGGATGGATGCCATTGGAGCTATTCTTGAACCGGTATTCGATCTCCTTTGCCGAAAATGCGATACTCACTTTTTCCTTCGAATGTAAAAACTGGCCGACAACATCAGTATAATAAACCGGACTTATTTTAAGGTTTTTCAGAATAGAACCGTTGGTGAACAAAAAAGAATGATTGGGTGGCACGTTGTGACCGTTGAGATATAGATCATCCCTGCCTATGTAACGGCATACGAATGTCCGTACGGAGGGAACATACAGTATCAGAATTTTTCCGTCAAGATGTTCACGAAAAATATTTTTAAATCCCTTCTGGATTGGAATTGCCTGATTACTGATTATTAAAAGGCTCTCTTTGTGCATCTCTTCACCAAAGGGATCAAAAACAAATGCTTTCGAATTATGGTACTCCTGGTCAGGGGGGTTGAAGACAGTTTTAAAGACCATTATGCAGTTTTCAGCTAGAGCGCTTTCTATTGCCGTCTTTCCAGTAGAATCCTGCTCAAGCTCTTCAAAAAATTCAAGGAATTTTATAAAAACGATCAGCCGGTCTTTTGCATTAAGCTGGTTATGGATTTTCTGACATATGGTATGGATCTTTTCCGGAATTCTCTGCTCTTCGCTTTCCTCAGTCTTTTCATTAGGCTGATGAAAATATACCAGTTCATCAAAAAGTTTCAGGTATTCCTCCAGTTCATGACTGTTGAGATGTTGCCTGAGATAGGATTCAAGGATTGTCCGGGTATTTGCTGAAATCTGCTTTTTAACCGAAGCTGCGACAATGGCAAAAAGCTGGACCAAAGCCATCAGGATGGGTTCCGACATGGTTGGAGATTTTGTAAAAGGTAAAAATAAGCAATTTGCAATAATAAAAAAACCGCCTTGAAGTAAGGCGGTTAATGTATTATGTTATGCTTTATTTATTTAACAAACGACATTCTGACACTTTCTGAAAGATCAGCAATATCGGCTGCTTTCTGGATCGGAAGTTTTTTATCGGCTTCCAAACCATAGTCAGTAAAAATAGGCCTGAGTTTTGCGATTGCTAATCCAACTTCCTTCATGTTGTCCTCTGTTTGATAGGCTTCAAGGATAGTTAGCAGTTTATCGAGGTTCTCTTTCTGTTTAAATATAACAGTAGAAATCAACTTGTTATCTTTTGCAACTACATTAAGGGATGCTGCCAGGTACAAGCCTTCTGCAAAGGTGCCACAAGCGATCAGCACGGCAACTTCATTACGGTTATTGCCAGAAAGGAAAGCATTGGTTGCACCGAAAACTTTACTGATCAATATAACCAGGGAGTCTTTGTTATTGTTGTATTTCTTGATTTTATCAGGTAAAGTTTTATCGTAAACACCTGCAATGCCAAGTTCATCAGCCAGACGGGAAGTACAAGCTAAAAATTTATTTGTTTCATCTATGCGGTTATAGGTGGCAGAATAGCTGAGATCGGCACTGTAAACACCCAGGTTGAGAGCCTTACTTTTCTCCGTCATGTATTTCCCAATGTTGGCAGGCGGATTTGTGATATCAAAAATAAAACCTGCCTTGGCCTTCTCAAGCATCATTGTAACCTCGAACGGGGTTGGGAATTGATAGAGAAGATTTTGAGCCTCAGGACTGAGAGTTATTTCTTTTTTTATGGTATCGGCTGCCTGCTGATTAGCATTCTTATTTGTCGGAGCATTGTTGCAACCTGCTAGGGAAATAGCAAGAATCAGGGTAATCCCTGCAAAGGAGAAATAAATTTTTTTAATTGTCTTCATAAATCTCTTTGAAAATTTGTTCGTACTTAAGATAAGGAATACTTATTCAGGTAATTATTGTTTTATGCGAAATTAAATGAATTTTTTCAATCCCCCGAATTTTTTATGAAAAAAAGGAGGCTATCCGAAAAACCGGATAACCCCCTTTGTCAGACAGGTTTATTTCAAACCTGGGAGTATTCCTTATTTTATTTACTTCCCTTCTTAAATCGCATATACCAGGTAAGTTGATAATAATCTGGATTCTCCTGCTTTTCTACTTTTTCAGCCTCTGCAGATGATTTTAGGTATGGCATTAATACATCGTCTCCCGGTTGCCAGTTGGCAGGGATTAGTACCTGTTGCTTGTCGGCCGTTTGCAAAGCAACTACCGTTCTTTCAATTTCACCCAGGTTCCTACCAATATTCATTGGATAGTAAAAGATAGCCCGGATCTTGTTTTTCGGGTCAACAATAAAAACTCCCCTGACATCCTTCGTGGAACTGGTACTGGGATGAATCATGCCATATTCCTTTGCGATTATGAGGTTTGGATCTGAAACCAGAGGAAAATCAATCTTAACCGGCTCCCTGTCTTTATACCGTATCGTTTCCATATTTTTCTCCCATTCAACATGGTTTTCCAATCTATCTACAGAGACGACAACGAGTTTCACTCCTAGTTTATCAAAATCTTTTTGTGAAGCAGCGAGCTCCAGAATCTCAGAAGTGCATACCGGGGTAAAATCGGCAGGATGACTGAAAAGTATCTTCCATTTGAGGTTATAATCTTCCGGGAAATTCAAAGTTCCTGTTGTGGATTCAGCTATAAAAGAGGGTGCGTCTTCCCCTAGCATGGGAAAGTTAATGTGGCTCTTTTCTTGTGCCCAACTTTGGGTTACATAAAATATCAAAACACTTGCTATCAAAATGATCTTTTTCATTTGTATAAAATTTTAAGTTAAAGAATGATTTATATCTATTAACAATTACCGAATGGATTTAATACCATCAAACAGGCAACTTAAATTAAAATTAATTTGGACTAAATAAATACAAAGATAAACATTAATTTAATAAAGTCAAGGGGAAAAGAAAAAAGTTTAGAATAATTTAATGCCTGATCAGTACCTTAAGGGTAGAGGGTTGTTGGGCAAAATCGATTGCTTCCAGGATATCTTTGAAATCGAACACTTTTGAGACAATAGGTTCAGGATCAACCAAGTTCTGTTCGAGCAGGCTCAAAGCA
>Ga0172368_10003240_pt1 | contig 19976 bp, 27 predicted proteins | sample Lak11m_FD_114540 | JGI IMG/M metagenome (GOLD analysis project Ga0172368, IMG submission 114540) | Freshwater microbial communities from Kabuno Bay, South-Kivu, Congo - kab_022012_11m | ecosystem: Environmental > Aquatic > Freshwater > Lake | place: Democratic Republic of the Congo: South-Kivu...
CAAAATTGTTATTGAGCGCATAGCCATATAAGGTATTCAAATACAATGTGGCTCGGGCTACTTCGCCTTTGGCGGCGTCAAGCGGCTCGAAATATGACGATGTCGTATAGTTGGCGGTTACCCGGCTGCCGGAATCGACGACCTGGTTGGCCGTGATGTGGGCGACTTCGCCAAACAGTTTATTGCCGCGGATCGAATTCGTCTTCCAATCGTCGGCGAATATGTGATGGTTATCCGAGGCGGCGGTGCTGCCGATCTTCGATTGCGGGAACGTGTGTTCGCGGTTCCATTGGTTGGGTTGGGCTGAACTGCCGACGGTCGCCGTCTTCGGATAGGTGACGCGGGCATAAATCGTCAAGACGTTGCTGCTGTTAGATAACGATTGATCGGCCGATTGGAACCGGCTCCAGTCGTAGCTGACCGATACGTTGGTATTGATTAGGTTCTTCAACGCCGTTTTCAATGTTTCCCCGGCAATGGTGGTGCTGATGGAACTGTAGTAGGTTGGAGCGTTAGAGATAACCGAGATCGTCGGGAATAGTTCGCCAGAAGAAGTTATTGACGAACTGGAGACGATCGAAGTCGTGCTTGTCACGGAACTGGATATAGTTTCACTGCTCGAAGAACTGGAGGATGAAGACGTGCTTGAAGATGTGGCCGAGGTGCTTGGCTGCTCCGAGGAAATCTCGCTTGACAAGCTTGATTCGGCGATGTCTTCAGACAATGAGATTTCCGAAGTTGTTTCGATCGAATCTTCGGCGGATGAAGATTCCGCATTCAATGAAGATGAGTTGCATCCTGCCAGCAGGATGGCGATGATTGGCATAAGCCAGACAGTCCGTTTCAAATTGGCATACCTCTTAACGAATTGTCATTCTATCAAATGACAGTGTAGATATAAAGAAAAAAAGATGGCATCACAAATAAGTTAAATGAAATAATGATATTAATGGATTTTCGAGGTAAGGATGAAAAAATTCCGTTGTACGGTCTGCGGCTATATTTATGATGAAGCCGAAGGCGATCCCGATAACGGCATCGCTGCCGGCACCCGCTTTGAAGACATTCCCGATGATTGGCTTTGCCCGATCTGCGGCGTCGACAAAGACAGTTTCGTCGAAGTCGACTACTGAACCGGCTTGTTTCGTTTTCCTATTTTCTTAAGTAGACATTGTAACGTTTCTTCTTCCTGTTCGCTGAGGCTATCAAGCACTGTCCGCAGGGCTTTTTCATGGATCGGATAGACCGCGGCGACATAATCGGAACCGGTTTTAGTCAGTGATAGGCGATAGACCCGGCGATCATCATCGTCCTGCTTTTTCTCGATCAGCCCTTTTTCAAGGAGCCGTTCGATCACATAGCTCATGCTTGAATGCGGCACGAGGATTTTCTCGATTACTTCGGCCACGGTCAGCGTGCCTTTATGAAACAAGGCTTCCAACGTGCCGAATTCGCTCAGGGTCAGTCCGTGGGCTTGGATATCCTGCCGGATGATATCCTCGATGCGGCGGCTGGCCCGCATCAAAATGGCGACCGTCTTCAAATCGCGTTTCATCATTAGTACTCCTTCTTGAAATCGAGGTCGGATCTGACGGTGTCGATATGGCGGACCATCTTTGTTATCTTGTCGCGCATGGCTCGGAAGCGAGGCGGAAGCGCCAATGTTTCTCCTAATATCACATACGATTCTTCATCGTCGATGAACCCGGGACCGTCGGTGGCCAGCTCAAACAGGATCGGCCGGTAGATGCGGGCATATAGCGATTTGAAATAGAAACGGTCGACATAACCGGAATTGGGAATGCGCCGCCGTCGATAGTGTTCCAGCCATTCATCCAGTTCCGCCTTGTCTTCGATTCGGAAGGCGATATGGTGGACGCCGCCGTAACCTTGTATCGCGGTAGGAGCATCAGCGTCTTCTTCCACGATGATCGAGGCGCCGTTTCCGCCCACGCCCATTTCATATAACGTCATGTTGTTTTCCTGACTGGTCATTCGCATTGACAGTACGACGACAAGAGCTTTATTCATGGCGGCGACATCGGAGACGCGGAAAAATATCGGTCCGAGTCCGTAGATGGCAAATTCGTTTGGGATTGGGCCTTTCTTCCAAGGCCTTCCGGGGGGCGACGCCCTTTATTCCTTCATCGGAAAACAGGGCGTAATCCTGGTGGTCGAAATCGGAAAAGAAGAGTGTTTTGCGGCCAAATATGCTTGTTGTCTCAAGATGGTCCACTCCTTTTTCTTTGAAGCGCTTCGCCCAGTATGCAAGACTGGCGTCGGTTGGCACGCGTAAGCCGATGCGGCTGATCTCATCGCTTCCCTTGACCGCGGGCGTCATGCCGGGAAAGTCGAAAAAGGTGACGTCGGTTCTGGGCGAGCCGGCATCGTCGGCAAAGAAAAGATGATAGGTTTGGATGTCGTCCTGATTGATGGTTTTCTTGACCAGCCGCAATCCGAGCACGTACGTGAAGAATTGATAGATACGTTCGGCGCTGCTGGTGATCGCCGTCACGTGATGAAGTCCTTTTAAGTGTTTCATGGTGTACCTCAACTACCATGAATATATTTCCATTTGGAATTGTCTTCAAACGATATGCTTAATGCCGCAACTCTTGCAATGCCTTTGATTATCGCCATATATGTGCTTATATGACGATCGCCGCGTTTTTGATAAATCAAAGGCAGACAAAAAGACCGTCTCCGGTCTTCTTGATGATGATTGAGTTATTCCTTTTTCGGTTCTTCTTCGGTACGTTCGAGCACGACGTAATTATTCTCGACGTTGAGTCCGTCGAGGCTGTCGATGAATTTGCCGAAGCGGCTGAAGCCGTACGCCTCGATGTTAAAGTCGGTAAAGTTGGTTTCCAGCATCTTTTTCATCTCGGGTAAGGAAATCTTCTTATTGCGGGACGCCTTAAGCTTTTGGGTGACGAACTCGCCGATGGCCCGATCCTGCTTCGATTCGACTATTTTCACGAACAGCTGTTCTTTTTCAAGCACGAGACTAAAGGATTTTATGGTGGAGATGAGTTTCGACAGGCTTCTGGCGCCGTAGCGGCGCGGGTCAAAGTCCGATTGAAGATTGGTTAATAGATTGCCAAGGTAACTTAACAGGATCTTTCCATCGGTGCCGCTTTCGATGATGAGGTCGCGGATCGTGTCGGCCAATTCGCGCGTGCTGATTTCCTCGCCTTTTTCTCCTTCGACCAGATAGTCGAAATACTTGAATTCGTTACAGGAGGACACGAACGCTTTACTGGCTTTCTGATCGCCGATGCCGATGACGAGGGCGCCTTTTTCCCGCAGTTTGATGACCAGGGGCGTGAAGTCGCTGTCCGAAGTCACGATCATGAACATGTCGACGAGTCCTTCGTTCATGATTTCCAGGGCATCGAGGCTCATCGCCATGTCGGCGGCGTTTTTCTTGACGGCAACGTTATATTGGTGGACCGGGCGGATGGCGAATTCCGACGAGATGCGGCGCCATTCGTCGCCGATGCTCTTGATGTCGGCATAGAAGCGGCTGGTGATGGCCGTGCCGTATTTGGCCATTTCCTTGATGACGGCCGCCATGCGGCTGACGGGGACGTTTTCGGCATCGATCAATAGGGCGATGCGGTGATTGTTTTCCATGATTTTTCCTTTAAAGTATGTATTGAATACCATACATATAATAAATTACGGATGCCGATAATGCATCATCTAATCTTGCCAAGCGTCTTGACGCCGACGAATCGTCTGATGGTATACAATTGATTTATGAACGATAAACAAACTTTGCGCGACATGCTGATTCAAAAACGCCTGGCGTTATCGATGGCCGAGGTTCATCGCCGCTCGGCCCAATTGGTAAAGACGATTTTAGAACATCCGTCATATCGGCACGCCGAATTGGTCGCCTTATATTATCCGATCAGCCATGAGGTTGATTTGCGCTCGTTATTCTCCCTAGGCAAGCGCATCGCTTTGCCGAAGATTTATGGCGGCGAAATGCACTTTCTCGAAATCGGACCGGCTACTTTGTTGGAAACGAGCCGTTTCGGCATCAAAGAACCGATTAACGGTCAAGTAGTCGACGATCAGATCGACTTGCTTTTGGTTCCTTCGATTGCCATCGACGCAAAGTTTTACCGTATCGGTTACGGCAAAGGCTATTTCGACCGTTTTTTGGCTTTGCACCACCCAAAAACGTCCTTGGGCGTCGTTTATGACTTCCAACTAGTCAAACATTTCGACCATTCGGATACGGATATACCGCTTGACGGGGTTTTGATTGCCTAGTCGGAGGCAGTTTTCAGTTTGTTAAGTTTTGTCTGATCGCGTTGCCGTTTTCGTGAAAGTAAGATAGTCGCGGGGCACGAACTCGTATCCGCCTTTCGACAGTGAGGAAACGATGCCGTCTTTTTTTATGTATATCTCATCGTCGATGATCATGTCGATGTCGCGGGCATCAAAGTCCTTATTCAAAATTATCTCGACGCCTAAAGAGCCGTAGACGATCGGCTCGAAGCCGAAATCACGACGAATAATCATTAATAAATCGTCCAGCTGCCGGTACAATTTTTCGCGTTGCGCGCTCACTGATGGATTGGGGCGCGCAAACGCGTCAGGGTTTCCAAAAGAAAGCCAATTAATCCGGCAAAAAGCCGTTAATTACGATTTGTGATACTGGTCTTCGTCGATTTCGGTCGTCGCCAGGTAATTTTGGTATTTACCCAACACGATGCGCGGCAGTTCGACGTCGATCGTCATCAATTGGGCGCCGTAATCGACATGGAGGATGTGTCCGTCTCGTTGGAGCGAACTATATAAATCCGGTTCCGTGTATGGGATGCAGACGACGGCTTCGATGTAGCGGCCGTCCATGAAGCGGCTGATTTTTTCTTCGAGCGGTTGGAAGCCGATGTCTTTAAGCGCGGATACCGACACGATGTTTTCAAACGGCAAGTCGTCGGGGTAGCCGGCGACGTCGACTTTGTTAAAGACATACAGTTCCGGTTTCGGTTCCTTGACGATGGCTTCGATCGTTTCTTCGACGTTCTCGAGCTGGCGCATGTATTCGGGGTTGGCGTAATCAACCACGTAAACGATCAGGTCGCAAAGTTCGATTTCTTCTAACGTCGAACGGAACGCGGCCACCAGATGCGGGGGCATGTTGCGGATGAAACCAATTGTGTCGATGGCGATGAAGCGGCGGTGGTTAGGCAACACGATCAGCCGCGCGGCCGTGTCAAGCGAAGAGAACAGTAAATCCTGCGCCAGCACTTGCTTGCTGCTGGAGGTGTTTTCGATCGAGTGGGTATAGAGCCGGTTGAGCAGCGTCGATTTGCCCGAGTTCGTGTAGCCGACGATGGCGACGGTGAACATGCCGGCCTCTTGGCGCTTCTTGCGCTGGGTGCTTCGCTGGGTCACCAGTTTCGCCAGCGCTTTGCGGTCACGGAGAATGTTGGCGTGGAGCCTTCGCCGTTCGAGTTCGAGTTTCTGCTCGCCTGGTCCGCCGATGGTGCCGGTGGCGCCCCGTTGCCTTGACAGTTCCCGATATCTTCCAATCAATCGCGGCAGCATGTATTGATCGCGCGCAAGCGATACCTGCAGTTTAGCGACGGGCGAATGGGCTCTCCGTTCGAATATTTCTAAAATCAGCATCGTGCGGTCGAGCACTTTGATGTCGAGCGCGGTTTCGAGATTGCGGAAGTGGACGGGTGAAAGTTCGTTATCGAAGATGACCACGTCGGCCAAATGTTCGCCGATCAGCTGTTTGAGTTCGATGACTTTGCCCGAGCCGATGTAAAAGTTCGGAGTCGGTTTCGCTCCTTTTTGAATGAAAGTGGCTTTAGTTTCGTAGCCGGCCGAAAACGCCAGCGTCGCCAATTCCTCGAGCGATTCCTTAAAATATTCTGACGTTGGCGTTTCCAGTCCGATCAGGATGGCTTTGTTTTCAATCATGGGACGCCTCTTGGGCTGGATTAACTTGTTTTGTTTTCGGCTGCTTGAATTTCCACAATAAATAGGAAATCACGCCGACGATGATGAAAATCATCAGGCTCCAATAGGCGACTCCGATACCGTTACCGTCGATTCGGAACCATCCGAGCCTTTGATAATCAAAAAAGAAATACGGGACGAACGTGTTCTCGGCCGGGAAGCTGATCCCCATTAGCGTCGCCGCCATCACAAATGCAAAATACGCTAGAGGCGGCCAAAAGGCATACCATACTTCGTTTTTCGAGCTTGCCGTACCGCGGTCGAACAGCCAAAAGTCTGCCAACGTCAATAACGGGGCGATGAAATGCAACGTGATGCTGGTGACCGAGATGACGTAGATGAACGAGATTGCCGGCGCCAAGATGAGACCAAAGACGAAGAATGTAAGAGTCACGCTTGTCAAACTGACGTATTTGAGGACCTTAAGCGCCGGAGTGATAAATGTCTTCTTGCCGCGATGGCGCCTAATCGCGTCAACCAAGAAAAAGGCCATGACAAGCATGTTGAAAATGTTGCTTTGGAGCGTGAAATAGAATAGCGATTGAAATCCATCGCCGGCCAACAGCGACCTGATGACGGAATTGGCCACGCCAATCAAGGTGAAGGCCACGACGCCGCTTTTCAGCATAATTGATGTTTTGGTTTCTTTATTCATATGACCTCAAAATTGGAACCACGTCGCCATCATGGCGACGAGATCGAAAAAGGACAATCCGACATTTACCGCCATCAGTATAAACGCATATGATCCGAAGGCGATCCACATTGCTCTGGATTTGGTTTTGATGGCTTTGACAAGATTAATCACCACTAAAATGACGGCTAGCGGAATCGAGGCGACGACGATGCCGTTGCCCCATAAAAAGGCAATCGTACCGATCGGATTATTGAATCCGCCGCCTTCGATCGGGACATAGCCAAAGCCGATCAGAGTAACAAGGGCCACCAGCAAGACCACAAAAAAAGCATAGCTGGCGATAAGGACGGTTATGTCTATGACATAGGTCCAGGCTGCTTTGCCATGCTTTTCGGGAATGACGATTAATGACTTGAATAGATTGAGTAGTTCCATAGGACATACTAATCATATCATTAAGACCGTCAGGCCAATATCAATTAAATGCGGATTAGGATATGGTCTCCGTCATGTGTTTTGACTTCGACGATGGTGAGGTGGCCGTGACGCCGCACATACCGTCTGGCCGCTTTGACTAGTTGGGGTAATAATCCGACCAAAGTGATCACATTTTCGTCATGATGGCTGCTTTTGATGATGGCATGACGGACGATGTGCCATTTGGCGACTCCAAGGGGCATCCAAATACGGATGCGCGGTCCCCGCTTGGTTAGAACCTTGATAACCATTAGTTGACGGTTACTTCGACATGGTCGCCGTCGGCCGAGTCGATTTCGACCAGTTTGCCGATGACGCCTTGTTCGATTAAGGTCATGATTTGCTTGAAGTCGATGTTCTTGAGCGCTTCGTTTCCATTAACCGCCGGCATGGCGACGCCCGATTCGACGACGATCTTGAGTAGGGCGACCGGGATGTTGATCCTGACCTTGTCTCCATCGGTGGAGTCAACTGTGACCTTCAAAGTCATGTTTTTGACGTCTTTACGTTCGTTTTCGGGAACGAGATGCGGCGTTTCTTTCGCCTTGCCGACTAGTTCGTCGACGGTGACGCCGAGCACTTCCGATAATGTCAATAAGCCATCAATGTCGGGATACGACGCGGCGCATTCCCATTTGGAGACTGCTTGTGGCGAGACGTGCAGTTTGTCGGCCACTTCTTCCTGGGTCAGGCCCTTATCTTTTCTTAAGCGGGCGAGCCGGGTTCCAAAACTTTCTTTCATGTGTGTGTGTCCTCCTTTTAAAGACGCCTTCATTGTAGATAGCGATGAGGGCCAAAGTAAGCGACGGAAAGTTGAATAAGGCCCATTTTCTATAATGTTAGTTGTTTTTTCCCTCAACCATAAGTTGTATTGGCTCTTTTTCATATAAAAAGGGGCTAAAAGCGTGTTTTTAGCCCCATAAGTTCTTCTATCAGATAAACTAGCGTATTTCTTTAAACGGAACGGTTTCGACGTTACGGTTTTGCTTCAGGTCAAGATAGAATTCATATGTCGCCAGATTGATCTTCGGAACGACCCAGAATAGAAGGATGCCGGCAGTTAGTATACCGAGTAATATCCAGCCGATATAGCTTAAGTGGAGACAAAACAATTCCCACTTGTGGCCTTCCATCATCTGCTCGCTCTTCTTAAGGGCGGCCATCGGGTCGATTGTCGGTTCTTCATTGAGGATGAAGTAGCTCATCTGATAGGCATAGGCTTTGATGATGCCGGGGATCAAAAACAAGAGCGACCATAGGAATATCAGCACCATTTGGATGATGCCCACCAGCATGGCATTGACGAAGTTTTCGAATCCTTTGAACAATGTTTCAATCGACGGCTTTTCGCGGCGGGCGACCCCGATGATGAAAATCGTGAATCCAAGCATCAGCGGACCCTCGATTAGGAATCCGCCGAACACCGTCGAGGTAGCGGCGCCCAAAATAACCATCATCAAAAAATACGCTAGAACGGTATAGGTCGAATAGGCACTCATCTTCTCTTCAGCGGCTTGACGGTATTCTTTTGCGGTCTTCATGTTTCTCTCCTATATTACAATGAATACTTTATCATTTTCGATGACCGCGACATACTTTTTCAGGTCATGGGCGGAAATATCGGGCACCAGCATGTTCGCTTTGGCGCTTGGCACCACTTTGGCTTTGGTGATGTCGATCATTAAGCCATGCTCTTTGCACTGAATGATTCCATCTTCGTATTTTCCCGGCGACAGCGGGGCCCCTTTATGCGGGCACTTGTCGAGGATGGCGTATGGTCTGCCATCATGGACGACGAGCAAGATGGCGCGGTCGTTAATGAGAACGCGTATCTTTTTCTTCTCGAGGAGGTCGGCTTGGGAACATACATAATGCTTCATGAAATTCGCTCCTTAGATAAATATATCATCGCAAGTCGCCTTTGAAGATAGATTGGCAGATATAAAAAGAAGAAAAACGATTTTTTGTCGTTTCAAATAAAAAAAAAGGGCTCTCGCGAGCCCTCGGTGGTATTAATTGGTTTTATCGTCGTCGTCCTTTATGTCGCGCAGATTCTCAAACGCCTTGTCGCTGTCCGGATTGACGCGGAATTCGGACATCATTCGATTTACCGTCTCGTATTGGTTGCGAACACCCTCTTTTGAACTGCGGTAGCGGGCTGTTCGATCGTGCCGGATACCCAATGAGCCGGCCGCCGCGAAGGCATCGAAGTTGGCGCCAAGAAAGACGAACTCCCAGCCTCGTTCTTGCCGGTCGATAATTTGATGGCGTACATCTTCGAGACGGTACTCGTAACTGGCGTTTTCAAGTCCGTCGGTTGTGATGACAAACAATACTTTCGTCGGTCGCTCGTCTTGTTGCATGTCGCGGTGTACTCTCGTGATTTTGCTGATGCTGCGGCCCAGCGCATCAAGAAGCGCCGTCGTTCCGGTGGCAAAATACGTCGCGCGTGAAAGATAGGGCACCTCGCGGATGGGGATGCGGTTGTGGATGACTTCGCTTCTGTGGTTGAAAAGCACAGTCGAGAAGATGGCTTCCCCCGACACCTCCTTTTGCTTTTCTAGCATGGCGTTGTAACCTCGGATCGTTTCATCGGTCAGCTGTTCCATTGAACCGCTCCGGTCTAGTATAAAGACGACTTCTGTAAATTCCTTTTTCATGGCTTTCTGCCTCCTTTTGCCTATAGCATAGCGAAAAGAGGAGGCCGTTTGGTCGCTTCGAAAGCGACATCGTTATACTTTCAATAAGGGCTCGGAGTAGTCGTCAAGCGTATCGTTTATTTTCATGATATCGAACTGCTTATGTTCGATGTGATAGCGGATGATAAGGTCGAAATTTTGGCTCATTGACAACGTATAGCCGGCTCGTTTCAATAAATCAAGGGTTTCGTCGATATTAAGTTTTAGGGCAAGGCATAAGGCAATCGCTGTTTCTCTTTTGGGGTGATAATTGTTTCCGCGAATCTTTGAAAACAACTTTTTGTCCAAATGCGCCCGCGTATAAACTTCGACATCGTCATATTTTCTCTCTCTAATGAAATCAAACAGAGCTTGCGAGAAGGTTTTTTCCTTGTGGGCGGAAAAGTCGACGGCGACAGCCGACTCGATATTAATATTCGCGAAATTGTTTTCTTGGTCCTCACGATAACTTCTTTTGATCGATTCCGTTCGAAGCTTTGGCTCCCGATCAGCAAAGTAATCATCTTCTTTGATGTTTCGTTGTGCCAAGGCGCCCATGATCGACTCAAACCGGCTTTCGTAAAGCGCAAACGATTCTTTGTCATAAATAACTAGATATACATCAAGACGATGACTCAGCAGAAATGCTTTGATGGCATCGATGGCAATATCGAGAGCCGCTTGTTTCGGAAAGCCGTACAGCCCCGCCGATATAAGCGGAAAGGCAATCGAACGCAAACCTAATTCAAGCGCCAAATCCAGCGCCCGGACATATACGGAGGTCAACCTCGACCGTTCATTATTGGCGCCACCGACCCAGATGGGACCAACGGCGTGGAAGACGTACTTGGCTTTGAGACGATAGGCCGGGCTGACGACGATTTGTCCATCGGCCAAGGTGCCAAATGTCTCCCTTTTACGGAGCAATTCCGGGCCGGCCTTCATGTTGATGGCCGCTTCGACGCCTCCGCCGAAAATAGGTAGTGGGTCAGCCGAATTGACGATGGCATCGACTGCCATTTTGGTTATGTCTTGATGGATTACGTGCAGTGGCATGACTTGATTATACCTTGTCTAATATCGTTAAATCACTAGACGTTGTAACCTGGATTTGACATCAAGGCGGCAAAACGCGCCGTTTGTAGCGCTTTCATTCTATTTAAATAAATATAAATATCTCATAAGTTACATGCTAAAATAAAGCAAATATAAACAAAAAGGAAAACGAAGATAACATGTCCCGCATCATTGTAATCGCTGGGGATTTGGCTTCCGGAAAGTCCACCCTGGCGAAAAATCTCTCGTCCCATTTCAAAATCCCCTACTTCACGAAGGAGGGCGTCAAGGAACTCCTGAGCGAAGAACTCCAGTATCAGGATCGCGTCGAAAACAAGAAATTGTCCAATGCCGCGATAGATGTCCTCCTGCACATTCTCGAACGCGTGACCGAAGTATCCGGCAGCGCCGTTCTCGAAGCCAATTTCCACAAATCAGAACTTGAGAAGATCAAACGCGAATGCGAACTCCACCACTCGGAAGTTATCCTCTTATACCTGACCGGGGATATCGATGTGCTCTATGAGCGCTTCATGTATCGTGAATATTACCAAAACCGTCACCCCGTCCACCTGACCCATCCCCTCCAGGACATCGATGAATTTGAAAACTACGTCAATAAATGGCGTGCGGAAGAGGAAGTCTTGCCCCGCCACTACATCGACGTTACCAATTGCGACCGCGAAATTATATTCGCCAAAGCATTAGAAAAACTAAAAGAACTCGGAATGACCGAGTAAACATAGGAAGGTAAAGCCATGACATACGAATCGGAAAAAATCCGCAATATTCTTTTCTTGGGCCACCAAGGCTGCGGCAAGACATCGCTCATCGAATCATTAGCCAGCTTCACGACGAAGACGGTTAAAGGCGCGATTGAAAGAAAGAACACCATCAGCGACTATACCGTCGAGGAAAGAAACCGTCTCAGTTCCTGCAATTTGGCCATCGTACCGCTAGAATATAACGGCTATAAGATCAATCTATTGGATGCTCCCGGAAACGACTCGTTCGTTTATGAAATCATCGGCGTCTTGGACATGATCAAAGGTGCCGTGCTCGTCATCGATGCCCAAAAAGGTCTCGAAGTCGGTACCGTCAAACACTATAACTTCCTACGGAAGCACGGTGTGCCTACCTTCATCTTCGTCAACAAGATGGACAAGGAATCGATTAAATACGAAGAACTGCTCCAGGCGATTAAGACGCGGCTTGGCAAACAGGCCATCTCCTTCGTGTACCCAATCGGCCGTCAGGACAGTTTCGACGGCTTCATCGATGTGATTTCCCTCAAAGCCCGCAAATATAACGGCACCGAATGCGTCGATGACATCATTCATGATGACAAAAAAGAAAAAGTCATGGAACTCCATAACGTCATTTCCGAACAGGTGGCGGTTACCGACGAAGCCTTGCTTGAAAAATTCTTCAGCGGCGAAACGCTGTCGAAGGATGAAATTCGCACTGGCCTTCATACGGCCGTTTTGGCTGGCGATTTGACCCCAATCCTCGTTGGCAGTGCCATCAAGGACATCGGCGTCGACACCTTGCTCGAAATGATGATCGAGTATCTCCCCAATCCGAACGAACTGAAACCGTACGTCGTCAAGGCTGACGATGGCAGCGAAATCGTCCGCCACACCGTTTCCGGCGACCCGTTTAGCGCTTATGTCTTCAAAACGATGCTCGACCAATACAAAGGGACGACCAACATCATCAAAGTATGCTCGGGAACTATCAGCCTAGGTGATGAAATCTACTGCCCGAACACCCAAAACACCTTTAAGGTGTCGCAGATGTTCTTCCTGTCCGGCAACAAACAGACACCAGCCGAGAAAGTTTTCGCCGGCGACATCGTCGGCTTGGCCAAACTTGAAGGAATCACGACGGGTCATACGCTATGTGACAAAACCAAACCGATCAAATATCCCAAGGCTAAATATCCGACCGCGGTCTATTACCGCGCGGTGAGCACCAAGAATCCGAAGGATGAAGAAAAATTTGGCGGTGCCCTCGTCAAGATGCAGACCGAAGACCCGATCCTCGAAGTCGCCCGCAATAACGAGACGAAACAATTATTGATCGGCGGACTGAGCAGCTCGCATCTCGCCTACGTGCTTGAAAAGATCCAAAACGTCTACGGCATGGCCGTCGACGTAATGCCGCCCAAGATCAACTACCGCGAAACGATCAAGAAAGAAGCCACGGCGCCCGGCCGTTACGTCAAGCAATCGGGCGGCAGCGGTTTCTACGGCGTCGTCGAGATGAAATTCCTTCCCAGCGGCAGCGGCAAAAACGAATTCACCGAAGAGATATTCGGCGGTTCGGTCCCCAAAAACTACATTCCCGCGGTTGAGAAAGGGTTCTTCGAATCGCTCAATCAAGGCATGTTGGCCGGTTTCCCGGTTCTCGGCGTCAAAGCGGTCCTGCTCGACGGCAAGTACCATCCGGTCGATTCTAACGAATTGGCGTTCAAGATGGCGGCCGTCATCGCGTTCAAAGACGCCTACATGAAATGCAGCCCGACGATTCTTGAGCCGATCATGAAAATCACCATCAACGTCAGTAACGAATTCACCGGCAACATCATGAACGATCTCAACCAAAGACGCGCCCGCATCATGAGCATGGATGAAAAGTCCAACAACATCCAGGAAATCGTCGCCCTCGTTCCCGAAGCCGAAATCCTCGACTATGTCACCAACCTGCACGTCCTATCGCAAGGAAGCGGCTTCTTCAACAGAACGTTTGAATCCTATCAGGAAGTGCCCGGACAGCTGATCGAAGGCGTCATCAAAGCCAACTCGATGCTGAAGCCGACCGAGACCAAGTAGTCAAGTTAATAAAACGCCGCTGTCGCAAGCGGCGTTTTTTATTGCCGTTATTTTTTGAATGCTGCCAATTCGATGTAGTTACCATCGCGCGATTCATATAACGAGAACGAATCGACTTTCATGCTGATAGGATCTCCGTCAAATGAAAAGGGTACTTTCGCTTTTCCCCGTGCCAGCGTGATGTGCGGCGAAAACCGATATTGAAGCGAAGGAAGAACCGCTTTGACGCAGGATAACACGTCCGCAGCTAAACCATCGAGTTCGGTAGCAGGAGAGATGCCGGCCCAGTAAATGTATTGGGAGTTGCGAAATGTGCCGACCGTTTCCACGACGATGTCAAAAGGTTTAATTTCTATTTCATTTAAAGCGGATAAGATTTCATCTTTCCGTTCCGTTTCCCCAATGTACAGCAGCGTGAGATGAAGTTTCTCGCTCCGTTCGATTCTGACTGAAAGAGCGGTTAAATATCGTTGCTGAATCGTTATAAGACGTTTCAATACATCATCAGGAAGTTTGACGGCAACGAATAACCGCATGTTAAATGATTCCTAATGGAATCAAAGTCACCAATAGCAAGGCGACTAAGCCCCAGGTAATCGCTAAGAACAGCTTCTGCGTTTTCGGTTTGGTGTCGGGCACCAGGAAAGCCGCGAGGAAGAACGGAATGTAGGTGGTGATGAACACCGGCAGGGCGCCCCACCATGGATACACCCAGATGAAGGCCGGGGTTCCGGCCAGGAAGATTTCGAATATGGCAAAGAAGGCGGCGTTTCCGATCGCAAACAAGATGCGGTTATTGATGCCCAATATTTTCTTCTTGGGATCATCAGGCAATAGTTTTCCCATGACAAGACCGGCAATGCTGAACATCAACGACAACTCCCACGACACGCCGACGAGCAAGATGAACGAAGTGCTCGCGGGAGAGACGGTCCATAGCGCATATCCGGAGGCCGAACCGATGATGGCGTTAACGATTTCGTATAGCCAGTGAACGCCATAAAGCGATAACGCCGCCACTAAGCCTTTGTAGTTCTTGTTCTTCAATTCGCTTCCGTAGACGAATACGACGAAGGCGAATAGGGCGATGAACGTCCAATTGAAGTTGGCGGTCGAACGGATGGCTAAGTTGGCTTCGTCCGCCAGCGGGATATTGGTCGATTTGCCCCAAAAGACGAAAAAGTCGCTTCCGGCACCCAGTAAGGACAGCACGTAAATAAGTATCGATATCCCGACGATGAGGGCGGCGATCGGCCAGGCTTCCTTACATAATTTCTTCCATTTGTTTTCGGTTAACATGTTCTATATCTCCTTTTCGGATACGGTAAGGCCATGACGAAAGCTATTGCCGTATGTTTGCATGATGGCGGTCAGCTTATAGGTGTTATAACGGCTATATTCTTTTCTCGATTCATAGGTGAAATGGCGCAGTCCCGGCTGATACGAGGATGTTTTCAGGCGTCCGTGCTCGTCGGCGTGGTCCAATAGATATTTGATGGCGTCTTCCATCCGTTTGTCATATGGCACTTCGAGCAGACGGAAAACGTCAAGCGAGCGCATGATGTTATATCTCCACCCGGACGGGAACGGCCATTTGACGAAGTCTTCGTTGATGATTTCACCGGTTCGTTCCGAACGGAACAGCCGTTTTTTCAATATGAAGCCGACGCCTTGTTTTGCTTGTTTTTCAAATTCTTCGAGACGGTAGCGATAACCATTTTCCTTGTAGATCTGGAAGGCTTCAAGAACCGATAATGTCGTATGAAGCGAACTGTGCATCGGTGCCGGTTTACGCCGCCACGAACAATTCCAGCCGCCGTCGGCAAACTGGTGGCTCAAAATATAATCGACGATTTCTTTGATCTTGATCGATTGGGAATGGCCATAGCAGTTCATGCGCAAGACCATCGCCGCCACGCACATGTCTTGGTGCCCGGTCCATTTGGCGTTGTCGTGAGACGGCCACATATGCTCAAGCAATATTGAAATGCCGCGTTGATAAGACGGGTCTTTGTAATCGATGCCAAGGCAGGTCAGGTCAAGCAGCGTGTAATGGGTTGATGTGTGCTTGGGAGAATAAACGCCGCCGCCCCACATGCCGGTGTACGAATCAACCAAGTCCAAATAGCGGCGGACGGGGCCGCGCTCCATTGATTCCTGCTTGGCCTTCTCCAGTACTTCCAAAGGCGAGCGCAATATGTCGCGATGCGTTAGATAACGTATTGCGGAATCGCCTTCAAGAAGCCAAGCGATGATGTCCATATATTATGGCCGACGTTCGTGGTTAAGCAGTGTTTGTTTCAAGCCAATATGCGCGGGGCCGGAATATCCCCGCATTTCCCCGCCCGATCCGATGACGCGGTGGCAGGGAACGACTAAACCGATCGGGTTTCTTTTGCATGCTTGCCCGACTGCGCGAAGCGCTTTGGGACGCCCGATTTGTTTGGCGATGTCTTTATAGCTTCTAGTCTCGCCAAGCGGTATCGTCAGCATGGCGTTCCAGACTTCGCGTTGAAACTGAGTGCCGCCTTCGAAGGTAACCGGATATTTGATGGCTTTCTTTTTCAAGACGTAATCTTGAATCATCGGTGAAAGGACCGGATGCGAAGGATATTCCTTGTCTTGCTGCAGGAACATCATTTCGACGAGACGGTCGGCGACCAACACCATCCGCAACAAACCGAACGGCGTCATCTCATCGTATATCGTCCTGATGTTTTCCATATCAATATACCTTCGGTTTCTCAATTCCCTTTAGTACATTTAAGACGGCCTGATTTAGCGCTTGGAGTTCTTCTTCGCCCGGATATACATAGACGGGGGCGATCCATTTGATTCGTTCGGTCACCATGTCGGTGTATAGCTTGCTGCGGCTGACGCCGCCGGTAAGTAGGATGGCGGTGAGTTTGCCTTTGGTGATGGTGGCCATGGCGGCGATGTCTTTGGCGACTTGGTAGACCATCGCTTCGAAATAGAATTTGGCTTTCTCGTCGCCGGCTTCGATCATCTTCAGCACTTCACGCACGTCATTGGTGCCTAAATAAGCCTGGAAGCCCGCTTGTCCGCGCATGAATAAAAACATCTGATTATAGTCGTATTTGCCCGAATAGCATAAATCCAAAAACGGTTTTAGCGGCACCGACCCGGATCGTTCGGGAGTAAACGGCCCTTCGCTTAGGGCATCGGTCACGTCGACGACGCGGCCATGCTGGTGCATGCCGATCGAACAGCCCCCACCCATGTGGGCGATGATGATGTCGACTTGGTCGTAATTCAGGTTATGTTCGCGGCAGAACCGTTTGGCGACCGCCTTGTGGTTAAGGGCGTGGAACGTCATCGGCCGTTCGAAAAGCGGCGAGCCGCTGACCGCGGCGATCTTGCTGGCTTCGTAGGTGCTGGGCGTATCGGTGATGTAGGCCTTGATGCCGTAGCGCTTGCCGATGGCGTCTCCGATTAAAGCAGCCAAGTTACTAGGGTGTTTTATCGTTGAATGGATCGAATCATAGATGATGTTTTCATCGACTTCATAGGTGCCGCTTTCGACGGGCTTGATGATGCCGCCGCGGCAGCTGATCGCGGATATCGACTTCCAGTCGATGCCGGCTTTCTCGATGGCATCCTCGATAACCTGTTGTCGGAATTTGATTTCTTCATTGATGTCGGTGTACTTCCGCAGTTCTTCGTTGGAATGGTGAAGGCTGAATTCCTTAACCATTTTCTCGTCTTCGAAAACGCCGATTTTCGTGGAAGTGCTCCCAGGATTGATCGCCAATATTTTGTACACTGTATCTCCCCTTGCTTATATAAGTATAATACACGGATGGCTCCGTTATTATGGCATTAGGAAAACGAGCGTGTTGTTGATATCGAAAACTTAGTCCAGGACTAGGAAATCGTGTGGGTGCCGATGATCAATCGGATGATTGAAGTCACGATGCCGAAGAAAATAAGACCGGCGGCATCGTCGATGGCGACAACCGACAGGATCGTCTGCGCCAAGGGGCCGCGTGCTTTATATTGACGGATGACGAGAATGGTCGCCGCCGGAGCGGTAGCTCCGCCGACCGCGCCCATCGCCAGCGCGAAATATAGCGGAAAGCCGAATGCCCATAAACCTAATGTAATCAAGACAACCGCCATGAAGGCTTCAAGGAAAGCGATGATGATCGGAGCCGGTCCCAATCGCTTGAAATACTCGAGTTTGAACTCGGTGCCGATCGAGAAGGCGATGAATGCCAGTTCGATGTCGGCGACGATTTTTAAACTTTCGATATAATCGTGGCCGATGATGCCCGGGAAGTTCGGGAAGATTAGTTGGGCAAGTCCGGGGCCGATCAAAACGCCGCCGAGGAGGTATCCGGTGACGTTGGGGATGTTGAGCTTTTTGGAAATCTTACCAAACAATAAACCCGTGAATAGAATGATGGCCAAGCCTAGGAGTAGAAAGTGGTCGTTCTCTGGTAAAATTCCTGAAATCATAGTAATAAACCTATCCGTTCGATGGTATATTATCGTCATCTCGCCTGTAATAATCAATTATAATTGATTGATAACGCAGCCATTCGTCATGGGGCCGATTTTAACGCTTATGCAAGGTCTATCGGTTGTGCTGAAAGTCCGTGATTTTTCAAGCTGCGGCTTTACCGGCCAAACGATATTTGATTTTTCATTCGAATATGATTTGCATGGCGGCGAAAAAAGAGTATTCTTTGTAATTGCGCGAACACAATTGTAGATTCTTATAGTTAATCCCGTTACTCGAAAAACATTGATGATTATTAAACTTATTGCGGTATTCACTTATTAAAACAGCAATAAGGTTGATAAAAGTTATCGTTTACTCGATATAAAGGCAACCTGAAAATAACAAGGTAATTGCCGTTTCTTAGACTTATTGCCGTTTTATTATTAAAAACGGACTTTCGGATGAGAATTCACATCTCCATGTTCATAATCAAGACCGATATATTTTTCTATATTTGCTTGATCTAAAATTTCAAGAAAAGCATCGATTTTTTCTCGTTCCTTGTTTGATAATTCAAACGAAGGCAGCAAAAATTGTTTTGCTATGGTAAAATTGGGCATAGAAAAACCTCTCTAGACAAGAGATATTCTACTAAAACAGATCAAATCACTATGGTTTATCTGTTTTTTTCATAAAAAAAGAGCTGTTAATTAGCTTTGGGTTTCTTAACAGCCCCTTTCTTATCCTGTCTTTAATAGAAAAGATTTTATGGCAAATTGGCTCGATTAGCGCCAAAAAGTCGTGAAAGCGGCTTTTTCTTTTATATTGGTTTCGATGATGCGTTTAAATAGGTCATAATCGATGTCCTGTTTCCATTTGACTTGGAACAGCATCGTCGTTTTTGTGTAGCCGGCATTGATGATGTCGGCTTGGAACTTTTGCAACGTGTCGTATTCGACAGCCACCGAAAAATGCTCTTTGGCAAACGAAAAGCTGATGATGAAGGTTCCATGGTCAAGGAACATCGGTTGGTTCCATTTAGTTTCCACCTTCAGGGTTGGGAACGTTTTTAGAATCCAGGCGAACAGCTCGGCTATCTTTTTATGTTGCGCGGGATCCGCAAGTTTGTTTAGCGCCTGTTGGATTGCGTCCATATGATATCCTCCGACCCAATTATATTATGTTACGGCCAGGGTGTGGTCTTGGACGCAAAAAGCGGACCCGTGCGGATCCGCTTAAAGCTAATGGTTAGACTATATTAGAAGAATTTGGCTCTGGCTTGTTCTTTGACTTCTCTGCTGGCACTGAAGGGGATGCGGGTTGTATAACCGGTTCTGGCAGCCACGATCATCTTGGTCGGCCATGAGAAGATGTCCGAGTTCCATTTCAGCACGGTGTCGTTATAGACTTCGCGCGCGGCCGTAATCTCTTTTTGGAGATAACTGTTCTGCTGCATCGCGTCGGCCAAGGCGCGGTGGGCTTTCAAATCGGGATAAGCTTCGAAGGCGACGTTGATTTTGCGCATGGCGCCGTCGAGTTCATTGGCGACTTGGTTGCGGTTCATATCGTCTGGATGGACCCCGCCGCGGAAGGCGGCCACGGTCTTCATGACGTCTTTATCGAGATCGATTGACTTCTGGACGATGCCGACGACGTTTTGGAGAATCTGCACTCTCTGTTCGAGGAAGTTGTCGATTTGCGAGGCGTTATGTTGAATCCGTTGCTGCAGTTTCTTGAAATAGTTGGCGGCGTTGATCTTCATGAATAGGAAGACGACGCCCGGAATGATGCCGAGTACCCACAGCATGATCTCGAAGATCGTCGAGCCGACTCCGACCTTC
>Ga0172368_10003242_pt1 | contig 19970 bp, 15 predicted proteins | sample Lak11m_FD_114540 | JGI IMG/M metagenome (GOLD analysis project Ga0172368, IMG submission 114540) | Freshwater microbial communities from Kabuno Bay, South-Kivu, Congo - kab_022012_11m | ecosystem: Environmental > Aquatic > Freshwater > Lake | place: Democratic Republic of the Congo: South-Kivu...
CTCAAAAAGATTGGTTCGAACTTCCGCATTGCCGACCGCACTTTGGTTTTGGATTTCAAAAATACCTTCAAAATTGCGGAAAAATACCATGCCGAGGCGCTTTGCGCCGAGGCAATTCCTTACGATTTCACAAAAAGTGAAAATTGGCGGAGGAGGCGAGATTCGAACTCGCGATCCCGATTGCTCGAGATACTGCTTTTCGAGAGCAGCGCCTTCAACCACTCGGCCACTCCTCCACTACTGATTCATTTTATCAGATATATAGTCGACAATACACACTTTTTCACTGGTTTTGTCAACAAGTTGTTGATACAATGAGTAGTATATGGGAGAAAAACTTAAAACAGAATTGAATTCTGCGCGTGAATCTGCTGATTTGATTCGCCGAAGGCCGCCGTATGCCAAAAAAGTTCTTGGTTTATACGCAATGTCTGCATATGGGACAGAGCGCGGTCGTCTTTTTCGCGCCTCCTATCTACCTATCAGAAAGATTGACGATGCACTTGATGGAGACGCGCCAAGGATCCCCGACCCTCTGGCTTATGCAAATAACATGAGGAACGGTATTGAAAATGATGAATTAGGAGAAACCCCCGAAGAACAATTATTGAAATACGCACTCCGTGCCCTGGAAGCCAAAGCAAGACCTGACGATAATCCACGATGTGATTTTGTTCGGGCAATTGATGCAATGATATTTGATAATACACGCGCTTATCAGCGAAGGGTTTTGTCCGCGAACGAAATAGAAAAGTACTATCGCGATGCGTTTGATCCAGTTATCAATATCGCCTTACTTAGCTTGGACTCTAACATAAGAAGTCGCGATATCCCGTCACTTTCTTACGGTCAAGGCCGAGTGTATAGTGCGCGAGATTTTGCAGAAGATTGGGAAAGAGGGATTATCAATGTCCCCAACGAGGTCATTGCGTCACTTGGCGTATCAGCGGATTCTGCATTTGAAGAGGTCGGCATGAATCAAGGAATAGTCGATTGGTTTCATCGAAGTTTGCTTATAACCAGACCAGGCCTAATAGACGCTCGATTGTTACTGGGCCAACTTACGGAAAAAAGCGAAAGATCGGCAAAGGCTCTTTGTAACGGCCTAATCTCACCAATGGTAAAATATATCGATTCACATTAAAATATGTTATTCAACCTGTGCCTATTTACCAGCCGATTGATCAATTCGCAATTCCACGATGAAATTCGAACCAACGCCTTCCATGGTTTCAACATCGATTGATCCGTTCATGGCGATAATATACTGTTTGATAATCCACAGTCCCAATCCTGTACCCGAAATACCCTGAGTCTCAGGGGTTTGCACTCGATAGAACCGCTGAAACAGACGTTGTTTTGCTGCTGGGCTTATGCCGAAACCGGTATCGCGAATGTTTGTGATGACTATCCCCTTGTCTACGCGTTGAGTTATAGTCACAGACCCTTTGGATGTGTACTTTACGGCATTATCAATAAGATTGGTAAATACTTCCTGGATGCGTCCCTCGTCGCCTCGAATAAGTGGCATGTCGGCTGGTTCATAGATTATCTGTAAACCTTTTTCCTCGGCAATCGGACGATAATTATCGACAATCATACCCAGTATTTTACTGGTATCAACCGCCGCAAAGTTGTATTGTATTCTGCCCTGATCGACACGACTAACATTAAGTAGGTCTTGGACCAAAGAGTTAAGGCGTTCAGTTTGAGCCACTGCGACTTGCAATTGTTCACTTATTTTCGGATCAATTGCGCCAAAGTCACCCTCCATAACATTCGCTAAATAGCCTTTTATGATTGAAATTGGCGCCTTGATCTCGTGCGTTGCAACGGACACAAAATCGCTCATGGCTTGGTTAAGTTCGCGTTGTTTTGCCAGCAATTTGACGTAACTGACCAGCCTAAAATGCCTGAACAAAAGGCCGATAATCAATATAACGCTAACAACTAAAACGATAAATGACTGACGATATACATCATCAATCGCCTCTTGGGCATCTACCGTAAGAAGGCTGGTCGAAATGACTGCAATAACTTTACCGTTGGGTTTATCAAAAACTGGTGTCATAACATTCCACGCCTGGGCTTTGTTTTGTTGACGATCATAGGTATTAATAAGTGTGGCAATCGGAACTTTGCGATCGATGGCTAATTTTGCCTCAGTTTCAGACCCTGGTGACAATTCGGATGGTGCCGACGAACTTTGCGCAACTATTGCCAAGTCGTCATTATTATTTACGATTACAGAACTTTGCATCAACGTCGGTTGAGTTGACTCAAGCTCGTTCAGATTGTCCCGCAAAGTATCGTATTTTTTATCTTTTATCAACGGCAAAGAGGACTGTGCGATAACACTATTCGCCAGATCAGCCTTGCGCCTTAGTTCCAGGCCAAACGTACTGCTGGTTGATTGCGTCAAAATTACCGTGTTTACGATTACGATAATGGGAATAGCGATAAGAATACTGACCGAATAGATTATTTCAAGCTTTTCGCGCTTCATACGAAGAACTATTGTCCCTCTTGTCCGGTTGAATTGCCGTTGTTTTCCTGATCAATAGGTTGGTATTGTGTGGGTTCAACTGAATCAAGTTCTGGGGGTTTGTCAACAAATGGGGAAGTAGCGTCTGGTATTTGACTGTTGGGTTGATCAATATATATCGGGGTAATGGTTGATGACTTCTTTTTGCGTATGCGGACAACCACATATAATCCAACCAGGACAACGACCAAGACGGCCGCAGAGCCAGCGATGTAAAATACAAGGTTGCCCGTTGACTGCGCTGGCGTTGCTGTTGGTACTTTGCTTAAATTAAGACTTAGCCCATTTGGGTTTACGGCCGATGCCCCAGCAGTGCTGATAATAAATGACATTGGGTCAGATCGTTTATACGATCCATCACCTTTATCGACCACGGCGTACACTTCATGATTGCCGGGGTTCAGTGGATCCTCGAGTGTGTATTGCCAGTTTCCGTCACTATCTGCGGAGGTAGTAATTACAAGTGGATCAGAAAAGATATACAGATAAACCGTACTTTTTGATTTTGCCTTGCCGGATAGTTTTAGGGTCTCTTTTTTGTTGCCGTATGCGTCCTTTTTGGTGACGTTTATAGGTTTACTGATCGTAATTACTTTATCTGATCCAAGGTTTTTTACTTTTACTGGGTCAACTGGGGCAAAGTTTGTTGGCAGGATATAGCTAACTAAGGCAAAACATGTTTGTATTTTAGTCAGTTCGCTGTCAGTCGGCCTAGATTTGCCACTAGCGATAGCTTTGTAACGGTCTAGGGTCATCCCTTTCTCGACAATACAGGCTTGCATTTGGGAACTAACTTTTACCTGAGAAGAGCCGACTTGAACGGCAGGTTCGACAGTTGCCGTGCCCGTACTTGTTCCCGAATCATTGTTTGTAGTTGTTGTAGTCTGGCCAGAACCAGCGCCTGAGGTTGAATCGGTATTCGTAGTTGTTGTACCCGTTCCTGTACCGCCCGTTTGACCACCGGTTGCTTGCGGTAATGCAGGATTATAGATTGTGTAGGTAATTGTTGAGTTAGTTGTTATCGGGGTGGCGATAGTAGAGGTTGAGGTTTTTATGTACACATCTGCCGACAGGAATAACGGTCCATTTGGCAATGTTTTCGTATCCCAACCTGTTAGGGTCCAGGTATATAAATTAGCGCCAGGAAATGCGTTGCCAATATTCGTCCTATTGGTATTTGTACTGTTTTGTGAAAATACTGTCACTTTTGTAATATTTAAAGCCGGACAACCTGAAGGTACGCCAACAACAATATTTACAAAACCAGACAACGTATTGGGCGGTAGGCTAGTATTGGACACTAATGGAATGGCCATCAAGGTAAAGTCGGAACACGACGTGGTTGAAGTAGTTGTATTCGCGACCTGCGATGATGTGCGATTTGAATTTATGAAGGTAAAAGATATGGCGGCGACAACCGCAATAGCGCAAATCCCCGAAAAGGCAATCTTGTGTTTACGCTTAATACGCATATGCTAAAATGATACACGAAAATTGGCGTTTTTGTAAGTGCCGTATAACCAAACCCTACCGTTTGTTCACAAAAATATGTATACACATTTTTGTTTCACTACACTACACCGAACTTACTTTTGCATTGCAAAAGCCAAGTTCAAATCTTATTCCAACTCTACCAAAGTAAAAATCCCACATGAATGTGAGATATTTACTTTGGTGAACCCGACAAGATTCGAACTTGTGGCCTTCGGCTCCGCAAGCCGACGCTCTATCCAGCTGAGCTACGGGTCCATATCTATATTCTCATATGTATTGATTGTCTCACACTACCGCTATTTTTTACTTGTTTTTCGCGGTTACGTGCTTGGTCTAATGAAACGTACGCCTCATAGTATACAAGGTTTACCGGTAGTCTATAAGATGTTGCATTTACTTTTCCATCGACATGCTGTTTAACACGACGTTTTAAGTCATTTGTAGAACCGTGATAGAACTTATTATCTTTTTCTGATTTTAAAATATAGAAATAATTCATCATGGTATTCTTCTCTATCCAGCTGACCTGCCTGTCCTGTCGGCCAGACAGGCGGGGCTACGGGTCCAAAAACGTAAGGCTACCCACTTTCAATAAACCATATCATTAGATATGGCCATATCAGGTGATATGGTAGCCTTACACTTCATGTAACTAGAAGGTGCTTTCTGCCACAAAAATTTGCGGCGAATAACGCATATTATACCATAGTTGGTATATGGTAGATAGTAGGTGGTAAATAGAATTCAAAGTCGCAGTTTTCGAACAATTAAATCAATCGCATCCAGTTTAAGTGTCTGCACCGGCAATCTGGCGCCTAATATATCAACAATTCTTTCGCCAACATCTTCAGGAAAGTAGACCGATATACCAACAGAAAAGCGTTTTATTGGAATCAGCATGACAGAGTGCTGTCCTTGGTCCTGGATTAGACCAAAAGATTTAAACTCATTGAAATGATATAATTTTTCACCAATATATAAGCCTTGATCGCCGCTTAAAGTGTAGCTAATTTCCCTTGGCGGACGACGCGAAAAAACTATCAATGCCACCGCCATCACCACTACTAAGACCGAAAATGTGTATGATTTCCAAAATAATACGTCAACCGCAATTAAGCTCAGGGCTACAGATGCAAAAACAACAAACCATAGACCGCCTTTTTCTCGATGAATATATTCGTTTGCGCTCCAGTGAACGGGTTCTTCCTTCGCTGAGGCTTCGGAGGGCAAGTCGTCGTCAGCTGGGCTGTTTGATGCAGGCGCCGCATCGGAACTATCTGGTTTGGAATCATCAGTAGGATTTGGGGTATACATTTCGGTTACTTCATCTGGTTCCGGGCCTGGATGCCAGTAGTTTTTCTTTTCATCAGGTTGCATGAATTTATTATACCCGACTTATGCATAACCGTCATCAACCAAAGTGTCAGAGTACGTGAATATTATGCCAAATTAAGGTAATATTATAGAAAAGGAGTATGTATGGTTGGAAAAGATATAATTTCAATTGATCAGTTTAATAGGGCTGATTTGGACAAAATTATCGCTTTGGCCGAAAAGATGGAGGCTGGATTAAAAAAAGATGGCTGTTCTAACCTTTTGCAATACAAAATAATGGCGTCGTTATTTTATGAACCTTCAACACGCACCAGATTTTCGTTCGAGGCAGCTATGGAAAGATTAGGTGGAATGGTTATTTCTACGACTGGATTTACTTATTCTTCAATCATAAAAGGCGAGACTCTGCCCGACACAATAAAAACCGTCGAACGTTACACTGACGTTATCGTTATTCGACATCCCGAAATTGGTTCCGCAAAGATTGCAGCTGACAGCGCAAAAATTCCAGTTATAAATGCTGGCGATGGTGCCGGCGAACATCCGTCGCAGGCGCTTTTAGACTTTTATACGATTAAAAAGGAAAAGGGAGGCTTGGACGGTCTAAAAATAGCCATGGTAGGCGATTTGAAATACGGACGAACAATTCACTCTTTGATTAAACTACTGGTTAATTACGACGGTGTGCAGTACTATTTTATTGCACCCCCAGAGTTAAAGCTGCCGTCTGAATATACTAAACTGTTGGATAAACACGGTGTGAAATACGTCGAATCCGAATCACTTGATGATGCAATTGCAGACTGCGATGTTTTCTATATGACCAGAATCCAAAGTGAACGATTTAAAAGTCAGGCTGAATACAACAAGCTAAAGGGTTGCTATATTCTGAACAACAAAGTTCTAAAAAAGGCGAAAAAAGACATGATAATTATGCATCCACTGCCACGAGTCGGTGAAATCGCCGAAGAAGTCGACAACGATCCCCGAGCAAAGTATTTTGATGAAGTCGAAAACGGTTTATATGTTCGGATGGCTTTGTTGGCAATTGTTTTGGGAAAGGCATAACCAAGGAAGAGGGGAGGTAGCGCTTCGTTTTACTTCGCTCTTACGTTTGTTCACAAAAATATGTAAACACATTTTTGTTCCACTGCACTTCGCCAAGATCGGCACTGGTTTTGTCTACGACAAAACGCGGAAGTTCGAATCTTCCCTCGGCAAATTAAAAATATGACCCGAAGTGGTCATATTTTTAATTTGGCGGAGGAGGGGAGATTCGAACTCCCGCTCCAGGTCTCCCCAGACTAACGATTTAGCAAACCGTCCCCTTCAGCCACTTGGGTACTCCTCCTCGTCAGCGCTCGCTTTCAGTTCTCACTTTCAAACAAGTTTGAAAGCTACCACTTATCGCTGCGCCTCCTCTCAGTTTTACAAACAGCCTTTGGCTTGGTTTACAAAACTGTAAAAGCTACACTTATATCCACGTAGCTCCTGTATGAAACGAAAGATCGGGGACGGTTTCCGTCTTTTGATTTGCGTTTCACGCAGCAGCCACTTGGGTACTCCTCTACGTCAGCGCTCGCTTTCAGTTCTCACTTTCAAACAAGTCAGTTTTGCAAACAGCCTTTGGCTTGGTTTACAATAACGTGCGGCTTTGCCGCATTGGGAACACGTTTATTGTAACATGACAAGGGAAGAAGTGGCTAGGTATATGTACGTCGGGTTATATTGCTTGTTCTTGTTTTTAAATATATCCGGTGCAATAATTAATTTGTCATGGTTGGGTTTTTCGTTGATCTTTTCTTTGTCTTCCTTATATTGTTAGTTGTTGGGCTGTTTAACCCCAAACTATTTGGGGTGTTATTCAAAAAGAATGTTCCGAATCGCAAAAAGACATCTTTGCTTTTCGGAACCCTGTCGGTAGTGTCGTTCCTGACGTTAGGAATATACGCTGCTTTGATTGACGGGGAAAATACTGAAAAAACAATGGATATAAAAATTTCAAAAACAACTGGCGACAATCGGATTTATGGTGCGCTGGGGGTTGGCATGTTTGCGCAGGCCTTGTCAGATTATTCCGAAGCTAGAATATATACCGACGCCCTGTTTTCGGCTGATACTCACAAGATCTCGTATGCTAATTGGAAAGAGCAAAAACGCGGGATAATTAAAAAATGGGATGTTGCACAGGCTACATTGGACAAGCTGAATGAAGTGATAAAAATAATGCCTGACGGCGAACTATCCTTCGTAACCTCCCCATCTGCAAAACATTTCACTTTTGACCCGATTGCAGGGGCCGAAAGTATCGCCGACGAAGTTGCGCTAGACAAAGCAGTCAAGGCATATAATTCTGTTTCTAAAGACAAGCTGGAAACTGCATCCAAAATTCTAGGCAAAGACATGCGCGAAACTAAAAAGATATTCGATGAACTAAATAAAAAAGATGCCGAAAATGCAGAATGGTGGATTGGCGCAAACGATACCCTTTCCAAAGCAGCGACAGCTACAGAAGTTGCCTGTGACGCGACATTATTTGTTGGCGGGCTAATCGTTGGAGGACCAATTGTAGGAGTTGGAAAATATATTCTGACAGCTGCTGTTGGCACGGATATGTTGGCAACTATTGGCGACACAACGATGGACATCGGGATTGCCAACGACACCAAAGATAGAAGAGCAATTACCTATATAACGCATGGGTTGTTAAAACCTTTTACTTTTTATTCAAGTCTTACTGATTTGAAAAGTATAAAGTCGACCGCCTCGAAACTTTATACAGACATCTTTACTAATCCAAAAGGCAAAATAGAAGCAATAAAAGGATTGTTGAAAGATTCTGAATATATGAAAGAACTGAAAAAGGATATTTCTGGCCACATTGCAACTGTCAAAGATTGGGGCAAGTGGGTGTTGTCTGATGAGGTCAAAAATTTCTTTGAAAACAAAACTTGGGAAGATAGTTTTAAAACGACCGGGCGGACTCATTTTCCGTATAATTACGGCGAGAATGGTTTTGTTCCGCAGAAAGGACAAAACGAGATTATAACTCTTCGCAGTCAAATTATTGCTGGCAACAAAATTCAGGTAGTTGTTTTAGGCGGTGGCGATTTAAAGAAGATTTATAACTTGGAGGTCGAATTTCCACCGGAACCAAAGCCAGTCAAAACGTTAGAACAATTCTGCGAGGAACAGAGTATTATTCAATATGGCGCACCAGGTAGAATGACTCCTGATTATTCAAGAAACGGTTGCCTAACTACAATCAATGTGACTTATTAATTCACGAGGACGCGCAAATCAAAAATTGTGAAGAAAACTTTTGTGCGGGGCGGCGAGGTTTCCGAGTGACGGCGGGGCTGGCTTACTTATTGGGGGTTTTGCTCAAAAAATGTTCGAACATCAATCAAAAAACACCGCCAAAATATAATAACGACCACAAGGGTCGTTTTTATATTTTGGCGGAGAGGGCGAGATAGCGCTCACTTCGTTCGCTTCTCCGCTCATTCGCAAAAAAATGTAAACATTTTTTTACTTCAATCGCTTCGCCGACTCGCGGTACCATTGCTGACACGACAGTCTTCAAGACTGTTCCCTTAAACCACTCGGGCACTACGCCATCAAACGTCATTCCGTCGGCTAAATCTAGATGGGCTTTTTTGGTTATAAAAAAATCGCTCCCGTGGGAGTGATTCCTATGTGTTTCGGTATTGGTGGTATTTGGTGTCTTTTTATTCACACTTCCATAGAATATAGTAGAGGCTTTCAAAATACACAAGGCATATTTATATTTTAACGTATCAACAGTACTGAATCTGGGTCCTGAACGACGGTCTTCCAGTGTTGTTTCGTCAAATCATTAATCATGTTTTTAGTATTGCCACTTGTTGTTTCTATTACGCAGCGAATATTATATCGTGCAAATTGTTTTTGGCGTACGTCATGATTGCCTTCTATATCAAAAAAATCGTCCAGGTATTTGTGTCCGTTTAGTTCCCAGCTAGGCATACGCCCATCGATGTACACTTTTTGTGACGGCAACTTCCAGATTAAGTATCCGCCGTAATTATAGTGATTAAAAAGCGCACCTTTGCACGGATGTTGTTGCAAGTAGGCAACGGTTTTTCTGGGGTAATTATACTCGTTATCAGTTGAACTGTCCCAATATGTACCAACGACTGTCACCAAAACACCTAACAAAATAATAGCGCCCATGATAGCAATAAATCGACGACGCGGTTTGTCAATATCTTTTGGAATCATCGCTGCAATGGTGTGTATTCGTTCGTCAGTTATTTTTAACGACAATAATATAAATAATACTAGGGTGCGCATACTGGCAACGCCGGCGATAAAGAATATAACATCGATGCTCAGATATTTTTTCAATTTTTTAAATCCCGTTATTGCAAATCCGCACGACCACAGCAGTACATACGGAATCGTCATCCATGGAATCGACAACATATTCCATTCAGTAATCCTGAACCGCAGCGATGAGTCGGCAACTGTTCGAATTACTTCTGTGTATATACCAAGACCGTACGGATTTAACAATGTTATCAGCCCACCGACTCCGGTCAGTGTCACAAGTTTCCAGGAACGTTGAGCAATTGCAATATACATCAGGTACGCAAAGCCTATCACGAAACTGCCGTGAATGTTTGCCCATATTAAAAATAGTGGGGGAATCAATAGTCTGAAGCGATGATTTTTTGCCTGAATAATTGTAACCAAAAGCGCTAGGCATAATACCGACCACGTTATCGCCCTAACACCAGCAAATGGTACAGTTGCCAGTACTGCCAGTAAAATCGTCAAGCTGTGCGCTGTACGACCTACCAACCAGACCGCCAAAGTCCACAGCGCAGAATACACAACGCACAGCAGAATATATCCGCCACCAGAATATACAACCGACAAAAATATATCACTCAGCCATTCATGATTAATCCATGGAAAATTACTAGCAGTATATGTAAAGATGTCTGTCGCAGGAATGCCGTGAGCTAAAAAATATTCTCCTGATCGTAAATGCCAGCCAAAATCTGGGTCCAGACGTAAATACGATACTATCAAATAAATTATAAATACCACGCCAAACGTAACAACCGGCGGCCACGTTAACCAACGCCAATGAAATTTGTTTTGTAGTAATTTACTGGTCACTGGGATTATTGTAACGTATCAATTCCTAAAACTACTAAACTAGTAGTCTTGGGAATTGCCAGGAGAAAAAGATTGGACAAAAGCAAAATTTGCTCGAGTCTTTTCTCTTCCTTCTGGGAACTCTCTGTTGCCAGAACCGTCAGCTGCGACCGTGATCGAAAGCCTGCTAGCGACATGTGCCGCAGCAGAGACATCGCCGATTGCTATCGCCGTCCGTCTAGGGGATTGTTGTACATGGCACTCAACGCATTTAATTTAACCCTACCACGCTTGAAACCCGTGAAGAAATCTAGTATGTTATAATAAACTGGTAAAGGATTCTTTTAATTAATGCGAAATAGCGAACGTTTTAGTGAGCAACCTAAAAAACCACGACGGCCTCGGGATAGGGAATTTTGGAGGCGAATCGCTGTTGGAGTTATAGCAGCAACAGCAGCTATAGGTGGTGTTTTAGATATAAATACCAGACTAGAAAAAACTAATACAGAAGAAGCTACAGAAGTAGCTGATCATGTATTTGAACTAACAAATACTGGTACTAACGATGATCGCGGTATTGATTCTCAGACCGAGCTGGACGCTTTAAGAGCCAAGCTTGGCGATACTGTGGATTTACGCGTAGTCCCACGCTTGGAACATACTGGCGTTGTACTTGCTGGCGACTCTGTTAAACCTGACGCAGCTAGTCCAATGACAGAAATTGAGTGGAGAGAATTTACAGAACCTAAATTTATACTGCTTGGCAATGTTCACTATGAAGGTCCAATGTCAGCCGCCCGACTCATAGCCGTTGGTCCCGACGGTAAAGAGTTTTTCAAGGAAATTGAGACAGGTAAAGCTGTCGATATGGTTAATCCTATATTTGAACCGACTACGGAAGGCTTAGTATTTTATGGATCAGACAGTGGTGGAATGGTAAGAGTCACCATAAGCTATGATGGGTTATTGCGTACGGTTACGCATGAAGGTCAGGGCGTAGATCAAGCTCAGGCAAACCTTTATAACTTAACGATAAATGGGCAAGCCTTATCTGAATCACGTTATGAGTTTGATCCATCTAAAAAAGGTGAACATGTAATTGCGGAGCTACAAGCTAAAGCTGATGAATACATTATGGCTATCATTGGTACAAACGAAACCCTAGGATCAGGAATTAGACCTATGGATCGTGCTATTGGAGAAATGGATCTGCTGGTTCGAGCGGCTCAATTAAAAATTGGTGAATTACCTAATGGTGACCCAGTAGTATCGAATAGTCCTCGCGCAATTAGCTTTCCTAAATGATGGAGCTTGAACAATAGCCATTTATCGCATATAAAAAGCTCCTGGGTGGGAGCTTTTTTTGGTTTACCGGTAAGAGATCCCTACCAGCTGCGTTGACGGGATGAACCGCTCATAACAACACCCTCGCCGCGGAGCTTCATGGGGAAGCTGTTAACATAGAAGCCGGTGACTAGAACTTATTGGGGGAGAGGGCGAGATAGCGCTCACTTCGTTCGCTTCTCCGCTCATTCGCAAAAAAATGTAAACACTTTTTTGCTTCAATTGCTACGCCGACTCGCGGTTGCAGCGCTTCGCACAGCCCGCATTCCTCCTCGAGACCCCTCCTGCGGGCGGGAAGAAAGCCGAGGCGGGGCAATTCCTTTCCCCCAGAAAAATAGTTTGCCCCGCCGACCTGTCCGCCGTAGCTTTAGCGGAGGCGGAGTCCAAATTAGTTTTCAGGATTTTCGTCAAAAAATGTTCGAACTTCGTCCAAAAAACACCGCCATCTTTCGGCTATAAACAAACATAAAAAAAGAAAATATTCCTATCTGTTAATTTATAAAGCTATTCTATTTTTACATCTGTTAAAATTATTCTAATAATGAGGTTCTTTTACAGTTTAGGACATAATTCTGTAGATTATGTTGAGTTGTTAGCTCTCTAGAGGAATTTATCGATAAGGAACTGTTTGCGGGCTTTAAGAATGCGAGCAAGCTCTGCTCGTTCAGCTTTCGGTCTGCGAATGCTCTCAACCAGAGCATCTATCATCTCATCTGGCAATCGATCGCGAAGCTCTACTACCTGTGATTTTATCTCGTCGTCGGTTAAACCAGGATACATTTGGCGCATACCACTCCCCAACCTGCTGCTATCACTTCCTGTCTCTACCTCTTGGACAACTTCACCAAAGCTACCTTTTTCTTTACGTTCCCCGCGAGCTCTGAAATCTAGACCATTACCAGTATCAATACGTATTGCTCTGCCATCGCTTGTCATTACAAGGTTCGCAGGGTTAAAAACTGCATCCCAATTTCCTAGAAAAGCATCCATGATAAAGCCTGCATTACGTGCATTATCCGTAATCTGTACACTCTCAACTACATCAACAAGTTTCGAGGCTTTAGCTAGCCGCCCTTCAACGATTACAGCGTCAGTTTCGGGGACCAATTGGGGTGTAACAGTTCGATATATACGATCGGTTAGTATTTCAGTCCATAAATGATCACGTTTTTCTGATGAAGCGTCGCCGAATTTAACATAGTATCTAGAAATTCCAGAAGCTTCAGGTATAACAAACATAGCGCCTTCGTTGCTACCCAACTGAGAATTATCCCTTTGGAAACTTGAGTCTATAATTCTAGGCTGAACAGACACATAATTACCATCTGCTCGTCGAGTTTGATAGTCCTCAAACCCTAGGATAAGAGAGCCATTTTCATCAACGATTGGTATATAAATACCAGATTCCACAACTGCATCAATGACAAGAGCTCTTTCTTCATAATTACTAGCCCTCATCAAAATGGCACTTATTTCAGTAGAGGGGATTGCGCCAAATACGAGGCGGTGATCTTTATTCATGCCTCCTTGGGTTTCTCTGTCAAAATCAGTTGACTCAGCAGTCCTATTAAAGAGAAGAACTATATCGCCGTAACCACTATTATCCAATGCGTCTAAACGAGTTTGATGACTTCCACACGCCAACACTTCTTCACTAACTACAACAGTATCAACATTGAATGGATAGCTGTCTTGGTCGGTATCTGCACCAATAGTTTCACCACACAATACACCACTTAGTAAAATGCTTCTGAGTTTAGCAACGCTTCCTGTTGCATGCACCAGGTCACCAAGATTCCAGTACTCGCCAGTTGCCGCGAATGCTTTGTTACGCTCAGAAGCTTGGGTTTGAGCAGCAATGTCTCTTGAAGTGGCTATTGCTTCGTATAAGCGATAGGCCAAAAGAGCATCTTGAATATCAGGATTTAGATCCGTAAAGTTAACTTCCGACTCACTCATAATGTCAGGTTGAAGATCTAAATACTCCTGACTCAAGACCATACGTCTGCTATCTTCATCTAGCTCTGCAAAGAGAGTGGGCTTTGGAATCTCTGAACTTAAAGTTCCTATATCTCTTCTCGGTAATGCGAGAGGTATTGCAGAAACTTTATAACTACTGAGGTATCCCACATTTCCGACTTCACCAATCAATAACTTGGCAAACTCATGATTAATGCGCCAAAGTGCAGTATTGCCACCTACAAGAGCCTTAAGCTGGGTTATGACCGCTTGATAGTTGTCAGAATTCATATAAAGCCCCAGGAATTGGTCTGAAAATATATGCAACGGCCCGTCTTCACCAAGTAGGCCAAGCAGTTCTTTATCTTTGATTAGCTCAACAAATTTTTGAACATTTTCGTCGCCCTCGGCTGCAAGATCCTCTAGTCCTTCAATCTGATCCAGTCGCTTAAACACCTCTAGATAACCAGAGTTACCAATGGCAAACTTAGCCAAATCTAGTTGATCCACATCAACAAATTTTTGCAGGTTATCTAATACCTTTCCGGTATAGCCGAATTTGATTAGATTCTTGGCGACATCTTCATCTAAGTTGTCGAACAGCTCGAAAAGACTACCTACGGAACTAGCTCTAAAAGTATCAATCATTTTATGGGCAAGTTCATTATCAAAAACCAGTGCCTTGTCAGGGTTCATTTGTTCCAACGCCACCATTAGTTCATTGCTGTAAGACGACCACCTGCCTTCCTTGAGAAGTTGAAGTCCTTGGCCTGCAGTCAAAACAAAATCATCGAATACATCTTGGTTGAGTAAAACATTCACTACAAGTTTGTCAGCAATAAGCCTTTCGGCTACGGATGAATTAAGGTGACTAAAGCTACCCAGATGTTCTGCTAAGACCTCCTGACCACCATTGCTAATAAGTATTTCTGCAATTGAGTCTCCTAGACCCTGCAGATTTTCTAGTCCTTCAGATATGCGCCCCAAATCATATTCAGAATATGTTTCGTTTTCTCTAATTCCTTTTTCAGTTATTAGCCGCTGAGCTAATACTTGGTGATCAGTATCAGGAAAGGCATCAAGGTAAGCGCTTATTCCGCCGTCAGAAGCATTATTTCGCATAGCTTCCTCAACAGCTGCTATTTTTTTGGCCAAAACTTGGTCAACCTGAATCCTACCTTCTTTAACCAAATAACCAAGCTGATCAGCATATCCGCGATCAATGATTAACTGCGCTATAGAACCATGTAGTTCCTTTGGGAACCTATCAATTCTAACTATGAGAGCGCCTGGATAACCCTTTATACTAGCCATGGCCTGTTTCGCGAATTCCAGGTCAAATTTGACACCTGGAAACCTATCCATTGACTGAAGAACAGCAGCAATGTGACCTTGCTCAACTAGCTTTTGGGCGACATGACCGTCAAGAGAAGAAAAATGTTGTAAATCATCCGGATTAAAACCATCTCGATCAATCATTAATGTAAAAAGATCGGATTGCGTCTGTGCTGGCAAATTATCCAGCCCCGATATCTTGCTTTCTGGTAGCTCGCTAATAATTTGAAACAAACTGTCGGGTGTTAAATTTGGGAATACTTCTATATGCTCAAATACCACACCTCTGATAGCTCCTGCTTCGGCTAATAATTTTGCCGCGGTGGCATTAGATAAATCATGAAAGTTTTCCAGGTTATCAATTATTGCGTATGAATCGTCCATAGATATGATCTTTTGCGCTAGTTCATCGTTCGGGTCAATGTCTGGAAACTTATCGACAGAGCTGGCTATAGCATTGCCATTACCCGGAATACTCAGTGCTCTTTCAACAAAGGCAGCATCAAGTTTGACTCCTTCAAAACTATCGACGTTTTCAATAACAGCTCCTGCGTTTCCCGTCTCGACCAATTGATCGGCAAAGGCAGCATCAAGTTTAATATCTTTGAAATCTTGAATGTGTTCTACAACGAGGGAACCGTTGCCGCGTTGTAATATTTTATCCGCAAGTTGTCTATCTAATGCCAACCCTGCGAAACTATTTATATGGTCTAAGACTTGACTCGGGTAGTTTTCTAGAAGGCGGTTGGCAATTTCTTTATCTAATCCCGAAAAGCGTCCAAGGTTTTCCAGCAGTTGATCTGTCACATGATAATCGCCGTGGTCTAGTAGCTTAGCGACAACTTCAGACCCAAATTCTGGGGGTACAGTTTCACCATCCTTTAGTTTAAGGGTGGTTTTGCTTTCATCTCCGAACAAGCTATCTTCGGGCGACACTTTTTCCGTAACTAAGTGTTCTGAAACCCACTTTTCAGCCTTTGCGTCTCGTTCTTCCTTTGTCATTCTTTCGCGAGATGGTGGTTCGTCGGAGGGGGTACCATCGTCGCGGTCGACTGTGGGATTAACAATACTAATAGGTTGCGCCTCGGCACTGGGAGGATTTGAGGCGACATTAGCAACTGGCCCAGGATCATTTGATATGTTTGCTTCGATAACTTGATAGCCTTCTAGGGCTGTTTCACCAATATCGTGCAGTACATGTTCTTGAGTAAGTTCAGGCAAACCCAAAACGCTTTCTTCGGTAAGCGGAGCGTCATCACTATCACGCGATGTGTCGTCAGCCAAAGTTCTGCCATCAGCTTGGGGTATTTCGCCAGCCTGTGCGGCAAGACGCTCCACATGACTTCTTAAGCCCGGATGCATGTCAGGAAACTGTGCCAAAACATCAGAATACGCACCTGAACTTTGATCAGATGGTTGTACTAGGTCTGTAAGTGTTTCTTCTGGCATTTTTTATTTTTTATTGTATTAACAAGTATATCTCTGTACCAAAGAGAATGCAAATTATACAAACAAACGTCTTGGTCTTAAATTTCACTAGCGAGGCGTCGCGTATAATTAAGTCCGGTCGAGTGCGCCTGTCTTGAAAACAGGTGACCCGCAAGGGTCCGCGAGTTCGGATCTCGGCCCCTGTCAAAATATAATAACGACCACAAGGGTCGTTTTTATATTTTGGCGGTGTTTTTTGGACGAAGTTCGAATATTTTTTGACGAAAATCCTGAAAACTAATTTGGACTCGGCGGGGCAACTATTTTTCTGGGGGAATGGAATTGCCCCGCCTCGGCTTTCTTCCCGCCCGCAGGAGGGGTCTGGGGAGGAATGCGGGCGGGATTTTGAACCTTTCCTTTTTCGCTTTCGAATTTCGTGCCAGTTGAAAACTGGCGCGCCACCTATTTACATTTTAACATTTATTAAATTTCCCGACTCATAGCGTCGCAACCCATGCTTAAAAATAATCGCGGCAATTATTGTTGTCAAAATCCAAAATCCAACCAAAATTAAGAAAAATTGCGGATTAAATTTTTGAATAAGTTGGACGGGAAGTGTTGCAATAAAAAATGCGGGAATTATTGTTAGCATGACAATTTTTAGAGCGCCATAAAAAGCCGTTTGGGGATAAAGTGTAAAACCTAAAAGCGCATGGAACATTTGCTCGGCGGCTTCCTCAAAATTGCCAACATAAAAAGTTATAGATTGGGTTATGATAATAAAATTTAAAAATATCAAAGCTGTAAGTATTCCTATTACAGCGAATAATCCAATTTTTTCCAAAGAAATGTTTCCGGAAAAGAAAAATATTATTAGGCCAAATAATAAATCACCGATTGCCGAAATATCAGTTTTGCTAACCAAGGCATGCCAAAGTACATTTTTGGGAAATGACAAATAGTAATCAAGTTCTCCTCTAGCAATAGTTTTTGAAAGTTCAAAAGCTCCTCGTGCGAAAATCATTACGATAGCAAAATTTACAGTCGTTAGTGCAAATAGCATTGCTGTATCTTGAAATTGCCAACCATTGATTGAGGGAAATTTTTGGAAAAAGATAAGCCAAATTCCAACAAGTGCTATATCGTTTACAAGCATTCCAAAAACTTGCACGATAAAACTAACGCGATATTCCATCGCGGACAAAATACTTGATTTTGTCATTTCCCAAGTAAGAGAAATGTATTTACCCACCGTTGACAGAAACATGTTTAATTCCTTTATTAAATAAATAATAAGCGACCAAACCAAAAAACAAAATCCAAACAAGTTGTGTTGCAAAATATTGCAAAAACAAACTTGGCTCAAAATGTACTATAAGGCGTGCCGCGCCGTAGTACATTTGGCTAAATGGCAATAATTCGGCAATTTTCTGTAAATAATCAGGAAATAATGCGATTGGTAAAATAAGACCGCCAAATACCAATTGTCCTTTGGAATAAATCCAAGTGAAAGCGGAAGTATCCTCGATCCAAAATGCAGATAGTCCAATAATCAACGATATAAAAAAGTCGAGAATATATCCGAAAAATAGAAGTATGACCCCGAACAATAGAGCTTCCCAACTTAATCCTATTGGTCCAACTAATAAAAGAGCCGCGAGCGAGCCAATAAAAAGATTAATAAACAAATTCGGTATGCTTCTTCCAATAAACCCCGAGAAATGGAAAAGAATATACGAATAGGGACGATTGACTGAATATGCCAGTGTTCCGCTTTTTACTTCTTCATCAATGAGCTTTGATAATTGCGGTCTTGTCGCTGTTTGAAAACTTTGTGTCATCATTAAGCTCCAAACAACCATAACAACAGTCAATCCTTCAATTTCTGAAACTCCCGTAATCGAATAACTAACTTTATAGAGTTGAGTAAAAATCCAAATCCTAATAACCACAATTGCACTTCTACTTATCAAATTTACTAGATAAGTAGCACTATTAAAATAGTTTACTTTTGCAATTTCAAAATACTTGAGGAATTTATACCAGACCAAACCACTTCCATTTTGTAGTATTTTTACTTCACTCATAATTTTTGTTCACGATAGATGTCTGCGATAATTTCCTCCATTGGCGGGTCAAAAATGTTAATGTCCTTAATTGCGAAATTGTCCATTGCATAACTCAATAATTTATCTATAGAATTTTTTGCGGTATCTAGTTCAATTTTCAAACTATATTTTGTTCTTTCGACAATTTTGCCACCTTCGAATTCAAAATTTTTGATTGGGTCTTCAACAACAAGTTCGACCACCTTTGTTTTGATGTAATTTTTCTTGAGCTTCTCTGTGGTGTCATCAAAAATCATTTTTCCGTGGTTAATAACTATTGTTCTTTTAGCCAATGATTCAATATCGCCTGCATCATGAGAAGTGAGGAAAATTGTCACTTTTTCTTTTTCGTTCAAATATTTAATCACTTCGCGAATATGCTGTTTGGCAATAACATCAAGCCCAATAGTCGGTTCATCGAGAAAAATAATTTTCGGTTTATGAAGTAGAGAAGCAACAATCTCGCACCTCATTCTTTGCCCTAATGATAATTTTCGCACTGGCGTTTTGAGTAAATCTTTAATCTCAAATTGTTCAACCAAAAAATTTAGGCGTTCAAGATATTCTTCTGGTTTGAGTTCGTAGATACGAGAAAAAAGATTGTATGTGTCTATCGGTGGCAAGTGATACCACAATTGGGGTTTTTGTCCGAAAACCGAGCCAATATGATACGCCAATTTTTGGCGATCATTGCTTGGATTAAATCCTAAAACTTTCATTTTTCCGCCAGTGGGAAATAAAATACCCGTAAGTATTTTAATTGTGGTGGACTTTCCTGCTCCGTTCGGACCAATGAAGGCAAGCAATTCTCCCTCCTCAACTGAAAAGGAAATATCATCAACAGCTTTGACATGTTTATATTGGGGATTGAAAGCGGAAGAAAGCCCACCAAAAAATCCCGCAGATTTCTGCTTTATTTTAAAATCTTTACTTAAATTTTTTACTTCAATAACAATCTTATTCATAATTTTTACTATCGTATTAAATCATCAACGCCAACCTCAAGCGCTTTGGCGATCTTGGTTAGCGTTTCAATGGTTGGGTTTGTATTTACTCCGTTTTCAACCTTAACAATGGTGTTAAGTGATAAATCGGCAAGACGAGCTATTTTCTCAAGGGAAAGTCCCTTTTTAGCCCGCAGTTTCTTTAAGTTTTCAGCAATTTTATTATTTGACATATCTTTTCTAATTGTATAACATTATAGTATATAGAATATAATATAAAGGTTTCTTTCTTGATACTATAATGATAACGAATTTAAACAATTTTGTAAA
>Ga0172368_10003243_pt1 | contig 19957 bp, 20 predicted proteins | sample Lak11m_FD_114540 | JGI IMG/M metagenome (GOLD analysis project Ga0172368, IMG submission 114540) | Freshwater microbial communities from Kabuno Bay, South-Kivu, Congo - kab_022012_11m | ecosystem: Environmental > Aquatic > Freshwater > Lake | place: Democratic Republic of the Congo: South-Kivu...
ATTGACTTTTTACGCGGCCGTCGGGTATGGAAAGGGGCATGATTAGAAAAGTCATCCTCATAGGTTTTATCGTGGTGGTATTCCCCGCCTTCGCCGGGGCGGCGGCGCTCACGCTCGAGGAGGCCCTGTCGCAGACCCGGCAGAAGCTCCCCTCCTACCAGGCGGCAAAGAAGAAGGTGGAAGCCGCGGAGGCCCTCTACGGGGCGACCCTCGGCCCCTACCTCCCCAGCCTCGACGCCTCGGGGGGCAGCCAGCGACACGAGGGGGGCCGCAGCGATTATACCGCGACCGGCTACGACCTGACCCTATCCTGGCGGCTATTCGACGCGAAGCGCGGTTCGTCGCGGGAGATTGCCGGCTTCAACCTCGCGGCGCAGCGGGAGGAACTCCGGAAGGAGCGCCTGGACTCGGATTACCGGGTCAAGGTCTCCTTCTTCACGGCCGTGGCCGGGCGGGAGATCCTGGCGCAACGCAAGGTCCAGCTCGAGGACGCCCGGAAGGACCACGATGTCGCCGAAGGCAGGCGCGAACTCGGAGCGGCGCGGCTCTCGGAGGTCCTGCAGGCCTCGGTCCGCTTGGAGCAGGCCCGCTACAACGTCGTCCAGGCCGAGGGAAATCTCCGCAAGGCCCTGGCGGAGCTCTTCTCCCTGATCGGCAGGGCGGAAGAGACGGGGGAGAGAATCGACGGACGTCTCGATCCGGGCGGCGACACCCCCGCCCTCCACGCCCTTTCCGAGGCCGTCCTCGGGCGGCCGGAGATCGTTCAGGCGGAGATCGCCCTAAAGAAGGCCGAGAGCAGCCGGTCGCTTTACTTAGGCGATTTCTATCCCACCGTTTCGGCGTCTCTGTCCTACGGCAGGAGCGACGCGTCGACACTCGGCGGGGGCTCGCTCGAGGACAGGAGCGCCGGTATCTTTGCCTCCTGGAACCTCTTCGAACTGGGGAAATTCTACAAGGCAAAGTCCGCACGGATCGAGATAGCCGTTTCCGATGATAACATCCGAGAGCTCAAGCGCCAGCTCCTTTTGGAGTGCCGGAAGGCGTACGAGGATTTCACAACCGCCGTCCGGAACGAATCCGTCGCCGCCGAGCAGCTCAAGCGGGCGGAGCAGAACTACGAGCAGGCCTTCGGGGAATACAAGGTGGGCAGGGGGGACATCCTCTCCCTCGTCCAGGCGGAGGGCCTCCTGGCCGGGGCGCGGGAGCAGCTCGTCTCCGCGCGGCTCAACGCAGTTTTGGCCCGGGCGCTTTTAGAGAAGATCGCGGGCCTCGAAAAATAGTGACGGCTGCTATTTTTCGCCGCCCCCACCCTGCCCTCCCCCGTCGAGGGGGAGGGATATTTAGTTGGCCCCCGTCAAGGGGGAGGGAGGATTGGTTAGCCACATCAAGGGCGAAGGATGAATAGCTGCCACCTCCTCCGGGGAGAGGGGAAATGCGAAAGCGGGGATGAACTAAAAAATATGGGGATTTCTGCTCTTGCAACAATGACAAAATACCTGGAAAGGGAGAAGCCATTTGAAGAAGAGAAACAAGATCCTCCTGGTCGTCCTTATCATGATCGCCCTTATCCTGGGCGCGGGATTCGCCTACAAGCGATACTTCAAGAAGCCGGAGATCCGCGTTCTGGAAACGGGGCGGGTGGAGCGGGGCGACATCCGCAGCGTCCTCGTCGAAACCGGGATCATCAAATCCCAGGTCGGGGCGGTGGTGAAGATCGGCGCCCGGGCGACGGGAAGGGTCGAGAAGATGCTGGTGAAGGTCGGCGACTCGGTCCAGGCCGGCCGGCAGATCGCCCTGATCGACGACCGGGAGATCCTCAAGAGTATCGACCAGCAGAAGGCCGCCCTCCAGTCCGCCCAAAACCAGCTCGTCCAGATCGAGCTCACCTATCCCGAGCGGATCCGCGAGGCGGAGGCGAACTTCACCTACGCCCGGCTCGCCTACGAACGGGAAAAGGCGCTCATCCAGAAGGAATATACGACGAGGGACGCACTGGAAAAGGCGGAAACCCAGTTCAAGGCCGCCGGCGCCGTCCTGAAGCGGCTGACGGACGAGTTCGCCGCCCAGCGGAAGATCGTTTCTGCTAACATAAATGAAATCAAGGCCCAGTTGGAGCAGCAGGAGGTCCGACTCACCTACACCCGGATCTATTCGCCCCTCTCCGGGATCGTTTCCGACGTGACGGCGCAGGAGGGGGAGACGATCGTCGCCGGCCTCCAGGTGGCCAACCTCGTGACGGTGCTCGACCCGACCCGCCTGGAGATGTGGATCTACATCGACGAGACGGACGTCGGCCGGGCGAAGCCGGGCCAGAAGGTCGAGTACACCGTGGACACCTTCCCGGAGAGGACCTTCACGGGCCTGATCGAGAAGATCAACCCCCAGCCGGTCGTCAAGGAGAATATCGTCTACTATCTCTCGACCATGAAGGTTCCCGTAAAGGACGCGGCGTTCCTCCGCCCGGAGATGACGACGCACGTAAAGATCGTGACCATGGAAAAGACCGGCGTCCTCACCGTCCCGAATGCCGCGATCAAGTTCGAGAAGGGCCGCCAGATCGCCTACCGGACGGTGAGCGGACCCAGACGAGTCGAGAAGGTGGCGCTCAAACTCGGCATCCGCGGCGAGGAACGCACGGAGATCCTCTCCGGCATCGAGGAGGGAACGGAACTCGCCACCAGGCTCGTTCTCCCCACCGCGCCCGAGGCGGAGGCCAAGAAGAACAGCCCGGGTAAGAGGCCATGAACCCCCTGTGCCTGATGGAAGACGTCCGGAAGACTTTCCGGATGGGGGAGACCGCCGTGGAGGTCCTCAAGGGGATCGATCTGAAGGTCGAGCGAGGCGAGATCGCCGCGATCATGGGGGCCTCCGGTTCGGGGAAATCGACTCTCATGAACCTGATCGGCTGTCTGGACGTCCCCACCTCCGGGCGCTATCTCTTCGCCGGCCGCGAGGTCCTGGGGCTCGCGGACGACGCCCTCTCCGAGCTGAGAAACGCCGGCATCGGCTTTGTCTTCCAGAGCTTCTACCTGCTCCCCTACGCGACGGTCCTGGAGAACGTCCTCCTCCCTTCCCTCTACGGCGGACATGCGAAGGACCCCGCCGAGGAGAGGGCCGTCGAGCTCCTCCGGCTGATCGGACTGGAGGAGAGGATCCATTTCCGGCCGAACCGGCTCTCCGGCGGGGAGCAGCAGCGGGTGGCCATCTGCCGGGCGCTGATGAACGATCCGGAGCTGCTCTTGGCCGACGAGCCGACGGGCCAGTTGGACAGCCGGACGGCCGGGGAGATCATGAACCTCCTGGTCGCAATGAACGAAAGGGGGAAAACCGTCGTCATCGTCACCCATGACCCGGCGATCGCCGCCTACGCGAAGCGGATCATCCGGATCAAGGACGGGATCATCGTCGATGAACAGACTGCTTAACATCATCGGGCAGGCCTTCCGGGCGGTGGCCGCCCTCAAGCTCCGGACCTTCTTCTGCGTGCTGAGCATCGCGATCGGCATCTCGGCGATCACGATCATCGTCGCAGCCACGGAGGGGGCCTACCAGAAGGCGTTCGACATCGTGGCCTCCTTCGGCCCGGACTCGATCCTCATCGTCAGCGGCTCGGAGGAATCCCGGGGTATCGCCCGGCGGGAAAAGACCCTCACCCTCGCCGACGCCGAGGAGATCCGGTCTTCCTTTGCCACGGCCTATATGGTCGTCCCGATGAGCAGGGTCCGGGAGACGATCATCTCCTACAAGGCGAACCGCTATTCGGCCCCGATCATCGGCTCGACAAGCGACTACAGCCTGGCCTGGAGTTGGCCGGTAGTCGAGGGGTCCGACTTCACACAGGAGGACCTCAAGCGCCTGGCGAACGTGGCGCTCCTGGGCCACGAGACGACGCGCGAACTGTTCGACGAGGAGAACCCGGTGGGAAAGACGATCCAGGTCGGCCAGATCCCCGTCCAGGTCGTCGGGGTGCTTCTGGAGCGGGGTTCGTCGCAGGGGGGCGGAAACCTTGACAACCGGGTCGTGATGCCGATCACGACCGTGATGAAGAAGTACCAGAACGAGTCCAAATACGTCCAGGCCCTGCGGGTCCGCTTCGAGGACCAGGACAACCTTGATATCCGGGTAGAGGAGCTGAAGGCATTTCTCCGGGCGCAGCACCGCCTCCCCGATTCCGAACCCAACGACTTTCAGGTCTTCTCCCCGAAGGACATCATCAGGTTCCTTGTCGCCCTGACGGGATCGCTCGTCGCCTTCGTAGGGATCGTCGGGATCATCTCGCTTGTCGTCGCGGGATTTGTCCTGGCGAACCTCTTCCATCTCTCCGTCCGGGAGAGGACGGGGGAGATCGGCATCCGGCGCTCCGTCGGGGCGAAGCGCCGGGACATCCTCCTGCAGTTTTTGGGCGAGGCCCTGATCATCACGACGGTGGGCGGACTGATCGGGTTCGTCATGGGGGTGGGCGCCGCGGAACTTCTGACCTACGTCGAGGCCTTCCCGATCCATTTCTCCTGGAAGGCCTTCGCGATCGGCCTTTTCCTCTCGTGGCTCGTCGGCCTCCTCTTCGGGCTGAAGCCGGCCTCCCAGGCGGCCAATCTCGAGCCCGTCGAGGCGATCCGGAGCTGACATGACGGCTACGCAAAAAGACCGGATGCTGCGTTGCGCTTCACCCTTTGTCGTTGCAGCGTACGCTAAAGTACGCCTCACTCCTCAGGGCTCGCGCGCCTTGCCTGCGGCCTTTTTACGAAGCCGTCCCAAATGCGGTCAGGACATTTACGATTTGCGGAGTCGATGGAGATGAAACGGACCCTGTTGAACCTGACGATCGCCCTGCGCTCCCTGGGGAACTTCAAGCTGCGGACGGCGCTCGCGGTCCTGGGCGTCTTCTTCGGCACCCTGTCGCTCATCGTCGTCTCCAATCTCTCCGCCTCGCTTGCCGTGAAAACCGCTCAGGAGATCGACAACCTCGGAACCAACCTCATCGTCATCGTCAGCGGCCAGCTCCGGCGCTTCGGCCCGAGCACCCCCCTGATCAGCCGGGCGGCCAACCTCAAACAGTCGGACGCCGAGGCGATCGCCCAGTCCCTTCCGGCCGCCGCCCAGGTCTCCCCGTCCGGCTTCCGGGCCTTCCCGGTCAGGAGGGGGAACACCGTCCTGAAGGCGATTGCCGTCAACGGGGTAACGGCCAATTTCCGGGAGGTCCGGAATTTCGAGATCGCGGCGGGAAGCCCCCTGACCGAGGAGGACGACCGCCTCCAGCGCAAGGTCGCCGTTCTCGGCCGCACGACGGCGGAAAAGCTCTTCGGCGGGGAGAACCCGGTGGGAAAGACCATCCTCATCTGGCGGGTCCCCTTCCAGGTGGTCGGGCTTACCGCCGAGAAGGGAGCGGACCTCGCCGGAACCGATCAGGACAACCAGATCTTCGTCCCGCTGAAGACATTTTTGAGGAACCTCGTCAACAGGGATAACGTCAACATCATCTACGTCCAGGCGGCAAGCGAGGAGGCGATCGCGCCGCTGCGGAAAGAAATTGAAGGGCTCCTCCGCGTCCTCCACAAGATCGGCAAGGATCAGAAGGACGACTTCAGCGTCGTCGACCTCAAGGAGGTCACGGCGCTCAAGAGCCAGGCGATGGACCTCATCACGGTCCTGGGCAGAATCGCGGCGGCCGCCTCGTTTCTGATCGGGGCGCTGGGGATCCTCTCCATCATGATCCTCATCGTCAACGAGCGGCGGGTGGAGATCGGGATCAGGCGGGCCGTCGGTTCCCGGAAGCGCGACATCGTCCTCCAGTTCCTGCTGGAGTCGTCCTTCATCTCGGTGAGCGGGGGGATAATCGGGATGGCGGCGGGGCTGATCATGAGCCTTGCCATCGCGAGGGTTTTAGAATATCCTGTTTCCGTATCTGTTCTGGGGCTCCTGGCCGCCTTCGCCGCGTCTGCCGCTTCCGGCATCCTGGCGGGGATCTACCCCTCGCTGAAGGCAACCGCGATCCACCCCATCGACATCATCCGCACGTGATAGGGAGTTGAGGAGGTTATATGGGCAGGCATAAGAAGGTCGAAAGGAAAAAGGAACTGGACCGCAAGCGGAGGAGACGGGAAAGAAGCCTGAAGCTCCGGGCGAGGGGGCAGAAGACCGCAGCCGCAGCTCCGGCCCCGGCCAAAGGGAAGAAATGAGCTCATGAAAAAGGAAAAAGGGGACAGACACCATTTTCTGCGAAAAAGGAGTCAGTCCCCTTTTTCCTGTGCCCTTTTTCTATTCCTCGCAGGGCACCGCCAGTTCGCCGCCGAGCCAGTCGAGATAGTCGCGGCTCCCGGCCGTGACGGGAACGGCGATGATCTCCGGAATCTCGTAGGGATGCAGCGAACGGATCGCCTGCTCGATTGCCCCGTAGCTCTCCGCGCGGCCCTTGATCAGGCAGAGCCACTCCCCGGCGCTCTCAATCTTTCCCTTCCATCGGTAGATGCTCGTGATGGGGCCCGCGATCTGGACGCAGCCGGCAAGACGCATCTCCACGAGCGACCGCGCGATCCGCTCGGCGTCCTCTTTTTTCTCCGTCGCCGTCATCACCTGGATAAATCCTTCCATTTTCACACCTCACCGGCCTGTCTGCCTGACGCACTCGTACATCATGATCGCCGCCGCCTGCGGGAGGCTCAGCGACTCCGCCTCTCCCCCGCCGGGGATCCGCCACCGCTCGTCGGTCAGGGAGAGGAACGGCCCCGGCAGGCCGCGGCTTTCGCTCCCCAGCAGAAGCGCCGTCGCCGCCGGACAGGCGTGGGGGGCAATCCCTTCCCTTACATCGCTGCCGATGATCCGGAAACGCACCCGGAGCTCCGGGAGCAGGCGCTCCAAATCGACCCCCTCGGCAACCGCAAGATGAAAGAGGCTCCCCATCGACGTCCGGACGACCTTGGGATTGGCCGCGTCGCAGGAACCCTCGCCGAGCAGGACCGTCCGAAAGCCGAACCAGTGCGCCGTCCGGAGGAGGGCGCCAAGATTGTTGGGATTGCTGACCTGATAGAGGAGCAGGAGCGGACCGCTCTGCTTTGCAAGCAAGGTTTCGAGATCAACCTGCGGCGGCGCGACGGCCACAGCCATCACCCCCTCCGGGGAGGCATCCTGGCTCAGGGCGCTCCACTCGCCGGGGGTCAGGCGGTAAATTGCGGTCCCGGCGGGAATCCCGGCGGGAAGCATCTCTTGCGGATCGGCTTCACCGCGGACAAGCAGGGCCGCTAACGGCCGGCCGCTCCGGATGAGCTCGCCGACGACCTTTGCCCCTTCCGCCAGGAACAGCCCTTCCTGACGGCGGTACTTCCCCTGCTTCAGCTTCGCCCACCGCTTCACCTGTATCTTTGAAGGGGTTCCGATCCGGCCGGCCATTTTCCCTCCCGTATTCACGCCCGCGGCAAGATCCTCCACCCATCCTATCGGAGCGGTCCTTACATTCGCCGGGGAATGACAAATCTTAGCAGAGAACCGCCTGATGATGAAAAGTATTTTTTTAAAAAAACGGATGCACCCGCCGCGGCGCTGAAGTGCGTTACGCGGCGGGACCGCGCGCTCAGCATTCCTATCAGGGACAAAGCCCCGACCGCTTGACAGCCCCGGCCCTTTCTGCTAAGGGATAATTCCGCCGCTAAACCCGCGGTTTATTAACAATGCGAGACCTTTGCCTCTCGTCATTCCCGCGGATTTTTCCCCGCGAAAGCGGGCGCGGAAACGGCGAGTTGACGGCGTTTGAGGGAAATTCAGGTTTCAATACAGGAGGAATGGAAAAATGGCGCAGCTTGGATTTATAGGTCTGGGGATCATGGGTAAACCGATGGCGGGGCACCTGCTGAAGGCGGGTCACACGGTGCACGTATATGACGTCGTGCCGGCGTCCATCGCGGGATTGAAACAGCAGGGGGCGATCCCCTGTGGTTCGTCAAAGGAAGCGGCAGGCAGGTCCGACATCGTTTTCCTGATGGTCCCGGACACGCCGGACGTCGAGGCGGCGCTGTTCGGCAAAAACGGCGTGGCGGAGGGGATCCGTCCCGGCTCGATCCTGGTCGATATGAGCTCGATCTCGCCGATCGCCACGAAGGAATTCGCCCGCCGGCTCAAGGAAATCGGCGTCGAGATGCTGGACGCGCCGGTATCCGGCGGCCAGGTGGGGGCGCAGAACGCCACGTTGTCGATCATGGTGGGAGGCCCCGTCGAGCTCTTCGAGAAGATCAAGCCCTTCTTCGAGATCATGGGCAAGAACATCGTCCATATCGGGGGCAACGGGGACGGCCAGACCTGCAAGGTGGCCAACCAGATCGTCGTGGCCCTCACGATCGAGGCGGTGGGCGAAGCCCTGCTGTTCGCCTCGAAGGCCGGGGCCGATCCGGCCAAGGTCCGGGCGGCGCTCTTGGGCGGGTTCGCCCAGAGCCGCATCCTCGAGCTCCACGGCGAGCGGATGATCAAGCGGACGTTCCAGCCGGGCTTCCGGGTCCGCCTGCATCAGAAGGACCTCAACCTGGCGCTGGAATCGGCGCGCAAGTTGGGGGTGAGCCTCCCCAACACCGCCACGGCCCAGGAGCTTTTCAACGCCATCGCCGCGGACGGGGGGAGCGATCTGGACCATTCCGCGCTGGTTATGGCCCTGGAGAAGCTGGCCAACCACGCAGTCGCGGGATAGCTTGAAGAAATCACCCGGGCATTTGCCGGAAGGAGCAACCATGAAACCATTCGTACCCAGAGGGATCATCCCGGCGATGGTCACCCCCGTCCGCGAGACGGGCGAGATCAACGAAGGCGCCCTCAGGAAATTGACCAACCACCTCATCGACGGGGGCGTGCACGGCCTGTTCCCCGTCGGGAGCCAGGGGGAGTTCTTCTCTCTCACAATCGAGCAAAAGAAGGAAGTGATCAGGATCGTCATCGACGAGACGCGCGGGCGCGTCCCCGTCTATGCGGGCACCGGCGCCGTCACCACCCGCGAGGCCCTCGAAACGACGAAGATGGCCAGGGACATGGGCGTCAGCGCCGTTTCTATCCTCACCCCCTATTTCTGCGTCCCCAATCAGAAGGAACTCATCGAGCACTACCTGACCATCGCCCGCACCGTCCCGGACCTGCCGATCCTTTTATACTCCAACCCGGACCGGACCCAGGTGCCCTTCCCGACCTCCACGGTCCTGGAGCTGGCCGCCGTGGACAACATCGTGGGGATCAAGGACTCCAGCGGCGACATGTCGCTCACCGGCGAGTACATCCGGCTCACCCGGGGGATGGATTTCCACGTCCTGGCCGGGCGCGACACCCTGATCTACGCCACCCTCTGCTACGGGGGGACCGGCTCGATCTGCGCGACGGCGAATGTCGATCCGCGCGTGCCGGTGGAGATCTACGAGGCCTTCCTCGCCGGGGATCACAGGCGGGCGCTGGACGCCCAGTTCCGGCTGGCGCCGCTTCGGGTCGCCTTCGGGCTCGGCACCTTCCCCGCCGTGATCAAGGAGGCGCTCACCATGATCGGGATCGAGGCGGGTCCGGCGATCCGTCCGGTCGGAGAGCTTACGCCGGAGAACCGCGAGAAGCTCCGCAAGGTCATCTCCGACATGGGAATGCTCAAATGAAGAAGAAGATCCTGATCGTCCAGCCGATCCATGAAAGCGGCGTCCGGGTGTTCGACGAGAGGTTCGAGGTCCGCACCGCCTCCGATCCGTCCGTGGCGACGGTGAGCAGGGAAATCAAGGGGGTCGAGGGAGTGGTCGTCCGGACCGCCCCCTTCCCGCGGGAGATCATCGAGGCGGCCGACGCGCTGAAGGTCATAGGCCGGCACGGGGTCGGCGTGGACAACATCGACGTCCGGGCGGCGACCCAAAAGGGGATCGTGGTGGTCAACACGCCCAACGCCAACGCCACCTCGGTTGCGGAACACACCCTGACCGCGATCGGGGCGCTCGCCAAACGGGCGGTCCTTTACGACCGGGCGACGCGGGAGGGACGCTGGGAGATCCGCAACAGCTACGGCGCTATCGATCTTGACGGCAAGACCCTGGGACTCGTCGGGATCGGGCGGATCGGCTCGCTGGTCGCCCGCAAGGCGGCCGCTGCCTACAACATGAAGGCGATCGCCTTCGATCCCTACGTCACGCCGGAGGCGGCAGCCGGCCTGGGGGTAACCCTGTGCGCCGGCATGGACGACGTCTTCAGGCAGGCGGACGTGGTCTCCCTCCACACCCCGCTGACACCGGAGACGAGGGGATTCGTCAACGGCGCAAAGCTCGCCCTGATGAAACCGACCGCCTTCCTGGTGAATTTCTCCCGGGGAGAGGTCGTCGACGAGCGGGCGCTCTACGAGGCGCTCAAGGCGCGGGTCATCGCCGGGGCGGCCATCGACGTCTTCGATCCGGAGCCGCCGCTGAAGGACAACCCCCTCTTCACGCTGGAGAACATCCTTCTGTCGCCGCACAGTGCGGCGTTGACCGAGGAGTGCGTCATCCGGATGGCGACCGGGGCGGCGGAGGGAGTCGTAGATGTCCTCTCGGGCCGCCGCCCGCAGTTCGTCGTCAATCCGGAGGTCTTCAAGACTAAATGACGATAGGCAAACTTGGGGATTTGAGAGGACGCTCTTGAAAAAATATGAACGCATAACGGCCCTGCTCATCGTCCTGGCGGGCGTCTGGATCATGTACTACGCCTGGAACACGCTCACGCTCGGTTCCATCCACGTGCCCGACGCCGGTTTCCTGCCGTTTCTGTGCGGCGCGGGGCTGATTATCCTAAGCATCATCTGGCTTCTGACGCTCCAGTTGAAAAGAGAACCGGATAAAGGCGGCGCGAAAGGGAAAGGACGCTGGCTGCGGCCGGTCCTGGCGCTGGTTCTGATGACGATTTATGGCGTAGCGATGGAGTATCTCGGCTACATCACCTCTACGCTCGCCTTCATGGTGGCCTGGCAGAAGCTGCTCGAACGTGAAAAGTGGTTCAAGACCGCCCTTATCTCCATCCTCGGCACCCTCGCGATGTACACTCTGTTCGTCTTCTTCCTGAAAGTGCCCATCCCCCAGGAATTGTTCTTGAGATAAAGGAGTCCTTTCCATGGATATCTTCAGCGGTCTGCTCAACGGATTCTCCATCGCCCTGACGGCGACAAACGTCCTGTTTGCCTTTCTCGGGGCGGTGATCGGCACGGCAATCGGCGTCCTGCCCGGCCTGGGTCCCGCGGCCACGATCGCGCTTCTGCTGCCGATCACCTACGTCATCGGCTCCCCGGTGACGGCCATCATCATGATGGCGGGGATATATTACGGCTCGATGTACGGCGGTTCGACCACCTCCATCCTTCTGAATCTACCCGGCGAGGCGGCCTCGGTCGTTACCTGTATCGACGGCTACCAGATGGCGAAGAAGGGGCGCGCAGGGGCGGCCCTGGGGATTTCCGCCATCGGCTCGTTCATCGCTGGAACCGTCGCCGTCCTCGGACTGACCTTCTTCGCCCCGCCGCTCGCCGAATTCGCCCTCGATTTCGGTCCCCCCGAATATTTCGCCCTCACGACGCTGGGGCTTCTTCTCGCCGTAACCCTCTCGGGCGGTTCGATCGTCAAAGGATTGATCCTCCTCATCTTCGGCCTGCTGTTCGCGATGGTCGGCCTCGACACGATCTCGGGGAAGATCCGCTTCACCTTCGGCAGCATCGGCCTCCAGGGCGGGTTCGACTTCGTGACGATGGCGATGGGCGTCTTCGGCCTCGGCGAGATCCTCTATAATATGGAAACGACCCAGAAGACGGAACTCGTCACGACGAAGATCGGAAAGGTCTTCCCGACCCTGAAGGACTGGACGGATTCGAAATGGGCGATCTTTCGCGGTTCGGCGATCGGATTTTTTATCGGCATCATCCCCGGCGGCGGCGCCGTCATCTCGTCGCTCGCCTCCTACGCCGTCGAAAAGAGGTACTCAAAAAACCCGGAGGAATTCGGCGAGGGTGCGATCCAGGGCGTGGCCGGGCCGGAATCGGCCAACAACGCCGCTTCGAGCTCTTCCTTCATCCCGCTGCTGACGCTGGGCATCCCGGGAAACGCCGCGATCGCCATGATCTTCGCGGCCCTGATGATCCAGGGGATCACCCCGGGGCCCTTCCTGGTGGCGGAGCACCCGGATGTTTTCTGGGGGGTCATCGCCTCGATGTATATCGGGAACGCGATGCTCCTCGTCCTGAACCTCCCGATGGTGGGACTGTGGGTGCAGATGCTCCGCGTCCCTTACGGCATCCTCGCCCCCGTGATCGTCCTGTTCACGACGATCGGCGTCTACAGCATCCAGAATCAGGTCTTCGACATCTACTCGCTGCTGTTCTTCGGCGCCGTGGGCTACCTGATGCGGAAACTGGACTTCGATCCGGCCCCGCTGCCGCTGGCGTTCGTCCTGGGCCCCATGGTCGAGCGGTCGTTGCGCCAGTCGCTGCTCATCTCCGGCGGCAGCCCGGCGATCTTCGTCACCCGGCCGATCTCGGGAATCCTGATCGCCGTCTTCGTCCTTTTGGTTGTGGCGCAGGGCTTCTTTTTCATCAGGAAGCGGCTGCGCAGGACGTCATCGCCCCCCACCGGGTAGAATAGCCGGAACTGATGAAGATGGTTTATTGTGAGCGGGAACCGGGAATATGAACAGAAGATTGCTACGGCAAATCGTTTTTTTGACAACGGCGGCATAAAGCGTTATGGTAACAACTACTAATAATTTACGAGGAGGTATTCCATGAAACAGATGCGTAAAGTCACCATGTTTGCGGCCCTGGCGATGGTTTCCATTCTGATCGCAAGCGGCCTTTGTTTCGCGGCGGAGAGCTATCCGACCAAGCCGATCCAGGTCATCGTGCCCTTCGCCGCCGGCGGTTCCAGCGATCTGACGGCCCGGACCGTGGAAAAGTTCTGGACGAAGTACAGCCCCCAGCCATGGATCGTCGTCAACAAGCCCGGGGCGGGCGGCGTCCTGGGTGAGGAATTCGTCGTCCGTTCCAAGCCGGACGGCTACACCGTCTACGTCGGACAGGGCTCCGGCCATGACCTGGTGATGCCGCATCTCCAGAAGATGCCCTTCGATCCCCTGAAGGACATCGCCCCGGTCGCGAGGATCTCGATCCACTCGATCGTCATCTGCGTAAGCGGTAAATCCCCGATAAAATCGATGAAGGACCTGGTCGACTATGCTAACAAGGGGAACAAGGTCACCGCCGCCGTTTCCACTGCGGCCGGCTCCGTCGACCTCGTCATGAGGGCAATCTCCAAGCGGGCGAACATTCAGATCACCACCGTGCCGTTCGCCGGCGGCGCCGAGTCGACTACCGCCCTGGCAGGCGGCCATCTGACAATCGGCGGCGGCCATCCCTCCGAGGTGATGCCGCACATCAAGGCCGGCCGGTTCCGGCCGATCGGCGTGGCCCTCGACCGCCGCGACCCGACCCTCCCGAACGTCCCGACCCTCAAGGAGCAGGGGATCAACGTCGCCACCTGGGGCTCGGTGAAGGGCGTCGCGGTCCCGCTCGGCACGCCGCCCGAGATCATCGAATACCTCTCCTCGACCCTCAAGAAGGTCAGCGAGGACAAGAATTTCAAGAAGGCGATGGCCTCGATCTCCCAACCGATCGATTACCTCAACACGAAGGACTGGGCCGCCTTCATGCTGAGGGCGCATAAAGACTACGGCGACTTGATCAAGGAGTTGGGCATCAAATTGTAAAGTCCGACTTAAAAAAGGGGGAAAAGGGGGGGGGAAAGGGGGGACAGCTCCCGTTTAAAAAATAATCGGGAGCTGTCCCCCCTTTCCGTGTCCCCTTTCAGAGCTGCCGCCGGAGCTTCTGTGCGGCGATGTGGATCAGGTCCCAGGACCCGCCGACCGGCGGGGCGTAGGCCAGATCCAGCCAGCCCAGGTCGTCGATGGTAAGACCGGCCCAAAGGGCGGTCGAGAGGGTGTTGATCCGGCTGACCGCGCCCATCGCCCCCACCGCCTGCGCACCGAGGAGCTTCCCCGTCGCCCGGTCGGCGACAAGCTTGAGCCCCAGCCTGCTGTTTCCCGGCATCGAGCCGGCGATGGCGTTCCCCCAGATCAGCGCGCTCGCCGGGTGGAAGCCGGCCTCCGTCGCCTCGCGCTCGTCGAGACCGGTAGCGGCCGCCTCCAGAGCAAAGACCTTGAAGCATTGCGCCCCCACGATCCCCGGGAAGATCATGCCGCCGCCGCCGATGTTCGCGCCGGCGATCCGCCCTTGCTTGTTGGCGATGTCGCCCAGGGGGATGTTCACCCAGCGGCCGCTGACCCGGTGGAAGGACTCGCAGCAGTCGCCCGCCGCATAGACCTCTTCCCGGTCGGTCCGCTGGGAGAAGTTGACCCGTATCGCGCCGGACTTCCCGAGGGGGAGCCCCATCTGCCGGGCCAGCGTCGTTTCCGGCCTTATCCCGACGGCCATCAGGATCATGTCCGCCTCGTCTTCGCCGCGGTTCGTGACCAGGCGGAGGCGGAGCTCCCTTCCCTTCTCGACGGCCTTGACCTGCGTCTCGGCGACAAACGCGACCTGATGACGCTTAAGCTCGTCCAGGACGGCCTGAGAGAACTCGGGATCCCAGCGGTTCACGGGGAGCTTCCCGCGGTGGCAGACGCTCGTCTCGATCCCGAGGTTCCGGAGCGCCTCGCACATCTCCATCGCGATGAAACCCGCCCCGACGATGATCGCCTTCCGGCAGGGAACGTCCTTGAGCCAGGCCTTGATCCGGAGGGCGTCGGCGTATTTCTTGAGCGTGAAGACCCCTTCCGCGTCCTCGCCGGGGATGCCCGGCAAAAGCGGCGTCGTCCCCGTCCCCAGGACGAGGACGTCATAGGGAAGTGTCGTCCCGTCGGACAGGCGCACCTCTCCCGCCTTTTGCTCGACCTCCTCGACGCGGGTATCGATCCGGACGTCGACGCCGGTTTCCCGGAACTTCTCCGGCGTCCGCGCGATCAGGCTCTCCTCCTTCTTGATTACATCGCCGATGTAATAGGGCATCGGTCAGGCGGCCACGGAGACCTCGGAGCGTTCCTCGATCATCGTGATCGCAAGCGAAGAGTCCCGCCGCCTTGCCTCGGCGGCCGCCGAAGCGCCGCCCGCCCCCGCTCCGACAATCACAACCCGCTTTCCCATACCTTCTCCTTATCATCCCCTATTTCCCCGCCGCGGCGCGCCTGAGGGCATAGATCGCCGCCCCGGCTCCGATCATCAGGAAACAGAGGAGCTGGCCCATGCTCAACGGGCCGAGAATGAAGCCCAACTGGGCGTCCGGCTCGCGGTAAAATTCGATGAAAAAACGGACGGCGCCGTAGCCGATCAGGTAGAAGGCGAACAGGGCGCCGTCGAACCGGACCTTCTTCCGGATCGACCACAGGACGGCGAACAGGACGATCCCCTCGAAGAAGGCCTCGTAGAGCTGGGAGGGATGGCGGAGCCGGCCGGTCGGGTCGAGGGGGAAAAACATCCCCCAGGGGACGTCCGTCGCCCGGCCGTAGAGCTCGCCGTTGATGAAGTTCCCGAGCCGGCCGAAGGTATAACCCAGCGGGATGGCCGGGCAGATCAGATCGGCGAAGCGCCAGAAATCGATCTTCCGTCGCCGGCAAAAGACGATGGAGGCCGCCAGGATCGCGAGGACGCCGCCGTGGTAAGACATCCCGCTGATCCCCACGAAGCGCAACCCGCCCTTGAACTCGAAGGGGAAGATGATCTCCAGCGGGTGCTGCAGGTAATAGCCGAGGTTGTAGAAAAGGACGTAGCCCAGCCGGCCGCCCACGATCACCCCCAGGATCGCCCAGATGAAGTAGTCCTGGATCTGCTCCGCCGTGTACGGATAGCCCTCCTGTTTGATCCTGCGCATGACGAGGAAGTATGTGCAGGCGAAGGCCGCCAGGTACATCAGGCTGTAGTAGCGAAGCTGGAACGAACCGATTGTCAGGAGGTTCGGGTCCAGATTGGCCGGGAGGCGCTGCCAGGCCGCGACAAGGTCCGTCATCAATAGGCCTCCCCCTTGAGCTCCTCGACGTAGAGCTGGGCGGAAAAGGCCGCCGTCGCCCCGTCGCCGCAGGCGGTAACGACCTGCCGGAGGCGCTTGGCGGTGCAGTCCCCCGCCGCGAAGATCCCGGGAACCGAGGTTTGCATGTTTGCATCCGTCGTGATGTAGCCGCCCTGATCCATGGCGACCAGCCCCCGGAAGGGGGCCGTATTCGGGAGCAAGCCGACGAAAACGAATATCCCGCTCACGGGGAGGGTGCGGAACCCTCCTGTTTTAATATCCTTCAGCCGGACCTCCTGGACCAGGTCGAGGCCGTCGATCGCCTCGACGACGGAGTTCCAGGCGAAGGCGATCTTCCCATTGGCAAAGGCCCGCTCCTGGAGGATCTTCGTCGCCCGCAGGCGGTCCCGCCGGTGGATCACCGTCACCTTTTTCGCGAAGCGCGTCAGGTAGAGCGCCTCCTGGATGGCCGTGTCGCCGCCGCCGACGACCGCGACCTCCCGGTTTTTGTAGAAGGGGCCGTCGCAGGTGGCGCAGAAGGAGACACCCTTCCCGATGAACCGCTCCTCCCCCGGAACGCCGAGACGCCGCCAGTTCGCGCCCGTCGCGATGATCACGGCCAGCGCCCCGTGGCGCTTATCTCCCGCGACGACTTCCCAACCTTCATGGTCGCCCAGGCGCGCTTTGACCATTTCCGAAACATCGCCGGAGGCGGTCTCCAGGCCGAAGCGGACGGCCTGCGCCTTGAACCGCTCCATCAGGTCGAAGCCGTTGATCCCCTCCGGAATCCCCGGATAGTTCTCGATAAGATCCGTGACGGTGATCTGGCTCAGCGTCGTCTCGCCCGCGATCGCCAGCGTCTTCAAACTCGCGCGCGCGGCGTATATCCCCGCGGTGAATCCCGCCGGCCCGCCGCCGACGATCACGACGTCATAGGGCGGACCCGAAAGCGTCTCTCCTGCCATTCCTGCTCTCTCCCCTTTTCCTATCCTCTGAAACTTGGAAATCATGTCCCGGAAGCGCGCGAAACCACAGCGCGCGGAGGGGACATGATTTCCATAAGGTCTCATCTGTCCCCTTTTTTATTTGGGCCTGTTGTCCGTGACCCGCTTTGCCTTGCCCTCGCTCCTCTGGATGGCGTTGGGCGGCACAAGCTTGATGTCGGTCGTCACGCCGATCACGTCCTTGATCCTGTCCTTCAATTCCTTCTTGAGCTTCTTCATCTCCTCGAATTCGCCTACAAAACTGGTGAGGTCGTCCGACAGCACCTTCTGGGTGAAGGATTTGAGGAAGTCGGGCGTCACCTCCACGTGAACGTTCATCTCGTCCATCCGGCCCTTGCGATCCACGAAGATCATGTAATGCGGGGCGACGGCCTTGGACTTGAGCAATACGGATTCCACCTGCGACGGGAAGACGTTCACGCCCCGGATGATCAGCATGTCGTCGGACCGGCCGCGGACGCGGGACATCCGGACCAGCGTCCGGCCGCAGATGCACTTCTCGGGATTGAGGCTGGTGATGTCCTTGACCCGGTAGCGGATCAGCGGGATGCCTTCCTTCAGAAGCGTGGTGAGGACCAGTTCGCCCTCTTCCCCGTAGGGCAGCACCTCCCCCGTATCCGAATCGATGATCTCCGGATAGAAGATATCCTCGTTCACATGGAGGCCGTTTTGAGCCTCCACGCATTCGAAGGAGACGCCCGGTCCCGTGATCTCGCTTAGGCCGAAGATGTCGATGGCCTTGATGTGCATCCGCTTCTCGATCTCCTTTCGCATGGCGTCCGTCCAGGGTTCCGCGCCGAAGATCCCGACCTTCAGCTTGAGGGATTTGGGATTGATCTTATCCTGCTTCATCACGTCGTACATATACAGGCAGAACGACGGCGTCGAGCAGAGCACCGTGGACCCGAAATCCTTCATCAGCATGATCTGCTTCTGCGTATTCCCGCCGGAGATGGGTATTACCGCCGCGCCGATCCTTTCGGCGCCGTAGTGGGCGCCGAGACCGCCCGTGAACAGACCGTAGCCGTAGGCGTTCTGGACTATGTCGTCAGGCCTGGTCCCCGCCGCCCACATCGTCCTCGCCATCACCTCGGCCCACATCTCGATGTCGTAGCGTGTGTAGCCGACGGCGGTGGGCTGGCCGGTTGTTCCCGAAGAGGCGTGGATTCTGATTACCTCCTTCATCGGCGCCGCAAACATCCCGAACGGATAATTGTCGCGCAAATCGATCTTCGTCGTGAAGGGCAGCCGGACGATGTCGTCGATAGACTTGATCTGCGACGGCTTGATTTTTGCCTTGTCGAATGCCTTCTTGTAAAAAGGAACCGTCGCGTACACCCGCTCGCAGACCTTCGCCAGCCGCTCTCCCTGGAGCTTCCTCATCGCCTTCCTGCTGAGTGATTCCTCCTTGTTCCAATGCTTCATAGTCCTCCTCCTTCTAAATGTTTTTTTCGCTTTTCTTCAGTAAAAGAGACCCGGCGGCGCCCGCCAGGGCGATCAGCGCCGCAAGCATGAAAGAGTACGAAAAACTTCCCGACGCGTCGGCCAGTTTTCCGGCCACATAAGGCGCCAGGGCCTGGCCGATGCCGAAGACGACCGTGACCATTCCCAGGGCCGCCGGCGCCAGACGAATCCCGGCGATGTCGCCGGAAAAGGCGGCGACTATGGAGGGAATGCTCCAGGCGGAAATGCCGAAGGCCAATGCCGAGACGTAAAATCCGACCGCCGTCGTCGAGAAGGCGAAAACGGCAAAAGAGAAGGTGTGAAGGCAAAAGACGATGCAAAGCGCCGCCCGGCGGCCGATCCAGTCGGAGACGCCCCCCCAGATGAAGCCGCTCGCCAGGCTAACAAAGCCGACCAGGGACCAGATCCTGCCGGCCTCGGCCGGGGTGAGATTCCCCGCCTTGATAGCATGGGCGGAAAAAAAGGTGGCATAGATAATGTAGGAAAATCCGAAGGCGAAGTAAACCAGTCCCAGTTGCCACAGGGCCGGATTTTTATATACCCTGCCCCAGTCCAGAGGGGCGGCCGCGGGGGCGGCGCCCGGCTCTCTAACGGCTGAAAATTGGGGGGATGTCTCTTCCGCTCCGCACGGAGCGAGATTTTTATCGGCCGGCCTGTCTTTCAACAGCCACAGGCAGATCAGCGTGATGGCCAGCGAGATGGCCGCCAGGCAATACCAGGCCCACCGCCAGCCTTCGGCGCCGTAAGCCTGAATCACGCCGGGCAGAAAGATGCCCGTGACCAGAACCCCGAAACCGGAGCCGGCCACCATGATCCCGGCGGCAAGCCCCCGGCGGCGCGGTGAGAACCAGGCCGAGGCCAGGCCCATGATGGGCACGTTGGCGCCCGCGCTGCCCACCCCGGTCAATATCCTCGCCGTCAGAATTCCGAAGAATCCCCCCGCCAGCCCGGTCAGCAGGAGGGTCGCCGTCATCAGGGTCAGGGAGAGAACCACCACGATTTTCGTTCCGTACCGGGACGCCAGAAAACCCCCCAGCAAGGAGAAGACAAGGTAGCCTATCAGGTTCCCGGTGCCCAGAAATCCCAACTGGCCGTAGGTAAGGCCCAAACCATCCTTCATAGCCGGCAGGATGACCGTATAGCCGAAGCGACCCAGCCCCAGCGCCCCCATGACCCCAAGCACCCCGACACCCACGACAACCCAGCCGTAGTGGATTCTTGATTTTTCCGAATTTGATTTTTCCAAAGCGGATGCCCTTTCCTGGCTTTCCAGGATCTTCCCGGGTCGTTGAGAACAGGTTGCTTCGGCGAGGGAGTATAAAGAGGCTTGGTGCGCGTGTCAAGAACGAATAAATTTCTTGACATTTAATCCCCACTTCCTCGATACTCTGCTCGCCGGGAAGCAGGTCTGCTTCGGTCTCAGCAACACACAAAAAGGAGGGGGAGATGAGAAAAAAACGTTTGATCATCGGTGTGATGTTGTCGGTG